>Ga0256404_1000502_pt1 | contig 102192 bp, 92 predicted proteins | sample RumenRJG_01DNA_FD_185990 | JGI IMG/M metagenome (GOLD analysis project Ga0256404, IMG submission 185990) | Bovine rumen microbial communities from Lethbridge, Alberta, Canada - RJG_01 | ecosystem: Host-associated > Mammals > Digestive system > Stomach > Rumen | place: Canada: Alberta...
ACTCTTTAGAGTCTACCAGAGAATGTAGTGCGGAAGGCGGACTATTCAGTGCCTCTTTAGAGGCAGGCAGGGAACAGCGGCTTATAGCCGCAGAACAAACCACCGGCTAAGCCGGTGGTAATGATTTATGATATTTACACTGCCCTATACCTTTATAGTCTTTGTATATTTTCGCCTTTATGGTATCATTATATTATATATTTTGCACGAAAAAAGGAGGTAAATGTACATGAGACAAACAAAAAGAAAATTTGTAGCGCTTAGTACAGCGTTAGCAATGGCACTTGTTCTTGTGGCAAGTTTGGTTCCAACAACAGTAGCGCAGGCTCTAAGTGGAGGTCCTACATATATTATTAATGAAGTAGCATTTGATTTCACTTCACCAAATGCAGGCGACTCAGTTTCTCTTGGTGGAGAGGATGGGGATGAACCTAGCATGACCCCTGCTATTTCAACATCAACAGTAGGTATGAAGCATGATGAATCTGATACACCTCCTATTCCTGGTGGTTTTTTCGTTAAAGATTCTATTAATTCTGTAGAAGATTTTCAAGAGGTAGATCTTGAAGATTCATTGTTTGTAGGAACATTTGAGAGTGGAAAAACATACAAAGCCGTTGTGGGGGGAGAAGCTGATATAGATAATGGATATGCTTTAGCTGATGATGTTAATGTTACAGTAAATGGTGGTGCAACTATTGTTAATAAAAAAATTGAGAATACAGTTAGCGGCCATAATGGTGTACTTATACTTATTTCATTTACAGTAGGCGGTGGCGAATCAGGTGGTGGTGACATACCAGCATCAGTTCCTGTAAAAGATGGCTATTCAGATCAAACAGTATCAAGTTCTGCAGCTGCATCAACTGCAGCAAACGGAACAAGTGGAACAGCTACATCTGATACTTCATCAACAACTAAAGTTAAGTCACCTAAGACTGCTGACGCTTTTCCAATCGCAGGAATTGCTCTAGTGTTCGTAGGTGCAACTTTAATTGCAACTGTAGCAATTAGACGTAAGAACTAATTATGAATTACATAATGAATTACACTATACCATTTTTTGATTTTTTTATGTAGCATTTTGGTTTCTTAAGATAGTCTGAATCACGTAAATCTTTGTTTGGTGTAACTCGATCTTATATATCGTTTATAATACAAGAGGATATATTCTATGAGGTGGTTCTATATGTACAACATTGGTAGAGAGACTGAACAAATTGAATATAAGAGAAGCACGGGAGAGTTAAAGGAAGGTGTTATATCTATCGCTTCTATTTTGAATAAGCATGGCTCTGGTGAGCTTTATTTTGGCGTGAAGAATAATGGTGATGTAATAGGGCAAGTTGTTTCAGATAAAACCTTACGAGAGATAAGCCAAGCGATTTCACAACATATTAAGCCTGCTATATATCCAATAGTAGAAGAAAAGATATATGATGATAAAAAAGTTGCGTATGTTAAGTTTGAAGGAAAACGAGCACCTTATTTGGCATATAATATTCCTCGTATTCGCGTTGCAGATGAAGATAAGGTAATGGATCAAGAGACGTGTCATCAAATGATGCTAGCAAGAGATAATCAGACAGATTCATGGGAGACACAATTGTCAAAATATCATATTGATGATGTTGATAGAGAAGTATTTGAAGGATACTTGAGGAAAGCAAGACAAGTAGGTCGAATTTCGCTTGAAAGCGATGATTTAAAATATGTTATGACAAAACTAGAACTGTGTGATGACGATGTTTTGTTGAACGCAGGAGCAGCATTATTTGTTAATTGTGGGATTAATGAATTACAGATGGCTAGGTTTGCTTCTGATGAAAGACTTACTTTTAATGATATAAAAAGATACACGGGATCTATACTAGAACTTGCTGACAAGGCTATTGTATATGTGGCGGATGCAATGGATTGGCGAGTGGTAATAGACGGAAGTCCTGAAAGAAAGGAAATACCAGAAGTACCTACCGATGCAATAAGAGAAGCGGTTATTAATGCGTTTGGACATCGTATTATAGAATCAGCACAAAGCGTAGAAGTTGCAGTATATAAGAGTTTTATCGAAATATATAGTCCAGGTAGTTTTCCTGAAAATGTCACTCCGGAGCAATTTATTAAAGAAATAAGAAAACCAATACGTAGAAATCCATTAATTACTAGAACGCTATATTATTCAAAAGACATGGAGAGTTTTGCAACTGGTCTAAAAAGGATAAATGATGCTTGTAATAAAGCTGGTGTCAGAGTAGAGTTTTATGGCGATGCATATGGGTTTACAGTAAGGTTCTATAGACATTGCGGAGAAGGTTGGGGTGATGTAAAAGTTCCAAAAGCTCAAAATGATACTTTGGATGATACTTTAGATGATACTTTGGAAAATAAAATAATAGAGTTGTTGAATTCTGATTCACATATGACACAACAATTATTAGCAGAAAAGACGAAAGTATCTCTGATATCTATAAAAAGAATTATGAAAAAAATGTCTGATTCTGGAAAGATTGTGAGAAAAGGTGGAAAACGATATGGATACTGGGTTGTAAGAAATAAATAATTATTTACATCAATTAGGATAATATACAGAATTCATTTAGAAAAAATACTAGGTGCTCTCAAATGAGAGCATCTATTTTAATATTTTTATTGACAAACGTGTATTAGTATGATTAAATACTAGGTAACTAAATAAGATTGAAACCGATGAGAAAGAGTAAGTAGTCAACTTCCCTATTCTAAGAGAGAGCTGTAGATGGTGTGATTACAGTAGAATATATTTTGATGAATGGACTTTCGAGGGCGAGCTGAAATAAGAACAAAGTAGGCGAGACGGAGCAGACACTTCGTTAACAATGTCAGCATATGATGGTATGCGTTGAGTGGTCAATAGAGTAAAGCTATTGACAAGCCGGGTGGCACCGCAAGATATTAGATATTTTGTCCCAGCAATCGTAAGATTGCTGGGATTTTTTATGTTGCGTTTTGACGAAGTCAAAATGCTACACGTCGAACCCCTTCGTGCGAAGCACGAACTAAAATGGGGTGAGACTCCTTATTAGCTTAGAAAGGAAGTAAATATGATACTAGACACAATCGTAGAAGACAAGAAAATAAGTCTTAGAGAAGAGAAGGATAAGCTTCCATTAGAGTATATGAGAGACAAGGCATACTCTGTATTGAAGGATAAAAGTAGAGATACAACACTTTTCTATCATAACCTAGCCAAGGATGGAATTAGTATTATAGGTGAATTTAAGAAGGCATCTCCTTCTGCAGGGGATATTAATTCATCAATTGATTTACTAACAAGAATAGATGAATATAATGATTCAGTTGATGCAATTTCCTGTCTTACAGAGAAGGATCATTTCAAAGGAAGTACCGAATATCTAAAGCAGATTAGAGCAAAGTCAACTCTTCCAATTCTAAGAAAAGACTTTATGATAGACGAATACCAATTCTACGAAGCTAAGGTAATAGGTGCTGATGCAATACTTCTTATATGTGCCATACTTGATGATGCTAAGCTGAAAGCTTTCTATCAGCTTTCACAAGAACTAGGGTTAGATGTGCTAGTTGAATGTCACGACGAAGTGGAGATAGAAAGGGCTCTTGAGATAGAGGCTCCTGTAATAGGAATTAACAATCGCAACCTTAATGATTTTTCAATTAGTCTTGATACAACCAAGAGACTTAAGAAATACATTCCGGAGGAAATAATTGTTGTATCAGAATCAGGTATTAAGACAGATGATGATGTTCGATTCCTTAAGGACTTAGGTGTTGACGCATTCTTAATAGGTCAGTCATTTATGGAAGCTGACAGTCCAAGAGAACTTGCAAGAAGATGGAAGGAAATGTGACTGACATGAAGATAAAGATATGTGGAATCACAAGTGAGAAGGAAGCGGCTTATCTAAATGATAATAAGGTAGATTACGCTGGATTTGTGTTTTACGAGAAAAGCAAACGGAATATTACAATAGATAAAGCCAGACTAATAATGGATAGACTTAATCCTAACATAAAGAAGGTGGCAGTTATGGTTTCCCCCACATTAGATGAAGTTCTAAAGATTGAAGAAGCTGGATTCGACATAATCCAGATTCATGGAGAGCTTAAGGAATCAATACTTGATAGGACTAGAAAGGAAGTCTGGTGTGCCATTAATCTCTCAGATAAGGAATATGAAGAGAAGATACGATGGCTGAACAAACTAAAGCCTAATCAATACGCTAAGATAACAGGAATTGTAATTGATTCTAAGAATTTTGGCTCAGGAGAAGTGTTTGACTGGCAGCGCAACAAGGACAAGCTGGAAGGGAAGGCTTTTAAGGACAAGATATTTATCCTTGCAGGAGGCCTTAATTCAGACAACGTGGCTGATGCCATATCAATCCTCCATCCAGACATAGTAGATGTGAGTTCTGGCGTGGAAGGCTCTCAAGATAAGGTGGGTAAGGACAAGATATTAATAGATAGTTTTGTATTAGCAGTAAGGCAAACCCTGCGAGCCACTTCGTAATAATAGCATATGTCTAATTAGCCGAGGTCGGCTTAGCGATTTTCTGTATGAGCGGGCCGACACTCGGTAATTAGACATAAGAATTAATGGATGGCAAGCGAGCAGGTATTAGGTGCAATAATTACTAGAAAGGAAGCATTATGAACGAAAAAGCATACTATGGACAATTCGGAGGTCAATATGTTGCAGAGACATTAATGAACGTCCTAAACGAGATTGACGAAGAATTTGAAAAGGCAATAAGAGATGAAGAATTCATCAGGCAATACAATTACTATCTTAAGGAATATGTAGGAAGAGAGACACCACTTTATCTGGCCGAGAATCTCTCTAAGAAATACGGCACTAAGATATACCTTAAGAGAGAAGATCTAAATCATACAGGTGCCCACAAGATTAACAATGTATTAGGCCAGATTCTTCTTGCTAAGAGAATGGGCAAGACTAAGATAATAGCCGAGACAGGTGCAGGCCAGCATGGAGTTGCAACAGCAACAGGATGCGCACTATTCAATATGGAGTGTACCGTATTTATGGGCAGCGAGGATGTTAAGAGACAGGCCCTTAATGTAATGAGAATGGAGATGCTTGGGGCAAAGGTTGTGTCAGTTGAATCAGGTTCCAACACCCTTAAGGACGCAACAAATGAGGCCATTAGGACATGGGCTAAGACGGCGGAAGACACATTTTACATAATAGGTTCAGCAATAGGGCCTTACCCATATCCTAAGATGGTCAAGGAGTTCCAGTCATGCATCTCAAGAGAAGCCAAGAAGCAGCATTTTGAGAAGGAGGGAAGACTTCCTGATGTAGTTATGGCATGTGTGGGAGGTGGCTCTAATTCCATTGGAATGTTCGCTGACTTTATTGATGAAAAGGATGTTAAATTAATCGGTGTTGAGGCAGCAGGCAAGGGAATTGATACTAATGAACATGCGGCATCAATGGCAAGAGGCCATATTGGTGTACTTCACGGAACCAAGTCATATTTACTAAGTGATGAGGACGGAAATGTGCAGTTAGCCCATTCCATTTCAGCAGGACTAGATTATCCAGGAGTTGGCCCGGAACACGCATTTCTTAGAGATTCAGGCAGGGCGGAATATGTTCCAATTACAGACGCAGAGGCTATGGATGCGCTAATGGAATTAACTCGAGAAGAAGGAATAATACCTGCAATTGAAAGCGCCCACGCAGTTGCCTACGCAATTAAATATGCCAAAGAAATGACAGAGAATCAGTCGATGATTATATGCTTATCTGGAAGAGGCGACAAGGACGTTAATACAATTTCAGATTATATTGCTGGTAAAGGATATCTTAACTAAGGGGGTGATTGTTGTGAGTAATAGAATTGAAGAACATTTATCAAAATTACAAGAAAAAGGCGAGAAAGCCTTTATTACATATTACACCGCAGGACTTGGAGGAATGGAGGCAACAAGACAAATCATAGAAGCCCAGAAGGGATATACAGATGTTATAGAGTTAGGTATTCCATTCTCCGATCCAATCGCCGACGGAAGCGTGATTCAACAAGCAAGCTATGAGGCGATTTTGCAAGGTTCCAGCCTAAGAAAGACATTTGAACTAATGAAGGACATTAGAGACGGTGGGAGCCAGCAGCCAATACTATTCATGATGTATTACAACACAATTGTTAACTACGGAATAGAAGCCTTCGCTAAGAAATGTGATGAGTGTGGCGTAGATGGACTTATTGTTCCAGACCTTCCACTAGAAGAGCAAGAGGAGCTTAAAGAAGCAATTGCAAAGTATGACACAACAGTACTTGTTCAGCTGGTTTCCCCAATAAGTGCTGATAGAATACCAACAATTCTTGAGAATGCAAGAGGATTTGTATATTGCGTATCTTCTATGGGAGTTACAGGTGGTAAAGGAACATTTCATAGTAAGGTAATAGATTATCTATCAGATGTTAAGAAGCATTCGAAGATTCCGGTGATGATGGGATTCGGAATTAGAGAGGCGAAGGATATAGAGCCGATGAGGGATATAATTGATGGAGCCATTGTTGGTTCACATTTCATCAATCTAATGAGAGAGGGTAATTATAATCCTAATATTGCAAGAGAATATGTATCTAAGTTTAAGAGTGAAATACAGCTAAAATCCACCTAAGCACCAAATACCTGCACGCTCATAAAGAAAATCGCGTCGCAGGATTTGGCTGCTTAGGTGTAGAACTAGATGATTAATACTTACCAGAAAGGAGACACAAAATGATTAAAGAAGCTATTGAGAAAATTGTAATGAAGGAAGACCTTACTTATGATGAGGCCTACACAGTAATGAATGAGATAATGTCAGGTGAGACATCTCAGACACAGAACGCGGCATTTCTAGCTGCTCTCTCAACCAAAAGCACGAAGAAAGAGACTGAAGATGAAATACTAGGATGTGCTAAGGCCATGAGAGAGCATGCTATCAAATGCGATCTAGGTAATCTAGACGCAATGGAAATAGTAGGAACAGGTGGAGACAAAGCAGGAAGCTTTAATATCTCCACAACAACAGCATTTATTGCAGCAGCTGCAGGAATCAAGGTAGCAAAGCATGGCAATCGCGCAGCATCATCCCTTAGTGGTACAGCTGACTGTCTTGAAGCTCTTGGAGCTAACATTGATAAGAGCCCAGAAGAATGTAAGAAGCTACTTGCTGATACTAACTTCTGCTTCTTCTTTGCTCAGAAATATCATACATCAATGAAGTATGTTGGTGCTGTTAGGAAGGAATTAGGTTTTCGAACAGTATTTAACATATTAGGACCTCTTACTAACCCAGGATGTCCTACAAGACAGCTTCTTGGTGTATATGATGAGTGCCTTGTGGAGCCTCTTGCAAGAGTCCTGTCAGACATGGGCGTGAAAAGAGGAATGGTTGTATATGGTCGTGAGAAATTAGATGAGATATCTGCTGTTGGTCCAACCTTCGTATGTGAGGTTAACGACGGATACTTCAAGTCTTATGACATTTCCCCTGAGGTATTCGGCTTCGACAGATGCGACAAGGAGGAGCTTGTAGGTGGCACCCCTGAGGAAAATGCTAATATAACCCGAGGCATCTTAAAGGGCGAAATTAAGGGTGGCAAGAGAAATACTGTCCTTATGAACGCAGGAGCAGCCCTATATATCGGTGGCAAAGCCGACTCCATCGCCAAGGGCGTCATCATGGCTGAAGAAATCCTCGATTCAGGTAAGGCATATGAAGCGTTAGAGAAATATATTAAAGAATCTAATTCGTAGGAAGAGCACATCTAAGCAGCCAAAACCTGCGACTCTGGAATAAAGCATATGTCTAATTAGCCGAGGTCGGCTTAGCGATTTTCTCATGAGCGTGCCGACGCTCGGTAATTAGACATAAGATTAATTAGTTTTAGAGCAGCAGGTATTTGGTGCTTAGATGTATAAGACATAAGAGGTATTATTATGAACGATTACGATACATTACAGCAATACACTAGAGATTATAATTACATTCCAGTTAAGAAGGAGATTCTTTCAGATGTGACAACTCCTATTGAACTTCTTCGAATCCTAAGAGGCGTAAGCCCTCACGTTTTCATCCTAGAGAGCGTCATGGAGCAGGAAAGCTGGGGCAGATACACATTTCTTGGATATAACCCTAAGCTGTGCATTACCTGCAGCAACAACCATCTTAAGATATACGACGCTAACGGCGCCCTTGTTCTTGAAGAAGTAGTTAGGGAACCTAAGGCTCATCTTAATGATATATTAGACAAATACAAGAGCCCTAAGCTTAAGGATTATCCTTCCTTTACAGGTGGACTGGTAGGTTATTTTTCATTTGACTATATCAAATACGCAGAGCCTAAGCTCAACCTCGATGCAGAGGATACAGAGGGCTTTAAGGATTTTGATTTGATGCTATTTGACAAGGTAATTGCCTTCGACAATCTGAAGCAGAAGATAGTAATAATTGCCAATGCATCAACTGATAATTTCAAGGAAAGCTATGAGCAGGCGCTGACAGACATCGATGAGATTATTAAGCTTATACGAAATGGTAAGAAGGCGGACATTCCTAAGGGAGAGCTTTTGTCAGAATACAGAGCCCTCTTTAGTGAAGAGGAGTTTTGCGAAAAGGTTAACAAGGCCAAGGATTACATTTACGAAGGAGACATATTCCAGGTTGTGCTTTCTAACAGATTAGAAGCTGACTTTAAGGGAAGCCTCTTCGATACATATCGCATCCTAAGAACTCTTAACCCATCACCTTATATGTTTTATTTTAGCGGTGACGATATGGAGGTTGCAGGCGCAAGTCCTGAGACACTTGTTAAGCTAGAGGATGGAGTTTTACACACATTTCCACTAGCAGGGACAAGACCAAGAGGCAAGGATGAGAGTGAGGATAAGAGACTAGAGGAAGAGCTTCTAAGGGATGAGAAGGAGCTTAGCGAGCACAATATGCTTGTTGACCTTGGCAGGAACGATATTGGCAGAATATCTAAGTTCGGCTCAGTGGACGTTGAGAAATATATGGAGATTCAGCGCTTCTCTCATGTGATGCATATTGGATCAACAGTTAGAGGTGAGATTAGTGATAACAAGAGCCCTGTTGATGTAATTGATGCAATTCTTCCGGCTGGCACATTGTCCGGTGCGCCGAAGATTAGAGCCTGCGAGATTATTAATGAGTTGGAGAATAATAAGCGTGGCATATACGGTGGGGCAATAGGATATATTGACTTTACAGGGAATCTCGATACGGCCATAGCCATTAGGATTGCCTACAAGAAGAATGACAAGGTGTTTGTTCGCTCAGGCGCCGGAATCGTTGCAGATTCTAATCCTGTAAGTGAATATAATGAGTGCATTAACAAGGCGAAGGCGGTAATGCTTTCCATTGAGAAGGCATCTAAGATGGAGGACTAGATATGATTTTACTAATAGATAATTACGATAGCTTCTCATATAATCTCTATCAGATGTTGGGAAGTATAAGTGCTGACATTAGGGTTGTACGAAATGATGATATTAGCCTGCCTGAGATTAGAAGAATGGCAGACCACATAATATTAAGTCCTGGTCCAGGGCGACCAGAAAGGGCCGGAATATGCGAGGATGTGGTAAGAGAATTTGCAGGCAAGATTCCTATCCTTGGAGTGTGCCTTGGTCATCAGGCAATATGCGAAGCATTTGGGGCAAATGTTGATTATGCATCCCGTCTTATGCATGGTAAGAAGTCAGTTGCAAGCATTGATAATTCCTGTAAGATATTTGCTGGGCTAGATGAAGAGATTGAGGTTGCAAGATATCACTCTCTAAGTGTATCTAGAAATAATATGCCAGCTGAATTGAAGATAATAGCAAGTGCTAATGATGATAATGAGATTATGGGAGTTAAGCATAGAGACTACGAAGTGTATGGATTACAATTCCATCCAGAGTCGATACTGACTCCAGATGGAAAGAAGATTCTAAGTAATTTTCTTAATCTATAGAAGCACTAATAATGACTTTATAGGCAATTACACTTATGTGTAGTTGCCTTTTTTGTATTCATGAATGGCGTAATTACGCGGTTTATCGTTTGTGTCTTGACACATAACTTTACATAGTACTTGACAGATGCCTCTTTTGCCTTTACACTAGTGTCTAAGCAACTAGAACCAGAAGTGCAACTTCGGAATAAGGCATATGTCTAATTAGCCGAGGTCGTCAACGCGATTTTCTTTATGAGCGTGACGACACTCGGTAATTAGACATAAGAGGTATTGGTTATGAACGAAAAATGTGATGTAGTAATTGTGGGTACAGGAGCAGCAGGCCTGTTCTCGGCACTAACATTTCCAGAAGATGTTAATATCCATATGGTTACTAAGACAAAAGTAGATGAATCAGACTCTTACTTGGCACAAGGGGGAATCTCTGTGCTTCTCGACAAAGAGGACTACGAAGAATACTACAAGGACACCATGAAGGCAGGACACTTCGAGAACAAGAAGAATGCTGTAGAATTAATGATTAAGTCTTCTAAGGAAGTTATTGAATTGTTAATTGAGTATGGTGTGGACTTCGAGAAGGATAAGGAAGGTAATCTTGTATTTACCAAGGAGGGCGCTCATTCCAAGGCCAGAATATTATTCCACGAGGATGAGACTGGTCGCGAGATAACATCTACTTTGCTTAAGAGAGTTAAGGAAAGAGACAATATAACAATTCATGAATATACAACAATGATTGATGTCATCGCCAAGGATAATGTATGTGGCGGAATAGTTGTTGTTGATAAGAACCGAGAGCTTGCAGTAATAGAAGCCAAGGATGTTATATTAGCCTGCGGCGGAATCGGAGGACTGTATAAGAACTCTACGAATTTCCCACATCTTACGGGAGACGCAATTGGAATTGCAATTAAGCATAACGTGGATGTTGAGAATCTTGACTATGTGCAGATTCATCCAACCACCCTTTACACCAAGAACCCTGGCAGGCGATTCTTAATATCAGAATCTGTTCGTGGTGAGGGTGCAGTTCTTCTTGACAAATACGGTAACAGGTTCACAGACGAATTGCAGCCGAGAGATGTAGTTACGGCGGCAATTAGAGAGCAGATGCGCAAGGATGGAACTGATTATGTCTTAGAGGATATGAGGCCACTAGGCAAGCAGACTATTCTACATCATTTTCCTAATATATATGAAAGGTGCAAGCAGGAGGGATATGATGTGTTGCACGATCCAATACCTGTTGTGCCAGCCCAGCATTACCACATGGGCGGCGTGAAGGTTGACTTAAATAGCGAGTCATCTATGAAGGGCTTATATGTTGTAGGAGAAGCAAGCTGTAATGGAGTTCATGGTCGTAACAGACTTGCAAGTAATTCTCTTCTTGAAGCATTAGTATTTGCCAAAAGAGCAGCAGAAAATGTAACAAAGAGGGAAGACAAAGGACTTGACAATTATGTCGTTGACTTCGAAGAGTATAAGGACTTAGATGAAGTCTTTGATGATTATAGAACCAGTACATTGAAGAAGATTAATAAATAGGATGGAGGAATCATGAATAATATCACAATGAAGTTAAATGTAGATAAGTATCTTCTTATGGCATTAGAGGAAGATATATCAAGCGAAGATGTATCGACTAATGCTGTAATGCCTGAGTATAAGAAGGGCACAGTTGACCTTATCTGTAAAGAGGATGGAATAATTGCAGGTCTTGATGTGTTCGGAAGGGTGTTCCATTTATTGGACACCTCTACTGAGGTCGATTACAAGGTTAAGGACGGCGACGAGGTTAAGAAGGGACAACTTATGGCTACGGTAACAGGAGATATAAGAGTGCTGTTATCAGGTGAGAGAGTTGCTCTTAACTATCTGCAGAGAATGAGTGGAATTGCTACTTATACAAGAAGTCTTGTTAAGCTTCTTGAAGGAAGTAATACCACACTACTTGATACGAGAAAGACTACACCTAATGCAAGAATATTTGAAAAATATGCTGTTAGAGTAGGTGGCGCTTCTAACCACAGATACAATCTCTCAGATGGTGTAATGCTTAAAGACAATCACATTGGTGCAGCAGGAAGTATAACTAAGGCTGTAGCAATGGCTAAGGAGTATGCACCATTTGTAAGAAAGATTGAGGTAGAGGTTGAGTCTCTAGAACAGGTTAAGGAAGCAGCCGATGCTGGCGCAGATATCATCATGCTCGATAATATGGATGTTGATACTATGAAAGAAGCCATTAAGATAATAGATGGCAGAGCCAAGACAGAATGCTCTGGTAATGTTACTAAGGAGAACATTGCCAAGCTTACAGATATTGGTGTTGATTATATATCAAGTGGAGCACTTACACATTCGGCACCTATATTAGACATTTCACTTAAGGGGTTACATGCACTATGACAACTAAGGAAAGAAGAAAAGAGATACTTAACAAATTAATAGAGGCAAAGGGAGCAGTTCCAGCCAAGGAGCTGGCTCTTGATTTCGGTGTAAGCCGCCAGATTATTGTGGGCGATATGGCAATTATCCGCGCGCAGTATCCTGAGATTATCTCCACTAACAGAGGATATGTATATGGTGAGAAAAGCGCCTATACACGGGAATTCAAGGTTAAGCATGGCCCGGATCGTGTCAAAGAAGAATTGACATTGATTGTAGATCATGGTGGAATTATAAGAAATGTTAGCATTAGCCATAGAGCTTATGGTAGAATAAGTGCCGAGATGAGTATAAGCTCGAGACAGGATGTAACAGAATTTGTAGACAGATTAGTAGACAGTAAATCTACATTACTTGGCAGTGTAACAAGTGGTTATCACTATCACTTAGTGGAGGCAGCAAGCGAAGAGCGCCTCGATTTGATAGAAGAGAAGCTTGATGAAGCGGGCTTCATTGTACCACTATTACCTTGGGAGCGTGAGTAAGATGCTTGCGAGTCGATTGAAGTAACGCAGGAATATGACAGCTATGGCTGGCGAGCCGATTTTCTTTATGAGGCTGCCAGCACATAGTGTCATATTCCGGGAATATATATTAGACTTACGAAAGGAACAAAACTATGACAGTAAAAGAAGTACAAGAAGAAATAATTAGACTTAAGAAGGAAAAAGATGTGTGCATCCTAGCTCACGCCTACCAGGACCAGGCGATTTTCGAAGTTGCCGACTACATAGGCGACTCTTTTGGTCTCAGCGTCCAAGGCCGCGATGCCGCCAATTCCAACATCATGATGTGTGGCGTTCGCTTCATGGCAGAGACCTGTAAGGTACTGTCTCCTGAGAAGAGGGTATATCTTCCTAATCCAATAGCAGGCTGCCCTATGGCAGAGCAGATGTCTGTAGAAGATTTGAGAGAAATGAAGAAAAAGTACCCAGGATATGCTGTTGTATGTTATATTAATACAACGACGGAGCTTAAAACCGAATGTGACTTATGCGTAACAAGCTCTTCTGCAGTAAGACTTGTTAAGAAGCTTAAGGAGGACAAGGTCTTATTTATACCAGACCCTAATCTCGGTTCATACGTATCAAAAGAGATTCCAGAGAAGGAATTCGCATTTTATAATGGCGGATGTCCTAGACATATTATTATTACTCATGATGATGTACTTGCAGCTAAGAAGGCTCACCCAGGTGCCCTATTATTAGTACACCCTGAGTGCCGTCCAGAGGTTGTGGCAGAAGCTGACTTTATTGGCGCAACAACTGCTATTATGGATTATGCCAAGGAATCAGATGCTAAGGAATTTATTATTGGTACAGAGAATAGCATTGTTGAACATCTTCAATTTGATTGCCCTGACAAGATGTTCTATCCACTTTCTGTTAAGCTTTCATGTATGAATATGCGAGTAACTACTCTATTTGACATTTACAATACATTAAGAGGAGTAGGCGGCGAAGAGATTGTCCTCGATGATAAAATAATTGACAGTGCAAGAGTATGCATTGACAGAATGATAGAGGGATAGTAATGTCAGAAGAAATTAAGGAAAACCTTAAGAACCCTGAAGAGACTAATACTAATGAAGAGTCTAATGCTTCAAAGGCAGATGTGAAGCCTAAGAAGTCTAAGGCCAGGAAAGTACTAGGTTACTGTGGATTCATCGTAGGAATTGTGGCTGTGTTATTTGTAGCCTGTATGTTCCTTAAGATGACAGAGCCAGTTAATGTGGCTAGTCTTCAGGGTATTTACAAAGAAAAGAATACGTTAGATGTAGTAGTAATTGGCGCAAGCGAGGCTTACGCCAATTATTGTGCGCCTTTAGCTTATGAAGAATACGGCTATACATCATATTCTTATGGTGTATCAGGTGTGCCTGGAAGTCTCTACAAGTCAATGGTTAGAGAGGTTCTCGATAACCAGAATCCGAAGGTCATTGTTATTGAGATGAATGGCTTGCTTCAGCAGGATTATTATTATGACCGTCAGGGTAATCTCCATGGATATCTTGACAACATTAATTATGGCGACAATAGAGACGAAGCCATTGAGTATGCAGTTGCCGACAAGGATAAGGATGATTTCAAGACCATCAATTTCCTTAATGTATATCATAATAGCTGGAAGGATTCTGGCAAATGTATAGCAACTCTCTTTACACGAATTGGAATGTTCCTTGAGCCTAAGTCTAATCTCAAGGGTTATTCCACAAGAGCTAAGATCGCTTCCGCTGATGATCTTGATATCACTAAGAGTAATCATTTTACAGATAAGAGCAGAATGATATTCGACGATTTAATGACATATTGTAATGAGAGAGGCCTTCAAAATGTGTTGTTTGTGCGTTTCCCTCATATGAATAAGGATACTGAGCCTGAGATTGCCGAGGAATTAACTAATATGGCTAATGCCCATGGATACAAGTTCGTTGATTTTAGTCATTCTAAGGAAGAAGCAGGCATTGTTCCTGTTTATGATTATTATAATGATGAGCATTTTAACGCAAGAGGTGCAAGGAAATTCACATCTTATTTTGGCAATTATCTTGTTAATAATTACGACCTTAAGGCTAACTATTCTGACGAGCTTAAGAAGAGCTGGGAGGATAGTGTAGCCAAAACTGAGGAAATATTGACTAGAGCAGAGCAGGATATTGATAAGAATTTGGGAAGAAATTATTATGAATTAAGTGTATACTTACCAAAGTGGTTTAAAGTATAAGCTGTTAAGAAAGGACTTATCAGATGGAAAATGTGCTTGAGTGGTTAGAGGCTACGGCCAACAGACTACCTGACAAAATAGCATTTACAAGTGAAACAGATATCGGTGAAGATGTTGAGGTTAGCTTTAAGGACGTTAATAATAAAGCGAAAATCATAGCTTCACTTATTATAGAAGACGGTGACAAGACTCCTGTAGGAGTATTCTCCATGAGAAGTGCAACAACTCCAATTCTATTCATGGCATGTGCTTATTCTAACAGAGCCTATGCTCCTATTGATATGGCGCTTCCTAAGGCAAGAATTGGCAAGATTCTTGATAACCTGTCACCTGATGTTATCTTAGTAGATAAGGAAAGCTTCGAGAGTTTCTCTAAGCTGGCGAAGGAATTATATGCTGACAAGACCTGGAAGGTTGTTGTAGTAGACTTTGGGTGTGACATTATTAGGACATATTCTGATTCTAATTACGATGCTCCGTCACAGGAAAACAAGATGACTGAGGAATCAATTGCTGAGGATAAGCTGTCTAAAGCAAGAGCATCTCACAAGAGTGAGGATGCCTTATATATAATTCATACATCTGGCTCATCAGGCAGACCTAAGGGTGTTGTTACAAGTCATGAATCACTCATTAATTACATTGACAGCTATGGTAAGGTTATGGGGATTGAAGAGAGTGACAGATTCGGAAACCAGTCACCTCTTGATTATATAGCCGCCATTCGTGATATATATCTTCCATTAAAATACGGTGCTAGTTCGTTTATTATTCCTAAGAAATATTTTATGGATCCTAATCAGCTTTTTACATATCTTAATGATAAGAAGGTTACTTCAATTGGCTGGAGCGTATCGGCCCTTACAGTGCCACTAAGCTTAGGAGCCTTTGAAGAGGTTAAGCTTGATACATTAAGAAAGATTTGCTTCTCAGGTTCTGTAATGCCTTGCTCAGCACTTAAGGTATGGCAGGAGAATTTGCCAGATGCATTATTCGTCAACCAGTACGGCCCAACAGAAGCAACAGCAAGCTGTACATATTATGTGGTTGATCATAAGGTGAACGAATCAGAGGTTCTTCCTATCGGAAATGCTTATGATGGATATGATGTGTTCTTGACAGATTTAGAGGATGATAGTAAGGTAATTGCGAACGAAGATAAAGAAGGTCAGATCTGTGTTGCGGGAATATCTCTTGCAATTGGCTATTACAATGACCCAGACAGAACTAATGACAGCTTCGTTGTAAGAGAGCTTAGTGATGGCTCTAAGAAGAGAATATATAAGACTGGTGACATCGGTGTAATCCATAATGGAATATTTGAATTCCATGGAAGAATGGACAGACAGATTAAGCATATGGGTCACAGAGTCGAGCTTGATGAAGTGGAATGTGCAGCTAATTCTGTAGATAGTGTTACAGAGAGCTGTTGCATATATAAGAAGGAAAAGGAAAGCTTATTCTTATACTACTCCGGAGATGCAACTAAGAGGGATTTGTCCTTAGCACTTCGCGAATTGATACCTGGATTTATGGTTCCTCGTAAGATAATTAAGTTAGATGAGCTTCCTAAGCTTCCAAATGGTAAGATTGATATTAGAACAGTAGAGGAGATGTAATTATGGAGACTAAAGAAACTATTATTGAGATTCTTGAAGAGATTAGACCTGACGTTGATTTTGCAAATGAGACATCACTTGTTGATGGCAATGTATTAGAGTCATTCGATATCGTATCACTTGTATCAGAATTATCTGATGAATTCGATATTACAATTAGACCTAAGGACCTTGTTCCTGCTAATTTCAACTCTGTTGATGCAATGGTTAATTTGGTTAATACTTTACAGGACGAATAATTATGAATACACCTTGTTATGTTTTTGATTTTGACAAATTCGAAGAGAGAGCGGTAGCTATTACAAGCGCACTGCCTAACATTCCCCTTACATATTCCATTAAGGCGAATCCATTTTTGCTAGGTGACCTTCCTGATGAGATTGCTCATGTGGAGGTATGTTCACCAGGAGAATTAGAGATATGTAAAATGCTTAATATCCCTGGCAGCAGAATTATCTATTCTGGTGTTGTTAAGGGCGAAGAGGATGTGCATGAGGCCTTAGAATATGGCGTTGATATTATTACATGCGAGAGCCTTCGTCATGCTGCCTTAATCCAGGAGGAAAATGTTAAGGTTAAGGCTCTTCTTCGACTCACAAGCGGCAATCAGTTCGGTATGGCCTATGAAGATATAGAATATATTATTGAGAATAGAGAAGAGCATTTTAGTAATCTTGATGTGATTGGTCTTCATTTCTATTCTGGAACACAGAAGAATCTTCGTAAGATTAATAAGGATTTGGAGAAGATTGACAAGGCCTTATCTTCCCTTAAATCTAAGACTGGTTTTGAGCCACGACTTATTGAATACGGACCTGGACTTTGCGTAGAATATTTCCAAGGTGACAATAATGATGTGCTTGAGATGGAACATTTGTCAGAAGCGGCTGAAGTGCTTAAGAAGTTCTCTGACAAGTATCCTCTGGGTGTAGAGATGGGAAGATTCCTTGCAGCACCTTGTGGCTCCTTCTTCACCAAGGTTGTAGATAAGAAGAATAGTATGGATACTAACTATCTTCTTGTTGATGGTGGCATTCATCATCTTAATTATTTTGGTCAGAAGATGGCAATGGAGGTTCCTCCAATTAGCACTATTAGTAATGGATATAAATACAGTATCGAGGAGATGGAAGCTCACAAGGGTAATGTGAGGAAGAATTCCTTCGAGGCTGATTATTGTATATGTGGAAGCTTGTGTACAGTTGCGGATGTTCTCGTTCGCGAAGCAACACTTCCAGAGCTTAATGTGGGAGATGTAATGTGCTTCGAGCGCTGCGGTGCTTACTCTGTAACAGAGGCGCCTGCCCTGTTTTTATCAAGGGAATTACCAAGCATTTTCACTAAGAGAGGGGATGAATATACCCTTGTTAGAGATGTGGTGAAAGCATCTAAGATTAATGTAAAAGGATTATAGAAAGTGGAGCTGATATCGTTACAATATGCGGCATTCGTATTGGTGTCAGTAGTACTCTATTATGTTATCCCTAAGAAATACAGATGGATAGTTCTACTTGCAGGAAGCTTGTTCTACTATGTATATGTGTGCAAATTCTATGTGGGATTCATATTGTTTACTATTGTTTCGACCTATACAATTGCCCGCATAATAGATGGTCAATTAGTCAAAGAGACTGCTATAGTCAAGTCCCATAAAGAGGACTGGGACAGACAGACAAGAAAACAATATAAAGCTAAGGGAAGAAAGAAAAGGGCTGCTTTACTCATACTAGGGTTAGTCCTTAATTTTGGTATATTGGCATTCCTAAAATACATTCCATATGCCTCGCTGCTTGGACTTCTTCTTCCTCTTGGAATCTCTTTCTATACATTTCAGTCAATGGGATATCTTATTGATGTATATAGGGAGAAGACGAAGCCAGAGACTAACATCGCAAGGTTTGCTCTCTTCGTGTCCTTCTTTCCCCAGATTATTCAAGGTCCTATTGCAGTATATGATGACCTAGCCAAGCAATTGTACGTAGGTCACAAGTTCGATATTGAAAATATTAAGAAGGGCCTACTTCTAATTCTATGGGGTATGCTCAAGAAAATGGTAATTGCAGACAGAGCATTAGCCTTAGTTAATCTTGTAACTAAGGATTCTGCTACTTATACAGGAAGCTATATATTATTTGCAGTTATATTATATGCTTTGCAGCTGTATTGTGATTTCTCTGGAGGAATTGATATTATTCGCGGTGTTGCGAATCTCTTTGGAATTAATATGGCAGAGAACTTTAGAAGACCATATTTCTCAACAAGCCTTACAGAGTATTGGCATAGATGGCATATTACACTTGGTAACTGGTGTAGGAATTACATATTCTATCCATTATCAATTTCCAAGAAGTTCCTTAATTTCGGTAAATGGTTAAAGCCAAAATTCGGAAAGCACATTGCCAAGGTATTTCCTGGATGTGTAGCCAGTCTTCTTACATTTATTGTAATCGGTGTATGGCATGGCTCTAATCTTAAGTACCTTTACTTTGGACTTTGGAATGGAATTGTAATAATGCTAGCTGAGCTTTTCGCTCCAATAAATGAGAAGATAGCAGATAAGTTCTTCGGTGTGACTAAGCTTAAGAGAAAAGGTGTCTTTGCAACTGTTGTATCAGTTATATGGACATTTATCCTTGTGCTTGTGGGATATTATTTTGATGTGGCACAAGGGGCAATGGATGCATTCGACATGCTCTTTAGAAGTGTAACTGACTTCCATATTACGAATTTTGAATGGAGTAATTTCTATTTCCTACTGAAGGCAAGTGGACTTGAAACAAGTGATTTCTATATTATATTAATTGGTGCTATAAGCCTATTCTTCATAAGCTTATACAAGGAGAAGAAGAAGGTAGAGGACTTAAGAGAGGTTATACTATCTACTAAGACAGCTGCAAGATTCTGGATAATTGCCTTAGGCCTGGTTATCCTAATCTTCTTTGGCTACTACGGCTCAGGCATCGACCCAGCTGAGTTCGTTTATATGCAGTTCTAGGGAGAAAATATGGCAAGACTAGATAGACAATATTGTGATATATGTTCTAACGTCCTTCCGTCCTTTGGCTACATGCGCCTTGCAGACGGCAGCATGTGCATGGACTGCAATAAGAAGATATCCCCATTTCTTAAGGGCATTAAGGACCTTACTGTTGAAGATATGAAGCGCCATCTTAAGTACAGACAGGACAATATGAAGAAGCTTGATGAGTTCAAGTCGGCAATTAGCTTCGGATATGATAAGAAGATATATATAGACCCTTATATGGCGGCTTTCGTTATTACTCCTAACAGGTTAGAGGAGATAGCCGTTGACAATCCTGATGTGATTTCTCTTCATGATGTAATAGAGACAGATACGCTAATTAAGGAATACAAGAAGGAACAGTTTGGCAAGGACGAGGAAGGACGAAGAATCAGATATTTTCCTCCTCGTATCAATTATTATTATGATTTCATAACAACAATTAGACTTAGAAGTGAATGGTTCGATGAAGTTAGTCTTAGCCTTAATGGAAAAACCGTAGAGGGTCGTGATTCAATAATGTATAGACGATGTAACAGCATGGCTAAGCAACTCAAAGACACCCTGATGGTTGATAATAACATTTTCAATAGGAAAATGGGTAGTAAGAGTCATCATACATTCAGGTTATAGAAGAGAGTGTAATAGGAACAATCACACATTTCCTTTATATCAAAGTGCTTATTATGATAGTAAGCACTTATTTTTTTATATAAATATTTCTTCAAATATGTTATAGTTAGTGTAGGTGTGTGCGTTCTTCAATGCACCATATCATAAAGGGATTTTTTACATAATAGGAGAAGCGCTTATGGAGTTCATAAAACAGCATCGTCTTTTATCAATAATTTTAGGCGGAATTATATTGATAATTCTTGCTTTTGTAATTCTTTTTACAGTGTTGTCGTTTACGACGGAGACTGTGACAGAGCCTATTACATTTCAGGAGAAGTACACTCAGATAGAGGGTAAGATTAATAATCTTGTTGTGGAGGAGCCTGTAAGGGAAGGCTTTAAGGTTGATTTGATGTCATATACAGATAAGGTGAAGCAGGACTACGACATGAGTGTTGATGACAAGGACAAATTCATGACATTTGCCAGAACAGTTGACAAAGAATCGGTACAGTCTAAGATGCATGTATTAGCATTCTATGGCAAGGTTAAGAAGCAATATGATGTGGATGTTGCCAATAATTTCTTTACTCCAGATTCGAAGGCTGCAGTTGATAAGCTTTTTGAAGACTATAATGCGGCATTTCGTGAGAATAGGTACCAGGAGGCTTATAACTTGCTTGATACCATTTCAGGACATTTGTCAGTTAAGATTAATGAGAAGGGTGAGGTAGTTCAGGCTCAGCCACAGCCGGCAGCGGAAGCACAGGCGGCGGCACCAGGACAGGACCCTAATAATCCTAATAACCCTGCACCAACATCTAACGCAACAGGTAGAGCATATCATCCAGAGGCTAAGGCAGGAGACCAGATAACAGACCCAATTAATGGTAACCCTGGAGTTGTAGCCAATAACGGTATTGAGGTATACAAGCTTCCTAATGAGATTACATATTCATATATGACCAAGGAAGACTTCGTGCAAATGTGTATCGAGGATGGAATGCCTGAACGTCTTGCCAGACAGATGGCAGATGCCATGGCCAATGAGCAGGGCTTAATAACAATTGGAGTTGATGAGGATGGTACTTATCACTAGCGCGAGACTCCTTACTATCATGGAAAGGAAAATTATGAGTTACGCAGATAAATTATTTGTGAAAATGTGTCAGGATATCATTGATGGTGGAATTAGCACTGAGGGCGAGAAGGTTCGTCCTATTTGGACTGACACAGGAGAAAGTGCATATACAATTAAAGGTTTTGCAGTTGTTAATCGATATGACTTAAGTAAAGAATTTCCGGCTCTTACTCTTAGACGTACAGCGATTAAGAGTGCTACTAATGAGATGCTTTGGATATGGCAGAAGAAGTCGAATAATATTAATGAGCTTAAGTCAAGCGTATGGGATGAATGGGCAAGTGCAGATGGCTCAATTGGTAAGGCCTACGGCTATCAGATTGGAAAGCCATACGCCCACCATGTATATAAGGATGAAGAAGATTTGAGTGATTATCCGTCTGCAGAGATTAAGGATGTGGATTGCGATACTGACAAGGGAATTGTCTCTAAGAAATATGTATTCTTAGACCAGGTGGATGGCGCAAGATATGACCTTAAGAACAATCCATTTTCCAGAAGGATAATTGTTAATATGTACAATCTAGAGGAGCTTCACGATATGCACCTGTATCCTTGTGCATATTCTATGACCTTCAACGTGACAACTTCTAAGAGTGGAGGGCTTGTGCTTAATGGAATTCTTAATCAGCGTTCACAGGACATATTAGCTGCCAACAATTGGAATGTGTGTCAGTACAGCGTGCTACTTCATATGCTTGCCAGAGACTGCGACATGCAGGTGGGAGAGCTGGTGCATGTTATTGCAGACGCCCATATATATGACAGGCATGTTGATTTGATTAAAGAATTAATAAGCAGAGAGCAATATGATGCACCAACATTTACACTGAATCCTAAGAAGAAGAATTTCTATGAATTTAGTGAGGATGACATTGTATTAGAGAATTACAAGACTGGCGAGCAGATTAGGAATATTCCGATAGCTGTATAGGAGGAACAATGAAACTTATAGCGGCGGTTGATAGTAACTGGGGCATTGGCCTTAACAACAAGCTTCTTATTAGCATTCCGGAGGACATGAAGTTCTTTCGTAGTAATACTATGGGAAATGTTGTTGTGATGGGAAGGAAGACATTAGAAAGCTTCCCTAATGGCAAGCCTCTTAAGGATAGAATCAATATAGTACTTACCAGAGATAAGAATTATAAGGTGGATGGCGCTACTGTGTGTCACACCAAGGAAGAAGTACTAGAAGAGCTTGAGAAATACGATACTAATAATGTATATATAATTGGCGGAGAGAGTATATATCGTCTCTTTGAAGGCGAGTGCGATACTGCTTTGATTACGAAGATTGATTTTGAATACGAAGCAGACGCATTTTTCCCGAACCTAGAGGAACTAGGCTGGGAGCTGGCAGAAGAATCAGAAGAGCAGACGTATTTTGATATTATATACAATTTCTGCACATACAAATGTAATAGATAGGTGGATTTCATGGGAATTACAGGTAGAAAATTATTCGTTAAAGCATTACTTGAGGAAGGTGTAGATACAGTATTTGCATATCCTGGAGGAATGGTAACAGATATAGTAGATGAATTATATAAGACTCCTGAGATTAAGGTGGTGCTTCCTCGTCACGAGCAGGCCCTTATTCATGAGGCGGAAGGATATGCAAGAGCAACAGGCAAGGTTGCTGTATGTATTGTTACATCAGGCCCTGGTGCAACTAATACAATTACAGGTATTGCTGATGCATTTTATGATAGCATCCCTCTTGTGGTATTCACAGGTCAGGTGCCTCAGGACCTTATTGGTAATGATGCCTTCCAGGAGGTTGATATTGTTGGAATGACACGCTCTGTCACTAAGTATGGAGTTACAGTCAGAGACAGGGATTTACTTGGCAGAACAATTAAGATGGCATTTCAGATTGCCCCAACAGGTAAGCCAGGTCCTGTACTTATTGATTTGCCTAAGGATATACAGGTGGCTTCTGGCGATGCAGAATACCCATCTTATGTAGATATTCGTGGATATAAGCCTAATAATAGTGTTCATATCGGTCAGCTTAAGAAAGCATACAAGGTTCTTAAGGGAGCCAAGCGACCAATGATATTAGTGGGCGGAGGAATCAACATTTCCCATGCCAATGATGAACTTAAGGAATTCGTAGAGAAGACTAAGATACCTGTTGTTACAACAATAATGGGTAAGGGTGCGCTGGATTATGACAATGAGTACTATGTGGGCAACTGTGGAATGCATGGAAGGTTTGCAGCCAACAAAGCGGTTGTTAATTGTGATGTATTGTTCTCAGTTGGAACAAGGTTCAACGATAGAATTACTGGGGCTTTAAGCGAATTTGCCCAGGATGCTGCAATTATTCATATTGATATCGATACAGCATCAATTTCTAGAAATGTTATTGTTGACGTTCCTATTGTATGTGATGCCAAGGCAGCATTAGAGAAATTAAATGAATGGGCTGAGCCTATGGATACAGCTGACTGGCTAAAGAGGATTGCCGATTGGGAGAAAGAGAATCCACTTGAGATGAGAAAAGATTTGGGCTTGTGTCCTCAGAGCATTATGGAGGGAATTAATGAGGTATTTCCAGAGGGAATTGTTACAACAGATGTGGGCCAGCATCAGATGTGGGCTACACAGTTTATCAATATTAATTCCAAGAAGCAGATGATAACATCCGGTGGTCTTGGAACAATGGGATTTGGCTTCCCGGCAGCAATCGGTGCTAAAATCGGATGTCCAGAGTCAGATGTTGTATGCATCACTGGTGACGGTGGAATGCAGATGAATATGCAGGAACTTGCCACAGCTATGATTGAAAAGGCCAACATTACTGTATGTATTATTAATAATGGTTACCTTGGAATGGTAAGGCAGATGCAGCAGTTATTCTATGGCAAGAGATACAAGATTACCTGCTTAAAGCGCAATATAGATTGTCCTGATGAATGTAAGGGACCTGGGCCACAGTGTCCTGAGTATCTGCCTGATTTTGTCAAATGGGCAGAAAGCTATGGTGCATTAGGACTTAGAGTTACTGACCCAACACAGATTGAAGATGCTCTTAGGGAAGCTAAGGCTAATGATAAGACAACAATCATTGAATTCATTATTGCCAGCGACGAATTAGTTCTTCCAATGGTTAAGGGTGGGGATGCTATGTCGGAGATGATTTTGAAGTGATATTAGAGGTATAAACTATGTATGATATGTATGAAATACGTGACAGAATTCAAATAAGGGACAGATGGATTGCCCTTTATGTTGAGAACCAGGTGGGTGTTCTTGCCAAGGTGTCAGGCTTGTTCTCTGGTAAAAGCTACAACTTACAGAGCTTAACAGTAGGAACAACTGAGCACGAAGACGTATCAAGGATGACTATTTGTGTAAAAAGTGACGATATAACATTTGAACAGATTAAGAAACAGCTTAATCGTATGGTTGAGGTAATTAAGGTAATTGATATTACAACTGCACCTTTACATATGAAGGAGCTTCTGTACGCTAGAATTGATGACATTACTGCAGATGAGATGTATCAGATATTCCATCTCGCAGAGGTGTTCAAGGTTAGGGTGTGTGATGCAGGAGAGGATTCACTTATATTAGAGTGCCTTCTTACAACAGAATCCAATGATGAATTAATCAAGCTTCTTAAGAAGAAGTATAAGAAGGTTTCAATTGTAAGAGGTGGAGCCGTTGCCATGGAATCAATTTCAATATGTAAGAGGTAGGTTATGGTTAGTCGTCGTACTATTTTGGCAAGAATTATATCAGTAGCGTTGTCCATCGTGCTTGTTGCCGCTAGCATGGGCGTTACTTCTTATGCTGAAACTGTTCAGGACTTAGAGAAGAAGAAGCAGCAGGCTGTTAATGAGAAGAAGCAGTTAGAGAAGGAATCTAACCAGCTATATTCCGATTACAGGGATGTGACAAGTCAGTATAATGACCTTAAGTCCAAGGTGGATTCTCTTGACAGATCTGTTGAAGAGGCGTCACAGGAGCTTGCCTATCTTAGTCAACAGTTGTCAGATGCTAAGGTTAATCAGGCTAAGATGGAGCAGATTATGAAGCTTCATATAAAGTATATGTATGAGAATGATGCTATGAATATGCTTGAAATGTTACTTGAAAGTGGCTCCATATCTGAACTTTTTGAGAAGATAGAGTATCTTAATATCATTGTAAAATATGATCGACAGATTATGGATGAGTATAAGAAGACTCAACAGGATATAACGGCTAAGACAACTCAGCTGTCAGAGAAGAGAGCTTCGCTAGAGGCCCAGTCTAATGAACTTAGCACTCAAAAGCAGGAGCTTAAGAAATTAGTTGATAGTGCAGGAGCTGAATTAAGTGGCAAGAATGCTGAGGTTAATAATGCTCAGGCTGAGATTAATGCTTATGATAAGAGAATTGCTGAGATGAAGCAATATGAGAGACAGCTTGCATCTACTAATGCAGCTAGTCAGGAAGCATTAAGAAGACAGATAGGTAACTTTGATAATACAGAGGATACGTCAGGTGCTTATAGCGGATATTCCCAGGATGATTTATATCTTCTAGCGGCAATTATTCATGCAGAAGCAGAGGGAGAGCCTTACGAAGGTAAGATAGCAGTTGGTTCTGTTGTTATGAACAGAGTATTTAGCTCTAAGTTCCCTAATACAATATCAGGTGTTGTATATCAGAATAACCAGTTTGAGCCAGCAAGATCAGGAAGGCTTCAGTTGATTCTTGACAGAGGTCCTAACCCAGATTGCTTTGAAGCAGCAAGAGAAGTGCTTGGTGGCACCCGCAATACCCATAGATTATTCTTCTGGGCACTGTGGCTTGCAGAACAAAGAGGTCTTATTGGTAACATGGAAGGTGAAATCATAGGAACACAATTCTTCTTCTAGGAATAAATTGTTCTATTGCATTAAATGTATATTATGATATAATAAATGTTGAGCATAAGCTCAGTACTACAAAACAGAGAGTAATCTCTATTTAATAAAATAATCAAAGTGAATGAAGCATACTTAATCTCGAAAGAGGTGGGGTATGCTTTTTTGTATGTTTTTTTAAATGAGGTTACCCAGATGACAAGAAAAAAAGGAGGAAACAATATGGCTTGTTTTTTAGTACCTGCAGCAGAAGCAATTGTTGCAACAGTTGTTGAGAAAGCAGTTGAGAAGAAAGAAGAGAATCAGGAAAAGGAAGAATCTACAATTCAATCAAAGGAACAGGTAGCTAAGGTGCCTTTTAGCAGAAAGATAAAGTGGCTTACTTATTTACTCTGGGGAGGTGCTCTGCTTTTGGCGTTTGAACATGTATGGCATGGTGAGGTTGTTCCATGGTTCCCATTCCTAACCGCCATGGATAATCCAGGTGATATGGCAGAAATGTTTGGAGAAATGGCAACAGTTGGTGTGACAATGGCAGTATTAGTTACAGTTGTTTGGATTGCAATGTGCTTTATTTCAGATGCAATTGTTAAGAGAACTTCTAACAGCATGTCACGCAGCACTAATGTATAGGAGGTATTGATAATGACTTTATTACTTACAGTATTTGCTGCAGTAATTACAACAGCAATATGGTATAACAGAAAAAATGATGATATGAGACTTGGTATCCTATGCTTTATGTTCTGGGGTGCATCTATTATGTGGCTGGTTGATGCAATTTATGAGTTCGTAGAACTACAGGCAGAATACTTTACACCAGCTCCAGAAGATATGCTCAACGATGCATTTCTTGGACTGTCAGTAATTGCATTTGCACTTGTAGTATGGGTTGTAAGACTTCTTATCTTAGATCCTAAGGGAGTTATTAAGAAAGCCCTTACTAAGAACAACATAAAAGAAGATGAAGAGGTTGTAACACAAGCATCAAGCAAATAATATAAAAGAAGACAAAGAGGGCTGCCGATTGGCAGCCTGCTTTGTGTATGTCAGAAATATTAACTATTAATTTATAGTTTCGCGATAGCTTCAACACCCTTGTCAATATAGTTTACATCAAGGTCGAATATCTTGCCTTCATCTGCTTTAGATGCAAATGCTGGATCAAGAGGCATTTTGCCGAGAACATCTATGTCAAGCTCCTTGGCAACTTCGTCGATGTGACTTTCGCCAAATACCTGCATCTTCTTACCACAGTCAGGGCATTCTATGTAGCTGTAATTCTCTACAACGCCAAGTACAGGCACATCCATCATTTCAGCCATATAATATGCCTTCTTAACAATCATTCTAACAAGCTCCTGAGGAGATGTTACAATTACAATTCCATCAATTGGAAGGGATTGGAATACTGTTAGTGGTACGTCGCCTGTTCCAGGAGGCATATCTACAAGAAGATAATCAAGCTCTCCCCAGATAATATCTGTCCAGAACTGCTTAACAGCTCCTGCAATAACAGGACCACGCCATACAACAGGCTTTTCTTCATCTTCGAGAAGAAGATTGATTGACATAATCTTAGTTCCATCCTCAGCTTCAATTGGATATGTTCCATCCTCAACAGCTTCAGCAGGTCCGTGAACTCCGAACATTTTAGGGATAGATGGTCCAGTAATATCTGCATCTAGGATTCCCACCTTCTTGCCCTGCTTTCTTAGCTTTGCGGCGAGAGTAGATGTAACAAAGCTCTTACCAACGCCACCTTTACCAGATACAACACCAATTACATGCTTAATGTTAGATAGTGGGTTCATATCCTCTAAGAAGCTTTCCTTTGCCTTAGATGGACATCCCTCACAGCTTTCTCTGTCACAGCTTGAAGCGCTGCTACAATTATCTCTTTCTTCGCTCATTATTATTTCCTCCTAATTTTTCCATTATTCTTTCAAGTTCTGTTGCGTAGTCTCCTGTAATCACACCTTTTTCTGTAATGATTGCGCTGATTAATTCGTGACTTGTCACGTCAAATGCTGGGTTATATACTTTAACTTTTTCATGTGACATTTCATTATTATACCACATTTTCGTAACCTCGGAAGCATTGCGCTGCTCGATTACAATATCCTTACCGCTAGGGATGCTCATGTCGATTGATGAGGTTGGGGCGCATACATACACAGGGACATTGTAGTGCTTGGCGATAATTGCAAGGCCGTTAGTTCCTATCTTGTTAGCAACATCTCCGTTAGCAGCAATTCTGTCGCAGCCCACGAACACTTCATTAATCTGACCAGAAGCCATAAGAGAAGCCGACATGTTATCGCATTGAAGAGTAGTATCAATGCCGCTTTCCATAAGTTCATAAGCTGTAAGTCGCGCACCCTGCAGTAATGGTCTTGTCTCATCACAGAACACCTTAATCTGCATACCCTTTTCATGGGCTAAGTAAATAGGAGAAGTTGCTGTTCCGTATCGTACAGTCGCAAGTCTTCCTGCGTTACAGTGTGTAAGAATACCATCGCCTTCATGGATAAATTGGATGCCATTTTCACCAATTGTTTTACATACCTGAATGTCATTTTCCCAGATGCGTAAAGCCTTGGTTTTGAGGACATAGGCTAAGTTGCCGCGAAGGGTATCATCTAATATAACGTCAAACAAAGAATTGCTATCGTAACTGCACTGGAATCTGTGCGTGGTGAAGCGGTCAAGTTCCTTCTTCATCTCATTAAGTGCCCAGGACAGATTAACTGCCGTTGGCCTTGCCGACTCTAAATGGTTAGAGCATCTAATATACTCCTTCACATAATCGCCCAAGGTAGCACCGCCGATTCTTATTCCAAGTACATACATGGAAAGGGCAGCGAATACACCAATTGCTGGAGCGCCTCTTACCTCAAGCCTGGCAATTGCGGTGAACATATCATCAAGATTAATTGTGCTCTTGATTACAAGTTCATTAGGCAGCTTCGTCTGGTCTATGTATTTTACTTCATTGGTCTCTTCATCAAGCCATAATGTATCAATAAGTTCTGACATATAATCTCCAATCTGTATAATGTGTTTTATTTCATGCAACTTTAAATTATACCATAACAATTACATATTTTTAAGAAGGAGGAAGATAATGCAATTGCAAGCTTCGTAGTTGGAACTGCAGTATCGCTTCCACTAAGTAAGGTTGTAAAGAAAACTCAGGCTGAATAATAATAAAAAAATTCTAAATCATTGCTGTAATTAGAGATTTACCCCTAAATCCCAGCTCAAAAGCAATGAAAAGCCCCAAAAAGCTTCTAAATCATTGCCGCAATGAGAAATTTACTCATAAATCTCGGCACAAAAGCAATGAAAAGCCTCTAAAAGCTTCTAAATCATTGCTGTAATTAGAGATTTACCCCTAAATCCCAGCTCAAAAGCAATGAAAAGCCTCCAAAAGCTTCTAAATCATTGCCGCAGCAGGCGAAAAAGCTTTAAAACAAGTCCCAAAAGCAATGATTTCTCAAGAATCAGGGCGAAATCATTGCCGGAGCAAGAAAAAATCCCAGCATAAAAGCTGGGAATAATAGTTCGCGCCAACACCAACACCTACATCTTCTTATAGGCTTCTATAAATATATGTTTAACCGTATCCTCAAGATTGTCAATCTTGTCTAAATACTTCTTGTATATGATGCCGCCAGCCATAGTAGGGTGGCCGCCGCCGTTACCAATGTCTTGTAAAGCAAGGCGAATAAGGTTCCCGGCATGTACATTGTTATCTTCACTTCGAATAGAGAATTTCACAACATCATCAAGATTAGAATACACAACTGATATCTTAACCTCCTTAGTAGAGAGCAGGAAGTCGGATATGATTGCAACAAGAGTTGAAGGACACTGGAAAGGTATGTATGCGAATCCGAACTCGTCAGTAGTTACAACATTATTGATAGCTGCCTTAAACGCCTTGAAGTCATCAAGCTCTAACTGGTTCTGGTTAATATAAGTAACCTGCTCATAATCAGCATATTCGAATACAGCATCAAACATCTGAATATCGAATCTTGTACATCCTCTGTTGAAGTCATTAGTATCCATCTTAAGTCCATAACACAGTGCTGAGGCAACATCCTTAGACATAGTGATTCCAGCTTCAACATAGTATGAAATAATAATACTTGCACATGCTCCAACAGGCCTAATATCGCTCCACTCGTAGCGGACATCATTGAACACTGGGTGATGGTCAATGCAATACACATCATCCCCACAGTTCAATGCAATATTGGCATTGTTGAGCTGAGAGTCAACAAGTATGTTAATGGCATTAAAGAACTGATTTTCATAATTTGTTCTTGGGCTTGCCTTAATATTGAATACCTTAAGCATCTGAATAAGGCTTGCCCTTTCAATAACACCACCATAGCATATAACGCAGTCGATGCCATAATGCTTCAATAGTTCCGACAAACCGTAGGCGCTTGCGAAGGCGTCAGGGTCCGGGAAATCATGGGTGTGTATAAATACCTGTTTTGTTTTGAAATGATTTAATTGCTCTTCTGTAAACATGACTAGATAATAGCATAAAAATAACTTACTGAAAACTACAAAACCAAAAAAATACTTGCTGAAAACCTTTATAAATAGGTTTATTTGTGATATAATCTAAAAAGTTTTGGAAAAATGAGTAAGGAGAATGATTATGAAACACGTTAAGACACTTAACACTAAGAAGCTTTCTAACACAGTTAAGAAGGGTGGATGTGGCGAATGCCAGACATCTTGCCAGTCTGCTTGCAAGACAAGCTGTACTGTTGGTAATCAAAAGTGCGAGAATAAATAATACATAAGTTAAGTTGATTATTAGATTTCAATGAACTGACCGTTGTTCTAATAGACGGTCGGTTTGTGTTGTAAAAAAATAAATATAAAGAGAATGATAAAATGATACATCAATACAAAAACAATGGTTACAATATTGTAATGGATGTGAACTCAGGTGCCATTCATGTAGTTGATGATTTTGTATACGATTTGATTAAGGTGGCAGACGACATGCTACAAGACATTTCCGACAATAATAATGAAGAAATGTCTAATACAAAGGACAGCATTAAGAACACCGCATGGTCTAAGCTTGACAAATCTGCTCTAATATCCAAGTTCAAGGATATATACGAAGAGGATTATAAGAATCTTCCTGATGAAGAGCTTCAAGAGGCTCTAGATGAGATAGAAGAGCTTATTAATAATGAAGAGCTATTCACTGAGGATGTATATAGGGAGCCAATTGCCAATTACAAGGCAAGACCAACTGTTGTTAAGGCCTTATGCTTACATGTTGCCCATGACTGTAATCTTGCTTGTAGGTATTGCTTCGCCGGCAAAGGCGAATACCAGGGCGAAAAAGAGATTATGAGCTTAGAGGTGGGCAAGAAAGCCTTAGATTTCCTTGTAGAGAATTCAGGAAACAGACGCAACCTAGAAGTGGATTTCTTCGGTGGCGAGCCACTACTTAATTTCGAGGTTGTTAAAGAACTTGTCGCTTATGGTAGAAGCATCGAGAAGGCTAAGGATAAGCATTTTAGATTTACCCTGACCACCAATGGTGTGCTTCTTAACGATGAGGTAATGAAGTTCGCCAATGAGAATATGGACAATGTGGTCCTTTCCATTGATGGACGTAAGAGTATACACGATATGATGCGCTCATTTCCAAGTGGCGACGGCAGCTACGATTTGATTGTTCCTAAGTTCATCAAATTCGCTGATAGCAGAGGCCAGGACAAATATTATGTGAGAGGAACCTTCACACATAATAATCTGGACTTTTCTGAGGATGTGGTTCATCTTGCCAACCTTGGCTTCAAGCAGATATCTGTTGAGCCGGTGGTGGCTAAGGATACAGACGATTACGCCATCAGGGAAGAGGATTTGCCTAAATTATATGAAGAATATGACAACCTGGCCAAGGAGATGGTTAGGCGTCATGGAACTGACGAAGAATTCAATTTCTTCCATTATATGATTGATTTAGAGGGAGGACCTTGTGTATACAAGAGACTTAGCGGCTGCGGCTCCGGCACAGAATATCTGGCTGTGACGCCAACTGGTGAGCTTTATCCTTGTCATCAATTTGTGGGCAATACTGATTTCATTATGGGAAATGTTGATACAGGCATTACCAATACTGATATAAGAGATGAGTTCAAAGAATGCAATGTATATGCTAAGGACTCCTGCAAAGACTGCTTTGCGAAATTCTATTGCAGTGGTGGATGTGCTGCTAACGCATTTAACTTCACAGGCGACATCAAGGGGGCTTATGACATAGGCTGTAAGCTTCAGAGAAAGCGTGTTGAGAATGCCATAATGATTAAGGCAGCAACCGCTGACACATAATATTTGCCAGAATTATGATTAAAGCGGCAACCGCCGACACAGAATAAGAAGTAATAATAATAACTAAGAAGAATAACTAGTGACATAGATGAATAAAAGATAGGAGAGAAGAAATGAAGAATATGAAGAAAGGACAGGCGATAGCGTGGTTGATAGCATTCGTATTGCTAACAGCAATATTAATATACGAAGCGTCCTTAATTCTATCGTCTACTGGAAAAGGAGCGGATCAGAACATTAAGCTTGGTCTTGACCTTGCCGGTGGTGTAAGTATTACTTACGAGGTAGAGGGTGATACTCCAACAGAGGAGCAGATGAATGACACTATCTACAAGCTCCAGCAACGTATTGAGAATGACCTAGGTAGTTCTCAGACTACAGAAGCTAGTGTATATAAGGTAGGAGACAGACGTATCGCTGTTGAGATTCCAGGTGTAACAGATGCTAACGCAATATTAGAGCAGTTAGGTACACCAGGTGATTTGTATTTTATAGCACAGACTAATTCCGCTGGAGAAGAGAATTATTCTTATGACTCTACTACAGGCGGTTATAAGCTCAACAGGGATTTGGCATCGTTACAGGCAGATGGCTCTGTTGTAGTTAACGGTTCCCAGATAAGCTCTGCAAGTGCAGGATATAATACTAATCAGACAACTAACGCCAAGGACCCAGTTGTATCAATCACAATGACACCAGAGGGTGCCAAAGCGTTTGGTGAGGCAACAACTAAGGCTTATCAGGCTGGCGAGTCAATTGGTATCTATTACGATGGACAATTCGTAAGCGTTCCTAAGGTAAATGCGGCTATCACAGATGGTAACTGTATTATAGAAGGAATGTCTTCTATTGAAGAAGCAGAGAAGCTTGCTTCATATATTAGAATTGGTGGACTTGACATTAAGCTTCAGGAAGTACAATCTCAGGTTGTAGGTGCTCAGCTTGGTTCTGATGCCCTATCAAGTAGTTTGCTTGCAGGACTTATTGGTCTAGTTGCCGTAATTATCTTCATGCTTATTATGTATAGACTTCCAGGATTTACAGCATCACTTGCGTTGGTATTCTATACAGCTTTAGTAATATTCATTATATGGGCATTTGACATAACCCTTACACTTCCTGGTATCGCAGGTATTATCCTGTCCGTGGGAATGGCGGTGGATGCAAATGTTATCATATTTGCCAGAATTAAAGAAGAAATTGCATCAGGACATGATGCTAACAGTGCCGTACAGGCTGGTTTCAAGAAGGCCTTGTCGGCTATCTTAGATGGTAACGTAACAACACTTATTGCCGCAGCAGTTCTATACTTTATCGGTTCAGGTACTGTTAAGGGCTTCGCTGTAACACTTGCAATTGGTGTAGTTCTATCAATGTTTACAGCACTTGTTGTAACAAGAATTCTTCTTAATGTATCTGTTGCCTTTGGACTTGTTAGTCCTAATATGTACGGTAAGGCTAAGAAGAGAAAGCCTATTAATTTCATTGGCAAGAAGACAATATTCTTCTGTGCATCAGCAATTATTATTGCTGCCGGACTTATTGGAATGGCTGTAAATGCTGGTATGGGTAATAAAGCACTTAACTACAGCTTAGAGTTCTCAGGTGGTACATCAACAACTGTTAACTTAGATAAGGAATATACTCTTGCTGAGGTGGATGACGAGATTGTTCCACTTGTTAGCAAGGTAACAGGTGATAATGATATTCAGACACAGCTTGTAGATGGAGCTAATTAAGTTGTAATCAAGACTAGAACATTAGAGCTTGAAGAGCGTGAGGCGTTGAATAAGGCACTTCATGACAGTAAGGGCATAGAGGAGAAGGACATTTCTTCTGAGAATATTAGTTCAATGATTTCATCGGAAATGCGAACAGAATCTCTAATTGCTGTTATTGTTGCGGCAGTTGCGATGCTAATTTACATTTGGTTCAGATTCAAGGACCTTCGTTACGCATCATCAGCTATTATTGCACTAGTTCATGACGTACTTATTGTATTGACACTATATGCATTAGCAAGACTAACTGTTGGTTCAACATTTATTGCATGTATGCTGACAGTAATTGGTTACTCAGTCAACGATACAATCGTTATCTTTGATAGAATTCGTGAGAATGAGAAGAAGATGACAAGGCGCGAGCCAGAAGATTATAAGAAGCTATGTAATGAGAGTATAACTCAGACATTGACAAGATCAATTTCAACATCATTTACAACAGCACTTATGGTAGTTATGCTTCTGATCTTCGGTGTATCGACAATTAAGGAATTCGCAATTCCACTACTTCTTGGTGTAATTGTTGGTACATATTCTTCAATCTGTCTTGCTACAGAATTGTGGTATGTAATGAGAGTTCATATCAAGAGCAAGAAGGATGGAGCTACTGGCAGAAGAGACAAGAACTATAAGGGTAAGAAGAAAAAAGATGACATCGAGAAGGCTAAGCAGGCCAATGATGGAATTGTAGTTTAGGAGGAAACAATGTATACATTTGATGATATCAAGAATACAGATATAGATGTGGCAAATGCCATTCAGGCAGAGCTTGACAGACAATCAAGCCATATTGAACTTATTGCTTCAGAGAACTGGGTAAGTCACGCAGTAATATCTACAGTAGGAACTATTTTTACTAACAAATACGCAGAGGGATATCCAGGTAAGAGATATTATGGTGGATGTGAATGCGTAGATATAGTGGAGGATTTGGCAAGAGAAAGAGCTAAGGAATTATTCGGCTGCGACTATGTTAATGTTCAGCCACATTCTGGTGCTCAGGCTAATATGGCAGTACAGTTTGCTGTACTTGAGCCAGGTGATACTGTTATGGGAATGAACCTTGACCATGGCGGACACCTTACACATGGCTCTCCTGTTAATTTCTCAGGTAGATTCTTCAACATCGTACCATACGGTGTTAATGACGAAGGCTATATTGATTATGACGAGGTTGAGAGACTTGCAGTAGAAAATAAGCCTAAGATGATTATTGCAGGTGCTTCAGCTTATGCAAGAGCAATTGATTTCAAGAGATTTAGAGAGATTGCTGATAAGGTAGGAGCTGTCCTTATGGTAGATATGGCACATATCGCCGGTCTTGTTGCAGCAGGACTTCACGAGTCTCCAGTACCTTATGCAGATATTGTTACAACAACAACTCATAAGACTCTTCGTGGACCACGTGGTGGTATGATTATGGCAACAAAAGAGGCTAATGAGAAATACAACTTTAATAAGGCAGTTTTCCCAGGAATTCAGGGTGGACCACTTATGCATGTAATCGCTGCTAAGGCTGTATGCTTAAAGGAAGCTCTTCAGCCAGAATTCAAGGAGTATATGCAGCAGGTATATGATAATGCACAGGCTCTTTCTAAGGGATTACAGGATAGAGGCATTAAGCTTGTATCAGGCGGTACAGACAACCACTTAATGCTTGTTGACCTTACACCATTTGAATTAACAGGTAAGGCAGTTGAGGCTCTTTTAGATGAGGCTCACATTACAGCTAATAAGAATACAATTCCTAATGATCCTAAGTCGCCATTTGTTACATCTGGTATCAGACTTGGTACTCCAGCAGCTACAAGTCGTGGTCTAAAATGTGATGATTTCGACAAGGTTGCAGAGGCAATTGCTACTGTTATTAAAGAGGGCGAAGCAGGAGTTCCTAAGGCAAGAGCTATTGTTGATGAGCTTACTGCTAAGTATCCTATATCATAAGATTAAGGAGTTCGTATGATAGACATTAAATTCTTAAGAGAGAATCCTGATATTGTTAAGGAAAATATTAAGAAAAAATTCCAGGACGAGAAGCTTTCTCTCGTTGATGAAGTAATTGAGCTTGATAAGAAGTCAAGAGAGGCTCAAAGCGAGGCTGATGATCTTCGTGCCAAGATGAACAAAATCTCCAAAGAGATTGGTGCTCTTATGGGACAGGGCAAGAAGGAAGAGGCTGAAGCTGTTAAGAAGGAAGTTGCTGAGATTAAGCAGAAAATTAAGGACCTTGAGCCAGTTGAGAAGGAATTATCAGAGAAGGTTACTTCTATTATGATGAGAATTCCTAATATCATTGATGAGTCTGTTCCAATTGGTAAGGATGATTCCTGCAATGTGGAAATCGAGAAGTTCGGCGAGCCAGTTGTTCCTGATTTTGAGATTCCATATCATGCAGATATTATGGCAAGCTTTGATGGAATCGATCTTGATTCAGCAGGTAAGGTTGCTGGTAACGGCTTCTATTACCTTATGGGAGATATAGCAAGACTTCATTCTGCTGTAATAAGCTATGCAAGAGACTTTATGATTGACAGAGGTTTTACTTATTGTGTACCTCCATTTATGATTAGGTCAAATGTTGTTACAGGAGTTATGAGTTTTGACGAGATGGAAGCTATGATGTATAAGATTGAAGGTGAAGACCTCTATCTTATAGGAACCAGCGAACACTCAATGATTGGTAAATTCATAGATACTCTTAATGAAGAAGAGAAGCTTCCATATAAGCTTACAAGTTATTCACCATGCTTTAGAAAAGAAAAGGGCTCTCATGGTATTGAGGAGCGCGGCGTGTATAGAATACACCAATTCGAGAAGCAGGAGATGGTTGTAATCTGTAAGCCAGAAGACTCTAAGAAGTATTATGATGTGCTATGGAAGAACACAGTTGACTTATTCAGAAGTCTTGACATTCCAGTTCGTACATTAGAGTGTTGTTCTGGAGACTTAGCTGACCTTAAGGTTAAGTCATGTGATGTTGAAGCATGGAGTCCAAGACAGCAGAAGTATTTCGAAGTAGGCTCATGCTCTAACTTGGGAGATGCTCAGGCAAGACGTCTTAAGATAAGAGTAAAGGGTGCTGATAAGAAGAAATATTTTGCACATACACTCAACAATACAGTTGTTGCACCACCTAGAATGCTAATTGCATTCCTAGAGAACAATCTTAACGAAGATGGTTCCGTTAACATCCCTAAGGTGCTACAACCATACATGGGTGGAACAGAAAAACTTATACCTAAGAAATAATATAGATGTCGCGCCCATTAAGGGGGCGACATTTAGTACATTTATAAGGAGGAAATATAATGGTTATTGCAGTTACACATGAGAATGGAAATGTTGGTAAACATTTTGGACATGCAAAGGAATTCAAGTTGTATGAGATAGAGGATAGAGAGATTAAGGATCAGGCAGTTGTTAGTAATTATGGCCAGGGCGGTCATGAAGCAGCATGTATGCTTATGGATGATTATAATGTTGCAGTTGTAATATGTGACAATATTGGTCAAAGTGCTGTAGATGGATTACAGGAATTAAGTATATCAGTTATTCCGAGTGTGGAGGGCACTTGTGATGATGCTGTTGAAGCCTTCCTTAATGGCAGTTTGATTATTCAGGCACAGGGAGGTTGTGCAAGCTGCTCTGCTCATGAAGATGGTACTTCATGCTGTGGATCTTCAGCCGGATGTGGAGGCTGTTGCGGTTAAAAATTTAACGATTTTATGGGGTTTTATGGACTCGCGTCAATTAAAGGTGCGAGTCTTATTTTTTGTTTAGTTTCTTTTGTGGTGTATTTAGTTTATTTGACTAAAAAATAGTTTCGGAAACATATCTTTTATGCAAAATGTCACAAACCTTATTTTTGCTATTTACAATGGAAACTTTTGGGCGTACAATGAGTTTATGAAGCAACGAAAAAGTTTCTGAACGAGTATTGGGAGTTTTCGGAGACAAGTATTAGGTATTTAATTGGAGGGTTTAGAAAAAAATGAAAAACAGAACAAGATTTCTTTCGGTAGCACTATGTTTGACACTAGCTATTTCAGGTAGCGCATTCTTTATGGCTCCTGATGTAAACGCTGCATCAGTTAACAACAACAGCACGACACAAGATGCTGCAGTAGATAAGCAGGGTAACATAAATGTAAATGAAGACGCTGCTACTGATGGAAATAATGTTACAGCAGAAGTTGAGGAAGCTTTAGCACAGGATTTTAATCTCTATGCATTAGGCACAGACTACAACAACAAGATCTTCTCACAGATGATCGGTGACGTAGTTAACAAGAACACAGTAACATATGACAAGGCTTCAGAGCTTGCAAGAATTGTCAATCTTGGATATTCTTGGCACAACAATGTTGGACCAATCTCAGTATCTAAGGGTGTTCTTACTAAGACTAACACATACACAACTGGTTGGTTATGGAACAAGAAGACTGTAACAGAGACATCTACTGATGATGTATATGTAGTAGGTATGTCAGGAACAGATCCAATCGCACTTAACTCTACAACAGGTGTTATTACAGACTTACTATCAGGCTTTGAGCAGGATAACTTATATGTAAGAAACATCAAGAAGGTTATGTTCGAGAACATTCCAGAAGGATCTAAGCTTATTATCTCAGGTCACTCACTTGGTGGAATGGTTTCACAGCAGCTCGCTGCAGACAAAGAAGTTAAGGATAAGTATGAAGTTGTTAACGTAGTTGCATTTGGTTCACCAATGCTTAACGGTGTTAATAGAGAAGGCGAAGTTTCAAGACTTGGTGATACATCAGACGTTGTACCATACTTAAGTGTTAACACATTTAAGAACATTATATGGCAAGTAGTTGGACTTAACAAAGAGGACGGCGGATACTTCGGAAGATTTATCACAGCACACTGCCAGAGTTATCAAAGAGATGACGTATGGGGTGGTTATGATGTAACTGGTAAGAAGGGCGGAAATGCTACATTAACAGTAGACTTCGGCACAACTCAGTTCTTCTCATCTCCTATCATCATCACAAAGTAATTTATAGGTATTAGTTTTAAAGAAAGTTTTAAGAAGTTATGAGAGTTTATATTAGAAATTGAAAACTTCCGATACGAAAACAATCCCAGCATTAGCTGGGATTGTTTTTTGCTTTAATATAAGCACGCTTTCTCTCAGTTGGGTCTAGGATGCGCTTTCTGATTCTAAGAGACTCTGGTGTTACCTCAAGAAGCTCGTCAGTATCAATAAAGTCAATTGCCTGCTCTAATGATAAGATTCTAGGTGGTGTAAGAGTAAGTGCCTCATCAGCAGAGGATGACCTTGTGTTGGTAAGGTGCTTTTTCTTGCACACATTGATTTCGATATCCTCAGCCCTTGAGCAGGAACCGATTACCATTCCTGAATACACCTTTTCGCCAGGGCCGATGAATAAGCTTCCTCTGTCCTGCGCTGAGAAGAGTCCGTATGTAACTGATTCTCCTGTCTCAAATGCTATAAGTGAGCCAAGCTGCCTGTATTCAATATCACCCTTGTAAGGCTCATATCCATCGAATATTGTATTGATAATTCCATTTCCCTTAGTATCAGTTAAGAAGTCACCACGATATCCAATAAGTCCACGAGATGGAATCTTGAATTCGATTCTTGTATATCCACCAGCAATCTGTGACATGTTACGAAGCTCGCCCTTTCGTAGTGACAGCTTCTCAATTACAGCACCAGTGAATTCCTCTGGAACATCGATATATGCTATTTCCATTGGCTCTAACTTGTGACCTTCTTCGTCTTCTTTATATAATACCTCAGCCTTGGATACAGCGAATTCATATCCTTCACGACGCATATTTTCAATAAGAACAGATAAGTGAAGCTCGCCTCTTCCTGACACCTTGTAGCTATCAGGTGATTCTGTCTCCTCAACGCGAAGGGATACGTCAGTATTAAGCTCCTTGAAGAGCCTGTCTCTGATGTGACGACTTGTTACATATTTTCCCTCCTGACCTGCAAAAGGTGAATCGTTAACTACGAAATTCATAGAGATTGTAGGCTCAGAAATCTTCTGGAATTCTATTGGGTTAGGAGCGTCCACATCACATATAGTATCTCCAATATGAATATCAGATATTCCTGAGATTGCAACAATAGAACCGATATCTGCCTTGTCAACATCTACCTTGTTAAGACCATCGAATTCATATAATTTAGATATCTTAACCTTTTCACATTTGTCAGGATTATGTGCGTTAACTACAACAGCTTCCTGATTAATCTTGATAGAACCGTTGTCCACCTTGCCGATTCCAATTCGCCCCACATATTCATTGTAATCGATTGTGCTGATTAGAACCTGAGTAGGAGCCTCGCTGTCACCTGTTGGTGCAGGAATATACTCAAGAATTGTCTCGAAGAGTGGAATCATATCCATATTATTATCATCAACATTATATCTTGCGAAGCCCTGCTTGGCTGATGCATAGATGAATGGAAGATCAAGCTGCTCGTCTGATGCATCAAGGTCCATAAGAAGCTCTAATACCTCGTCAATAACCTCTTCCTCTCTGGCTTCTGGTCTGTCAATCTTGTTGACACAGCATATAACAGGAAGGTTAAGCTCAAGTGCCTTCATAAGTACGAACTTTGTCTGAGGCATGGCACCTTCAAATGCGTCAACCACAAGAATTACGCCATTTACCATCTTAAGAACACGTTCAACCTCGCCGCCGAAATCAGCATGGCCTGGTGTGTCAATAATATTAATCTTGGTATCTTTATATGTAACAGCAGTGTTCTTAGACAGAATTGTAATGCCTCTTTCCTTCTCGATATCGTTAGAGTCCATTACACGCTCCTGAACCTCCTGCCCGGCGCGGAACACACCGCTTTGTTTAAGTAGCTCATCTACTAACGTAGTCTTACCATGGTCAACATGGGCAATTATTGCAACATTTCTAATATCATCTCTTGTGCTTATCATATCTATCCATTCTCCTAATATCTTTGTGGATGCCTACTGGTGTATTAGCTTGCATCTTTTACACCACTGTGTATTCATACTGATATTTCTTCGCTAAGCATGTGTAAGTAATTGAGGTTAAGAGCTTTGCTCGCAAGAATTCTCCCCCGCACTTTGTGCGGGTCCCCTCTTACGACATAGGACGCGAACCGGTGCTCAATCTGGCTCAGCCAGTTCGCACCTATTCTCGACATCCCTGTCGAGAATTCCGCTGGATGTATCAATTACTAACATATGCTAAGCTCGAACTAAGGTATGAATACACAGTGGTATAAAAGATGCAATGCCTAAGTTTTGTCAGGCATCCGACGAATATGTTGTATAAATTAACATACTTTAGCAATTATATAGATTTCATCTACAAAATACTATATGTAAAATTAGTAAAAAAATACCTTCAAAACCTCCTAATATTGTAAAATAATCAAATATGTTATATAATTCTATGAGATGTGCGTTTATACCTATATGGCTAGATAGAGATGGCATCTATATGTATGCTGTCATGACAGGGAGGAAGCTATGGAAAAAGGTAGCGTTGTGGCATATTGTGGAACTGGCGTAGGCAAGACAAGTGCTGCATTAGGTAACGGTATGAAGGCTGCTGGGGAAGGCAAGCAGGTATACGTTATCCAATTTATGAAGGGACAGCTCAGTAATGAGTTTCTTGACAAATTAGAGCCAGAGATTAAGATATTCCGTTTTGAACAGTCAGTAGGCTCATTTGACGAGATGACTGATAGGGAAAGAGAAGAAGAGCGCAAGAATTATACTAATGCTCTTAACTTCGCTAAGAAGGCTTTGGCAACAGGTGAATGCGACCTTCTAATACTTGACGAGATTCTTGGGGTTATAGAAGAGAAGATTGCCACAGAAGAAGAGGTATTAGACGTAATTAGAAGTAAGTCAATGTTCACAGGAATTATCCTGACAGGTATTAATATTACGCCTGAGATTAGGGATAAATGTGATACAGTATATAACATTTCTAAAGAGAAGTAATAATAAGTGGAGGGATAATTATGGCTATATTCAAAGGATCAGGTGTTGCGATTGTCACACCAATGAAAGACAACTTAGATGTTAATTATGATAAATTAGAAGAGCTTGTTAATTTCCATATCGACAATGGAACAGATGCGATTATTATCTGTGGTACAACAGGCGAGAGTGCTACTTTATCAATGGAAGAGCATCGCAAGACAATTAAGTCATGTGTTGAATTTGCTAAGGGTAGAATTCCTGTAGTTGCAGGAACAGGCTCTAACAATACAAGAATTGCTATTCGTCATGTTAAGGAAGCTGAGGAAGATGGAGCTGATGCTGCACTTATTGTTACACCTTACTATAACAAGGCAACTCAGGCTGGTCTTATTAATCATTATAGTATGATTGCTGACGAGACTAAGCTTCCTATTATTCTATACAACGTACCAAGCAGAACAGGTACTAACATTGCACCTGAGACAGTAGCTACTCTCTTCAAGACTAAGAGCAACATTGTTGGTCTTAAGGAGGCTACAGGCAATATGGCTCAGGCTTCTAAGACAATGGCACTTTGCGATGGCAAGCTAGAATTATATTCAGGCGAAGACGGACTTGTAGTTCCTCTTATGTCAATTGGAGCAATTGGTGTTATCTCAGTAATTGCCAATATCGCCCCTAAGAAGACTCATGAGATGGTAACTAACTACTTGAATGGCAAATTTGATGAGGCTCTTAAGACTCAATTCGAATCACTTAATCTTGTGGATGCATTATTCTCAGAGGTTAATCCAATCCCAGTTAAGAAAGCACTTAACCTTATGGGTAAGAATGTCGGCCCACTCCGCCCACCTCTATGTGAGATGTCCGACGATAATGCAAAGGTCTTAGCACAGGCCATGAAGGATTACGGATTGTTGTAAGATTTTAATAAGACTAAGCAATATGGGAGCAAAAATCCGAACCGACGATTTTCTTCATGAGGAGGTCGGATGTTTTGTCCCATATTGCGTATTTTATTAAGGAGTTAAAATAATATGGTTAAAGCAATAATGCATGGCTGTAATGGCCATATGGGAAGAGTAATTACTGACATCTGCAGTAAGGACGATAATATTGAAATTGTAGCGGGTATCGACCCATATGACGGCGTACCTAACGACTATCCAGTATTTACATCTGTTGATAAATGTGATGTCAAGGCAGATGTAATTATTGATTTTTCAAATGCCAAGGCCGAAGATGCCCTTGTTGATTATTGTGTCAACAAGCAGATTCCTGCGGTACTTTGCACAACAGGCCTTAGTGATGAGCAGATTGACAACATTAAGAAGGCAAGCTCTAAGGTTGCAATTCTTAAGTCAGCTAATATGTCTCTTGGTATTAATACAATGATGGACCTTCTTAAGAAGGCTGCTAATGTATTTGTTGAAGCAGGATATGATATTGAGATTGTTGAGAAGCATCACAATCAGAAGTTAGATGCACCATCAGGAACAGCTCTTGCTCTAGCAGATTCAATTAATGAAGAATATGATAATTCATTTGAGTATGTTTATGACAGAAGCACTAAGAGAGAGAAGAGAACTAATAAAGAAATCGGAATTAGTGCAGTTCGTGGAGGAACAATTGTAGGTGACCATGATGTTATATTCGCAGGAACTGACGAAGTAATAACATTTTCTCACAGTGCATACTCTAAGAGCGTATTTGCCAAGGGTGCTGTTGAAGCTGCTAAGTTCTTAGCAGGCAAGGGACCAGGCTTCTATGATATGAAGGATGTAATTGCTGCTAAGTAGTATGTATTTATTAATAGTATTGCTAATTATCCTACTAGTTTTTATAGGATATATATTAGGTGTTGTAATCTATGGGCTAACACTAGTCAGGAATTATCCGATAGATGCTGTGTTTAAAGAGATTGCCAAGGAAGAAGACTATGTCAGCTTAGATATGATTCCAAGGAAGCTTACACATTTTATTGTTCAGATGGAAGATGAGAACTTCTATGAGCATAGAGGTTATGACATGTCGGCAATCAAGAGAGCCTTTGAGAGGAATCTTCGTGCTAAGAAGAATATGTATGGTGGAAGTACTATTTCTCAGCAGGTTGCTAAGAATTTGTATCTAAGCTTCAAGAGGAGCTACACCAGAAAGATTACGGAATTAGTGATTTCATTATATATTGAGAAGCATCTAAGTAAGAATGACATCTTATCCATATATATTAATACATCTTACTTTGGAATGGGAATATATGGAGTGGCTCATGCTGCGTTATTCTACTTTAATGCAGGCTTAGAAGATTTGAGTACTAATCAGATGTTCGTAATACTATGTATGCTGTCTGCGCCTACTAATGGTAATCCCCTCACTTATCCCGATGTATTCATTAGAATAAGGGATACAAAACTAGAGCAGTTGCGTGAAGCAGGGAAGATTAACATAGAAGATTATGATAATATAATCTCAGGTCATGAAGATATTATTGATGAGAAGCTTCGGGATAATGATGATTTTTCTGCCAGCTTTTCTCAAGATATTCCTTTATATAATTATAGATTTGGACTCCATAGAGATTATAGTAAAGTAACAATACCTTAGTGCACTGCACTAAGGTATTTTATGTGTGCGTGATGTTTATCCTTCCTGATAAAGCCTTCTATATTCTTCTGAATTCTTAAGGAGTTCTTCGTGTGAACCTTCTGCTATTACCTTTCCACCAGACATTAAGAATAACTTGTCACAATTAATAACTGTTGATAATCTGTGTGCTATCATTATAAGTGTTTGCTTACCACGTAGATTCTCAATAGCAGACTGTACCTTGGCTTGCGTTACGTTGTCAAGAGCCGAAGTAGCTTCGTCTAGCATTAGAATAGGGAAGTCTTTAAGCATACTTCTTGCAAGGGCAAGTCGTTGCCTCTGGCCACCGGACAGTGTTACGCCGCCTTCTCCAACAACTGTATCATATCCATTAGGAAGAATCTTGATATCATCATGAATGCAGGCTAGCTTGCATACCTTGACAATCTCTTCTTCAGTAACATCGTGCTTAACGATTGCTAAGTTATCCCTAATACTCATATTGAATATATAAGGAGTCTGACTTACCATAGCAATATTGCTTCTGATAGAGTCCTGATCTAGTTGCGTTATATCATTATCATCAATTAGAATTGAACCAGAGTCAGGGTCATATAGTTTTGTTATTAGCGACAATAGAGTACTCTTGCCACATCCGCTCTCTCCAACAAACGCTACGCTTTCTCCAGGGTGAATGTGAAGGCTTACATCGTCAAGAACAGGAACAGAACGCTCTCCAATTCGTTGATAAGCAAAGGAAACTGACTGTATCTTGATATCGCCTGTTACATTATCCAGATGAGTTGAACCGAACTCTTCCTTGCCATAATCTTTACCGCCTACAAGCTGATATATTCTTTCTGCTGATAAGTGAATATTGTATATGGTATCGGTTATCTTTGTTATAGCATTAGCGCTTACATATACTCGGCCATTGTAGTTAAAGAGTGTTAGTGCAGTTGCTGGCTGCATTCCGAAGAACACCATAAGAAGCGCCAGGATTCCCATATATAAAAAGTCAGTAATGCCTACAAATGAGCTTCGAAGCATAATATATTTCATTGACTTAATGCGCATATTGGTATTAGCGTCTACATTGTTGTTAATGCTAAGTCTGATGTTTTTAAGAAAACTTCCTTCGCTATGGAGGAGTTTAATGTCCCGGTGACCTTTTACCATTTCGCCTACAAATCCAGCCTGAGTTTCTGCTGTGGCCTTGACAATTCTGGCCTCGTTAGTAAGAGTCTTAGACTGGGAGATTTGGATAATGCAATATATACCGAATACAATCGCTTCGAATACGAACATTATAGGAGATATTACGAAGAATGCAATTAGCAGACTTATAACACGAAATAACTCGGTGGAGGACGCAAGGAGAGAATCAAAGTGATCTGCTAACTGGTCTGTATCGGATGTTAGTCTTTGAGTGAACACTCCGTGCCCCTTGTCTGTCATGAAGCCTGTTTTGATTCTAAGTACATTCTTGGTTGTCTCATATTGAATCTCTTTAATCATGGTTGCGAATGATTTTCTTAAGAGACGAGAAGCTCCCCAGGTAACGAAGGCTGACAGAAGAGCATTTCCCATAATGAGGGCAGCAATTATAATAATCTTCTCAATCTGTGAGCCAGAATAAGCAACAATTATTGCTGCAGAAAGAAGAGGCTCAACAACTGCCAAAGCCATATTGACAAATCGAAGCACAATACCGCTGATAAGCGCCACCTTTTCTTTCATAAGATGCTTTTTTACAAAGACAAGAGCTTCCTTGTTGTCTTGTATAATTATTGAGGTGAAAATATATATGTTATAACCATTAACATATTTATACTCTGGATGTTTATCGAATATTTCAATGTTGCTGTATTTGAAGAAATCACTGTTTTTCTCTATATAATCGCATTTTGCACCCTTGACCTTTAGAACAATCTCAGCTTTGTTCCATTTGCGTTTTGTTTTTATTGTGAAATCAGTCTCTCCCTCTTCTCTATTGTATGCGTTCATTAAGTCCTCAATGAGTAGACGGTGCATTAGCAGTCGCTCCTTATCTACTTCATTTGTCTTAAGAAAAGCATCAAGCTCTTTTATAGTTATAGCAATTCTATCTTTTGTTAGTTTCATGTTACTACCTCGCGATTTGTATGAACTAATTGTATAGATTATAGCATTTTACATACGGAAAATGAACAATATAGTATTTGATTGCAGAAATATCAAGACGATCTCATATTGTTGCGTTACATTCATATTCTCATGATTATGGTTGCTCACAGACTATCTACTGTGGTAGAATTTGACAGAATTATAGTGCTAAGAGATGGCACCATAGTTGAAGAGGGTACATACTCTGATTTGATGGAGCAAGATGGATATTTTGCAGAGCTTGTAAGAAAACAGATGGCATAGAAATGCCTGAATGTTCGTAGCATATACGGGCTGTCATGCTGCATTATGAGTTGTCATATTCCATTATTGGTTGTCATATTCCATTTTGTCGTATTCCATTATAAGATTGGCAATCTTAGTTGAATGAATAACATAACTACTATGGGTTTCACCAGGAAGTTCCTTCATGGTGGAGCCCATTATATATTTACAAAGCTTCTTGGTATCTGATGGCTTAATCATATCATTAGAGCCCACAAGAATATGAGTTGGTACAGTTATTTGCTCTAGCTCACTTGTTTGTATATTAGGCTCCTTAAGCATCATTCCAATTAACGGGTCGAATCCACTTTTCTTATAGTCTCGCTTAATCTCAGATATGGCAGAATGCTTAAGTCCCTTAGGCGAGATGTTAGTTCCGCTAATAATCAATTTAGAAATCAGATTACCTCTAAGAATTGCAACATATAATCCAATTATTCCGCCATCACTAAAGCCATATAGGATAGGCATCTTAATATGGAGACTCAATATAAAGTTAATTACATCATAAGCCATATCAACATAGTGATATTCTGAAGGCTTGGCAGATTCTCCCTGACCTCTTGAATCAATAGCATAAACCGTATAATGCTCCTTAAGAATCTCTATCGCCTCATCAAAAATCTCATGACTTTCCCCATTACCATGAAGCATAATAAGAGGCCTGCCCTCGCCTGTCACTTCATAATATAACACCTGTCCATCTAATTGGATATACATATAGCATCCCTCCGGTAATATTTGTAACTTACAATGTCGAAGCAGCCAAAGGCCTGCGACTCGATTTTCTTTATGAGAGTGCAGGTCTTTGGTGCTTTGACATTGTAATTGTACTTTAGATATTGGATAGATACAAGTATATTTTATTGCCTTATATTTTAATAAATGATACAATTATTCTGTATGAAAAGGCAATTTTGATTATGCCTGTTTCATACAAATAATATGTTTTATGTTTGGGGGAAAATAATATGAAACTTAAGATTGGGCAAACTATTAGAGTTGGATTTGCATTTCTGTCAATTTGTGCATTCTGGCAAATGTATAACGGAATCATTCCATTGATTCTGAAGAATACATTTAACATGAATGAGACAATCACAGGTGTTATCATGGCGGCGGATAATGTATTGGCATTATTCTTACTTCCATTATTTGGTGGCATCTCTGATAAATGTAAAGCTAAGATGGGTCGAAGAAAACCATTTATTCTATTCGGTACAATTGCTGCTATTGGATTAATGCTCTTATTACCATTAGTAGACAATAGTTATTTCGACAATCCATCGCTTGGTAAAGAGATTCTATTCGTAGCTATCTTAGGTGCGTTACTTGTTGCAATGGGAACATATCGTTCACCTGCAGTAGCATTAATGCCAGATGTAACACCTAAGCCACTTAGAAGTCAGGGAAATGCTATTATTAACCTGATGGGTGCTATTGGTGGTGTGCTTTATCTTGGAATTTCTACAGTACTATATAACTCTAAGAGAGTTGCTGGACTCGAGCATGTAGATTATTTCTTGCTATTTGCAATAGTTGCAGGAATCATGCTTGTTGGTATGTTGATTGTAATGATTACAGTTAACGAGGTTAAGTTGTCTAATGAAGTCAAGGAGCTTGAGAAGGAACATCCTGAGTGGGACCTTACAGTAGATGATGGCTCTGGTAATGCCAAGCTGCCACCAGAGGTTAAGAAGTCTCTTGCATTCGTTCTTATCTCAGTTGCTCTATGGTTTATTGCTTATAACGCTTTAGAGACATGGTTTACAACATTTGCAAGTGTAAAATGGAATATGGCACTTGGTGATGCTAACCTATTCCTTACAATTGCAACAGTCGGTGCTATTGTATGTTACATTCCATCAGGAATTATCGCCGGTAAGATTGGTAGAAAGAAGACAATTCTTATTGGTGTTGCACTGATGACCATATGCTTCGTAACTGCATTTATATTCACACTTTCATTCTCTGGAGAATTCCAGATGGCAGAGAAGATATTCTTCTATGTATTACTTGCACTAATTGGAGCAGGCTGGGGATTCATTAACGTTAACAGCTTGCCTATGGTTATTGAAATGTGTAAGGGAAGCGATGTTGGTAAGTTCACAGGATACTACTATACATTCAGTATGGCTGCACAGATTGTAACACCTATTATCTGTGGTGCATTACTTAGATATGTATCTTACGATGTATTCTTCCCATATGCGTTTGTATTCATGGGATTAGCATTTGTTACAATGCTATTCGTTAAGCATGGTGACAGCAAGAACATCGAAGTTAAGAAGGGCTTAGAAGCTTTCGAGGATATGGACTAAGCAGTTACTCTGCGAAGCAGAGTGACTGCACGACGAGCGCTTTCGACGAAGTCGAACCAAAATGCGCGAGTCTCATTGTAAAAAAGAAGCTAGTAATTGGGGTTAGCGTATGAGAGATGACATTGCATCTATTATAATTAACGAAGAAGATTTTAGGGATGTGGCTGAGAATACAATTGAGCCTTGGATTGAGAAGGATTTTACCAAGGGCAAATTCACAAGCTACGATAGTACGAGATTAGCATATTATTACAATATAAATCCTGATGAGAAGGCATCAATTGTTATGTGCCATGGAATGGGAGAATTCTTCCCGAAATACTATGAGATGGCATATTATTTCTATAACATGGGATACTCTGTGTTCTTTATTGAGCACAGAGGATTCGGCTTCTCTGACAGGGCAGTTGAGCAGCTTGACCATATATATGTAAAGGATTATTCAGAATACGTTGATGACTTTCGTGAATACATGGATAAGATTGTAACGAAGGAGTCTAACACTAAGAATTACATACTTTTCGCTCATTCCATGGGTGGTTGTATTGGTACACTATTCTTAGAGGAATATCCTGAGTATTTCAAGGCGGCTATTCTTAATTCTCCAATGCACAAGATGAATCTTGGTCAGTTCAAGCCTTGGCAAGTTAAGATTATATGTGGCCTTGCTACCACATTTGGTAAGGGTAATGATGTTGTGCCAAGGCAGCGAGAATTTGATGGGGTAAATGTGTGGGAGAAGAGCTCTTCCATATCTAAAGCCAGATATGATTACCAATTCGACAAGAGATTAGCTGTTCCAGAATATACTACTTATGCTGGAACACACGCTTGGACCAGGGCATCTCTTAAGGCGGCTAATAAGTGCCTTGCCAACGCAGGCAAGATTAAGATACCAGTGCTACTGTGTGAAGCAGGTCTTGATACTTTGGTTGATAATGATGGCCATACTTCATTTGTGGCAGCCACTGATAATACTACGCTTAGAGCATTTCCGGAGAGTAAGCATGAGATATTCAATGCGACTCCTGAGATTAGAGAAGAATACCTCAATGTAGTATTTGACTATATTGATTCTGTCCTAAAATAGGGACAAGACTTGAAGAAAGAAAGGGTTATAAAATGTCTAATAACGATTTTAGGGAAGTAGATGACGACGGCAAAGAGGTTGTCACAGGAGATGTTGTAGAGACTGATACTTCCGAGGTAGAGACTAAGGACAATACTAATGAAGAGAACAAGGGCGATAAGGAAGATGGCTATGAGAATCTATGCTTTATATGTCATAGAACTGAAAGTCAGGCAGGCCCGATGATTAATATTGGAAGCGGAGTACACATTTGTAATGAATGTATGCAACGCACCTTTGACTCTATGAATAACTTCAATAATACTACCGAGAATACAGGTGGTGCATTTGACTTCAGCAAGATGCCTAATATTGGCATGATTAATCTTGCTGATTTTGGCATGCCTAATTCTCAGAAGATTAAGAAGAAAAAGCCTAAGACTAAGACCAAAGCAGAGGGCGAGGAGAATAAAGAAGGCGAAGATGAAGGACCAGTTATCGACATCAAGAATATTCTTCCTCCACATGAGATTAAGGCCCGCTTAGATGAATATGTTGTGGGACAGGAGCATGCTAAGAAGGTTATGTCTGTTGCTGTATATAATCACTATAAGAGAGTTGCCAAGGACCAGGATGATGATATAGAAATTGAGAAGTCTAATATGCTTATGATTGGACCTACTGGTTCTGGTAAGACATATCTTGTTAAGACCCTTGCAAGACTTCTTGATGTGCCTCTTGCAATTACTGATGCTACATCACTTACAGAGGCTGGATATATCGGTGATGATATCGAATCTGTTGTATCTAAGCTGTTGTCAGCTGCTGATAATGATGTGGAGAAGGCAGAGTGCGGAATAATATTTATCGATGAGATAGATAAGCTTGCCAAGAAGAAAAATGCTAATCAAAGAGACGTAAGTGGTGAGTCAGTTCAGCAGGGAATGCTAAAGCTCTTAGAAGGAGCTGAGGTAGAGGTTCCTGTTGGTGCAAGCAGCAAGAATGCAATGGTTCCAATGACAACAATCGATACGAAGAATATATTGTTTATCTGTGGTGGTGCCTTTCCTGATCTTGACAAGATTGTTGCTGAGAGACTTAATAAGTCAAGCGCAATGGGATTTACAGGAGAGCTTAGGGACAAATACGATAAGGATAAGGACATCCTTATGAAGACAACTACAGAGGACCTTAAGACATTTGGTATGATTCCTGAATTCTTAGGACGACTTCCAATTCTATTTGCCACACAGGCATTAGATGAGGATATGCTTGTTCGTATATTGAAGGAGCCTAAGAATGCAATCCTTAAGCAATATCAGAAGCTGCTAGCACTTGATGAGGTAGACCTAAGATTTACTGATGGCGCCCTTCGTGCAATTGCGAAGAAGGCTATGGACAGAGACTTAGGTGCAAGAGCACTAAGAGCGATTATAGAGGAATTCATGCTTGATATTATGTATGAGATTCCGAAGGATGACAATATAGGTGCAGTAGAGATTACTGAAGAATACATAAGTGGCAATGGTGGCCCGTCTATTACAATGAGAGGCTCGGCTGCCATAGAGGATAAGAGCAAGTAACGTATATTTACTAGTTGAGTGTATTGCAGAGGAAAAGCGTATGAGATATGTATTAATCGAGCAGGTTCAACCAGGGATGGAGTCAACCGGCAGCCTATATGATTACTATGGTTCTGTCATTATTTCTCCCAAGACAAAGTTGACCGAGGAAGATATCCAGCGAATCAAGGAATTCGGATATCATGGTATATATATTAATGATAGGTTATCTGAGGATATAGATGTAGAGGATGTAATATCACCTACTCTTAGAGCAGAGGGGTTATCTTGTGTTAGAGCGAGGGATATCGATGGTTGCAAGAAGGTGGCGCAGCGCATCGTTGATCAGATTGCGTCTAGAAGTGAAGTGTCCCTTGATGTAACAGACCTTAGAACCTATGATAATTTTACATATTCTCATTCTGTAAATGTTGCAGTGTACGCCTGCGTCATTGGAATAGGACTTCATTATGATGAGTCCTCCTTGAAAATGCTTGTTACAGCAGCCTTACTTCACGACTTAGGCAAGCTGTCAATTCCAGAGGATATAATCAATAAGCCAGGACGATTAACTAAGGATGAATACAACCTTATGAGGAAGCATCCTGTGCTTTCTTATGAGTTAATTAAGGATGACCCTAAGATTCCTAAGGATGTTAAGGAAGCAGTGTTATCACATCATGAAAATGAGGATGGAACAGGCTATCCTAATGGTGCAAGAGGCGAGAGCCAGTCTGATTTCACTAAGATATTACATGTGGCAGATGTGTATGATGCCCTTGTGTCTGAGCGCCCATATAAGAAGCCATATTCTTCTTATGAGGCAGCAGAATATATGATGGGTGGCTGTGGCATATTATTTAATCAGAGAATGGTAGAAGCACTACTTGACTTCGTATCACTTTATCCTAAGGGAACAGAGGTGACGCTCTCTGATGGTAGAACAGGAATTATTGTTGAGAATTCGGGCTTTAATAATTTAAGACCAGTTGTAAGACTACTTAATGGTTCTACAATTGATTTAACCCTTAAGCGTAACTTAAGTCTTACCATTATCAATTCTAACGAAATCTCAGGCAAAAGCCTGGTTGCTGACGAACAGAAGCGTAAGGCTATGGTGGACAGCGTTCACAAGAAGCTTATTATGCTTATTGATGACGAGATGAGTCATCTTAACATACTTGGATTAATACTAGAAGAGCAATATATGATAGTAGCATTTAGAAATGGTAGAGATGCTATTAATTACATTTTAGAGAAGAACAAACCAGACTTAATTATCTGCGATTTAGAGATGCCGATTATGACAGGAGAAGAGACTATTGAGGAAGTCAATGAGATGACAAGTTACGGCATTCCTGTTATGTTTGTTGCAGATGAGATTGATGAGAGAACTACATTTGCCATTGCAGAATACAAGGCAAGAGGTTATCTTTTAAGACCTTACAATACAACCTACATTAAGACGGAGGTTGCTAAGGTCTTCGCTGGTCAGTAGAGGAAACATATGATACAGATAGAAGGAATATGTGGTTGCGAAGGTGTCGCCCGTGGCCCCATATATGTCTTTGACGACCAAATAATCGAGATAGAGAATAAGATGTCTAAGAACCCTCGTAGTGAGATACAGAGGTTTTGGAATGCAAAGGAGAAGGCTAAGGAGCAGATTACAGAGCTTCTTAGTTTGTCCAACGATGATGCTGGCTCATTTGGAGCTAGCATTTTTGAGGCATATCTTGTATATCTTGATGACATAAGATTAAAAAACGACATTGAAAGCATGATTATCAATGACGGTATGAGTGCAGAATATGCTGTCCAATTAACGGGACAGAAGTATATAGACTTTGTTGCTGGTTTAGAGGATAATCCTAGAATTCAGGCAAGGGCAATAGACCTTATGGAATTACAGAATCGTTTGCTTTTGTGCTTGCAGGGGGATGAGCTTAGTGTTCTAAATCCTACTGAGCCTAGTATTATTGTGGCCAAGGATTTGACCGCAACTCATTTCTTCTCAGTTGACAGGTCTAAGGTGTTAGGCTATGTCTTAGAGGAGGGCTCATACAATTCACATTTTGCAATTCTTGCCCGCTCCTATGGTATACCAATTATATTCAATGCCAAGGACGCCAGGTCTAAGGTTGAGGATGGACAAAATGGAGCATTATACGCAACTGAAGATGAGCTTATTATTGACCCAACTGATGAGAAGATTGAAGAAATCGAAGAAGCCATTAAGCGTGAGGAATTAGAGAAGGCTAAGCTTCAGGAATTCAAGGGACATGATACCTTGACTCATGCCGGCGAAAGAATTATATTGTACGCTAATGTGTCCTCTTTAGAAGAAGTGGATACTGCAATGAAGAACGATGCCGAGGGCATTGGACTGTTTCGTACAGAGTATATATATTTGTCACAGAATAAGCTTCCAACGCAGGAAGAGCAATATAGAATATACAGAGAGGCTGTAAAAAAGGTTGACGGTAAGATAATCGTATTTCGTACAGCCGACATAGGTGGCGACAAGCAGGCTCCTTATCTTGATTTTAATCCAAGCATTAACCCTTCAATGGGTAGTCGTGGAATAAGATTCTCCATGAGTTTTAAGAACATTTTCAAGGATCAGCTTAAGGCGCTATATAGAGCAGCTTATCATGGTAATGGTAATGTTAACATTATGTACCCTATGATAAGCAGGATGGAAGAGATAGACTGGATTGAAGGGATTACCAAGGAAGTTGTAGAGGAACTGGAGAAAGACAGCATTCATTACAAGGTTCCAGATCAGGGTGTTGTTATAGAGACTCCAGCGGCGGCACTTCTTGCGGATGAGATTGCTGACAGGATGGATTTTCTAAGTATAGGCTCTAACGATTTGTCACAGTTTCTGTATGCAATTGACAGAATGAGCCAGAATGTTAGCTTAGAAGATTATGATGATGAGGCAATCAAGCGAGTTATTAAGCACATCGTGAGTGTTGGTGAAGAAAAGGGTGTGCCGATAGGCCTTTGCGGAGACATTAGTAACAAGCCTAAGACTATAAGATGGATTCTTGATGTGGGAATCAAGGGAATCTCAGTTCAGCCAAGACAGATACTTTTGTTTAGAAAATATATTAGAGAAATGTAAGATGGCAAGCACAGGAAATAATAATAGGAATAGCACTTCGGGGAAAAGTACATCTAAGAGCAGTACCTCTAAGAGTAGTACTTCTAAGAAGAGCACTAGTAATAAGAGTACTTCTAGAAAGAGTACTTCTAAGAAAAGTAGTAAGAAGTATGGAAAGAATCGTAAGGTTCTAAAAATAGTTTTTCAGTCAGTAGTTGTATTTTTTGCAATAATAGGTGTAATTACAACAATTTATTTGATTGTATCGGGAATAAGTAGTTTGGTTAGCGCCAAGAAGGGTGCAGGTCCTGCTGTTACAGAGGATTTTCTTACTGTTAGCTCCTATTCGAGACCGGGAATTGCACTTGATGGTGTCAATGGAATTGTAGTTCATTACACGGCGAATCCAGGAAGTAGTGCCAAGGCTAACAGAGACTATTTTGACAATCTAAGGTTTACCCATAAGACTAAGGCAAGTAGTCATTATGTAGTAGGATTAGAAGGGGAGATACTACAGCTAATTCCTTTAGAGGAGATGAGTTATGCTTCTAATTCCCGCAATAACGATACAATTTCCATTGAATGTTGTCACCCTGATGACACTGGCAAATTCAATGATAAGACGTACAACAGCTTAGTTGACCTTGTTTCATGGCTTTGCTTAAAATATCATTTGAATACAGAGCATGTAATAAGACATTATGATGTGACGGGCAAGAATTGTCCGAAATACTATGTGGAGCACGAAGACGCTTGGAATAAGTTCCTAGAGGATGTTGGCAAGAAATTATGATGAAGAAGAATAATAGACTAAGATGGATTTCATTAATAACTGTTGCGATACTGGCAACGTCCTGTCTAAGTGGTTGTATCGGACCTCTTAGTTTAATTGGATGCGCCTCATTATTTGAGGATGGAACCTATGAGATAGAAAGCGATGCACCAGCATCTGTTGCCACATATAGCAATGAAAAATATGTATATAATACTTTAGATGAGACTCATAGGAAGGTATATGATGAATTGTATCAAGGAATAGTTGATATGGATGATAGCATCTATGTATCTACTGAGGATGATCAGGTGCTTACAACTGTAACAGAGGCTATTGCTGCAGACCATGGCGACCTATTCTATATTGATGGCAATTATTCATATACGAATTATGGTCTTATAACAAGCTGGGGATTTGAAGTGACTCCGAGTTATACAATGAGTAAGGCAGAAAGGGATTCGACTCAGGCAAGGATAGAAGAGGTTGCTAATTCCTGGCTGGCGGAAGTGCCTCCTGATGCAAATGACTATCAGAAGTCAAAATGGGTATATGAGACATTAATTAACAGAGTAGATTATAATGGGGATGCACCTAACAATCAGAATATTATTAGTGTGTTCCTTAATGGTCAAACAGTGTGCCAGGGATATTCCTGTGCTGCAACATACTTATTCGATAAGCTGGGAATACAATGTTTTACTGTTCCTGGTGCAACGAATGATGGACTTCACGCCTGGAACTGTGTTAAGCTTGACGGGCAGTACTATTTTATGGACATAACCTGGGGCAATTCCGAATATGGTGGAAGTTCTAATTCCAAAGAGATATCCTATGCAATGCTTAATATAACCACAGAGGATATATTGAAGACGCATTCCTTAGATGCTCCGTTTGTGGTTCCGGATTGTGTTGCAATAGATGATAATTACTACTATCAGGAAGGGCTGTATTTCGACACATTCTTAAAAGAGAAGATGGGTATGATTCTTCATAATGGATATGTTACCGATACAGATGTATCTATAAAATGTGCAAATCAGGAGACCTATGATCAGATGAAGGATTACTTCCTTACAAAAGGACATTTCCAGGATTATTGCGCGGGACTTCCTAGAATCAATTATGTAGAGTATCCTGATGAGAGGATAATACTATATAAATTTACTTAAGGATATAAGAGTGTGCCAAGAATAACTGTACGCTCATAATAAAGTCGCTAAAAAAAGGAGAAAAGATTATGGCAAAGAAATGTTTTGTGACAAAAGAGAAAATCGATGAGATTAGAAAAGAGATTCCTACTCCATTTCATATCTATGATGAGGCAGGGATTAGGGAGAACGCTGCTAAGGTAAAGAAGGCATTTGAGTGGAATGAAGGCTTTCGAGAGTATTATGCAGTTAAGGCTAACTGCAACCCATTCCTTATTAACATATTAAGAGAATATGGTTGTGGGCTTGACTGTTCATCAATGACAGAGCTTATGCTATCTAATGAGCTAGGTGTTAATGGTGATATGATAATGTTCTCATCTAACGACACACCAGCCGAGGAATTCAAGTACGCAGCGGAAGTTGGTGCAACAATCAACTTGGATGATTTTACCCATATTCAGTTCCTAGAAGACACAATTGGCTACATTCCTAAGACAATGAGTCTAAGATACAATCCTGGTGGAGTATATTCTGTATCTAATGGAATTATGGACAACCCAGGTGATGCCAAGTACGGATTTACCAAGGAGCAATTAATAGAAGGATACAAGATTCTTAAGAGCAAGGGAGTTGAGAGATTCGGTCTTCATTCCTTCCTTGTAAGTAATACAGTAACTAACGACTATTATCCAACTCTGGCTAAGACATTATTTGAGCTTGCCCTTGAGATTAGAGAGGAGACTGGCGTTCAGCTTGACTTCATCAATTTATCTGGTGGAGTTGGTATTCCATATGAGCCAGACAAGGAGCCTAATGACATCCTAGTTATTGGCGAGGGCGTTCACAAGGTATTTGACGAGGTTCTTGTTCCTGCTGGTATGGGAAATGTGTCAATATACACAGAGATGGGCAGATTCATGATGGGACCATACGGTGGTCTTGTAACAGAAGCAATTCACGAGAAGCATACATATAAGGAATACATTGGAGTTGATGCATGTGCAGTTAACCTTATGCGTCCTGCAATGTATGGTGCTTATCATCATATTACAGTACTTGGCAAGGAGGACGCACCTCTAACTAATACTTATGATGTAACAGGTTCTTTATGTGAGAACAATGACAAATTCGCAATTGACAGGAAGCTTCCTAAGATTGATATGGGTGATATATTATTCATTCATGACACAGGAGCTCATGGCTTTACTATGGGCTACAACTATAATGGTAAGCTTAAGTCAGCAGAGGTTCTTCTTAAGGAGGATGGTTCTTACAAGCTAATTCGTAATGCTGAGACACCTGCAAATTATTTTGCAACATTCAAGGGACTTGGAATTATTGATGATTTGTGCTAAATGATTTGTGTTGAAATGAGCATATTGTTATGATACAATATGCTTTGCGTGCAGGAGTGGCGGAATTGGTAGACGCACCAGACTCAAAATCTGGCGGTGGCGACATCGTGAGGGTTCAAGTCCCTTCTCCTGTATGAATAAGAAGACTAAAGAGGTTGTTTATAGCCGCTTTAGTCTTATTTTTTGTAAAAAAGTCTTGACATACTCCATCAGTCGTAGTATATTTACTACATCAGATATAGTACGACAGTCGTAGTACGATAGACGGAGTAAATATTAAGGAGGGAAATATGAGTGAGATAAGCAGTGATGTTATTCGCGGCTATAATGATACGATGATCCTCTACATTCTGCTAGAAACACCTTCTTATGGTTATGAAATATCTAAGAAGATTAAAGGAATATCTGATGAAAAATATGTGATTAAAGAGACAACTCTTTATTCCGCATTTACCAGAATGGAGAAAAACGGATACATTGAATCATTTGTTGCAGAGCCGGATTCAAGTGGTAATGGTAAGAAACGAACTTATTATAGGATTACCGACAGAGGCAAAGAATACTACAAAACCAAATGTGAAGAGTGGGAAATAACAAAAGAAGTTATTCAAAAATTTATTAGGGGAGAGTGATAATATGGAAACCATTAGAAATTATTTAGAGACAATGTTTGCTAATATGCCAAATACTCCTGAGGTTAGAAGGGCAAAGGATGAACTTCTTCAAATGATGGAAGATAAATATAACGAACTTATAGCAGAGGGAGTAAATGAGAATGCAGCAGTAGGAACTGTCATTTCTGAATTTGGCAATCTTGATGAGCTTGCTGAGGACTTGGGTCTTAAGAAGGAAGTTGATGAAGTTAATAACAGACAGGAAAATGTTAATAGAAGATTTGTATCTATGGATGAGGTTAAGAGGTACTTATCATATAGGACAAAGTCTGCGATATTTGTTTCTGTGGGAGTTATGCTTTGTATAATCTCAGTTATATTTCCGATTATTGGAGGAATATCCTCAGGGATTAGCGAAGGTTTTTCGGTAGGATTAATGTTCTTGTCAATAGCAATTGCAGTTGGACTATTTGTTTTCAACGGTGTGATTTCTGGGGAATGGTCTTATCTAAGAAGAGAGCCTTGCCAGATTGACATGGCAACAGCAGAGTATGTTAAGGACAGACTAAGGAACTTTAGACCAATCAGCGCTATTATGTTATCAATTGGAGTTTTGCTCTGTGCATTTTGCTGGGTGCCTGTTGCTGCAATTCATAATGCATACATGACTGTTTCATTATTCTTAATGATAGGCTTCGGAGTGCTGCTTATAATATATTCGTCCATGACAAGCAAGGGAATGGAGAGAATTCTTAGTCTCAACGATTCAACAACTATCAGCGGAACATATAGTGATGGCGCCAAAGTCGAATACAACAATAAGACAGCGGAAGTAATAATGAGTGTATATTGGCCGACAATTACCTGCATTTATCTATGCGTAAGCTTTCTTACATTTGCATGGTACATCACTTGGATAATATGGCCAATCGCTGCCGTACTTCATAAGATTTTCAGCACAGCTTGGGCTAAGGAGGTATAGTTATGAGTAATAAGGGTAAGAGAATTTATCTTATAATAATCTGGGTAATAACCCTAATTGTTATTTTGTTCGGTATATATAGGTTTGTTGGGTCAGGATCTTGGAATATTTTTTCCTTTGGATCTGGCAAATATGCTGAGAAGACAGAAGACTTAAGTGCAGATATAACAGAATTAGATGTAGATGTTCATTCTGCAAATGTAATAATTGAAGAAGGTGATGCACCAAGCATATGGTACTCATTCCCTGAGGATGCAGATGTTAGTATTCTTAATGAGAATGGTAAAGTATCATTTAGAGAAAATAGTAACAATAATAATTTCGTTCTTTTTGGAAATGGCAAGAAAAAGGAAGTTAAGATAACTGTTCCTAAGGACAGACAGCTTATGCGAATTAACACGAAGACTCATTCCGGAAATGTTGATATTCACAATGTAAAATGTGATGATATTATAACAAATCAGGATTCGGGTAATCTTAAGATTAGTAGCGTAGCTTCTAGAAACCTTAAGATAGATGCAGATTCAGGCAATATAATTGTTGATAGTAATATCGAGAATGTTGTTGCTGAAGCTGATTCTGGTAATATTGAATTTGATGGTAACATAGAGAAGATTAATGTCAAAGCAGATTCGGGCAATATTAATCTCAAAGGAGATTATCATATTATAGATGCTAAGGCAGATTCAGGAAATATTACCATTGATTCTAAGAGACCTGAATCAGAAATGGTCCTTAATCTTGATGTAGATTCTGGCAAGATAACTGTTAATGGAAATAAATATAAGAATTAAGAGTCAAAAGAAGGTCTCCACGATTTGTGGAGACCTTCTTTATATATACCATCCTTTTATACTTAATAAAGAATATTCTATTCTGGGCGTGTCTTCTTTCTTATCAAATCAGCAATCAACAGATATACAAATCCGACAATAATAAGGAATGCTAATAGAATTAGTATCCACCACACTGGTCCCATAAATGGGACACCGTCAGTAAAGCCTGCAGCACCTGCTTCGCTTCCCCAATTTAGGAAGAAGTATGGGTAATTATGTCCTTCGAAGAATTCCCAATTTCTCACATAACCTATTCCTGAATAGATTGCGTAGAGAAGTGGAGGTACAGCAACCCATAAAGCATTTATCTTCTTGACCTTCATAACATTACATATAACGAAGAAGTCAATTACTGACAAAAGTGGTACTAGGGCATGCATCAGTATACTTGGTGGAGTCCACGCATTTTCCATACCAGGAGCAAGTACAAAGCAAAATACCATTCCAGTTAAGGTGATAGAAACCGTCGCCACAAGCTTGATTACATACCATGCTTTGCTACAAGGGCGCTTCATCAGTATCATTATTAATCCTATCAGACACACAATAGCAATAAGGATGTTAGATTGAACTGTAAAATACATAAACACAGTGTCGCCGCCCATGAAGTTAGATGCGCTTGCCATGGCGCTCATTGTTACTCCGCCAATTACTGACAACACGATAATTATTTTTAAGATTACACTTACGATCTTCTGACCCTTTGATAATTCGTACAAATATTTGGCCTCCGTTATTCTAGTCTATGTTACGATTTATAAATATTTCCTACTATTAAGTTATACATTATTTTGATATAATCATCAATATAAATATTAGTGATGTAAGGGGGTTGATTATGGTAAATGCTAATAGATTTTTTCCTGAGATAAAAGGTAACCTGGCCTTTGGCTGTATGAGGCTTCCTATGATTGATGATAAGGTGGATTACGAGGAATTCTCCAAGATGGCAAAGGCGTTTGTTGGTGCTGGATTCAACTACTTCGATACTGCCCATGGATACATAGATGGTTTGTCTGAGACTGCCATAAGAGATTGTGTATCTAAGGAATTCGACAGAAGTGAATTCCTACTTACTAATAAGCTTACGGAACCTTATTTTAATTCTAAAGAAGACATCAGACCTTTCTTCGAAAGCCAGCTAAAGCTATGCGGTGTGGATTATTTTGACTTCTATCTAATGCATGCACAGGATAGGAATAATTATAAGAAATTCACAGAGTGCAAAGCATACGAGACGGCTTATAAGTTCAAGGAGGAGGGACTCATTAAGCATTTTGGATTGTCATTCCATGACAAGGCCGAGGTTCTCGATATGATTCTAAGTGAACATCCAGAGGTGGAGGTTGTTCAGATTCAGCTTAATTATCTTGACTACGAAGATGCTTCTGTAGAGGCTAAGAAGGTGTACGAAGTATGTGAGAAGCACAACAAGCCGGTTCTTGTTATGGAGCCAGTTAAGGGAGGCTGTCTTGTTAATCTGCCAGAGGATGCTGATAAGATATTTAGAGACCTTAATGGTGGAAGTAATGCCAGCTACGCTATTCGCTACGCAGCCAGCTTTCCTAATGTGGCTGTGGTACTATCGGGTATGAGCAACATGGAGCAGATGAATGACAACATAAGCTACATGGCTGATTTTAAGAAATTAAATGATGATGAAAGAATTGCCATTGACAAGGTTCGTGATATATTTGGGAAGCTTAATCTGATACCATGCACATCCTGTAGATATTGCATTTTAGAGAGCAAGTGCCCTAAGGACATTAGAATTCCAGATATGTTCGCTGCTCTTAATTCTCATGAAGCTTTTCACAATTGGAACACGAAGTTTTATTATAATACTGTTCTAACGGGTGGAGATCATGGCAAGGCCTCTGATTGTATTAAGTGTGGCAAATGTGAAAAGGTATGTCCACAACACCTTGAAATAAGAGACCTGCTTATGAAGGTTGCAAAGGTATTTGATGAGGAATAAAGGCACAACTTATTGTAAGCGCTTTATAAAAATATTGATTTGTGGTACAATTTAGTATCAAGCAGATAAAGATTGTACGAGGGGGATTATACATATGAAGATTGCAGTGTTTAATGGTAGCCCAAGGAAACAGAACACATCAGCACTGGTTGATGCATTTGTTGAGGGAGCGAATGAAGCAGGTCATGATGTTGAAGTATATCAGGTAGGCAAGATGAAGATTGCTGGATGTCTTGGATGCGAGTATTGTCATACCAAGGGGGAAGGCAGCTGTGTTCAGAAGGATGATTTAGAGAAGATTATGCCTGCATATAAGGAAGCAGATATGATTGTGTTCGCTTCACCAATATATTATTTTACAATGACAGCACAGATGGAGGCTGCTATTCAGAGAGTATATTGTATAGGTAAGCCTGTTAAGGCTAATAAGGCTGCTCTTTTACTTTCATCAGGCTCGCCAGGAGTATATGATGCTGCAGTTGCACAATTCAAGGCGTATATGAATTATGCCGATATTAATATTACAGAGATTATCACTGCTTGTGGTGATGAGAACAAATCGGAAGACAAGTTGGCTGAAGTTAAAGAATTTGCTAAATCATTGTAATAAATCATTATAAAAAATATGGGGGATGTAAGATGAATTGTTATAAATGTGGAGCAGTTGTTGCGGATGGAACTAAGTTCTGCACTAATTGTGGCGCTGATTTGATAATTGATACAACAGGAAAGACTTATGCATCATTTGGTGGTGGAGGTCAAAAGCTGTTCGAAGAGGAGCAGAAGGCGGAAGAGGCTAATAGCCAGAACGCCAACCAGGGATATCAGACATATAATGGAAGGCAGGAGCCATATCTTGCAGGCAATGATAAGACAATGATTGCACTGCTTTGCTTCTTCCTTGGAGGTCTTGGAGTTCATTGTTTTGTAATGGGAGAGACTCGCAAAGGAATTATAAGAATCGTGTTCTCCCTGCTTTGTGGAATTGGAGCAATTTTTGCACTGATTGATTTTATTATGATTCTGTCCGATACATATGTTGTAAACCCAGATGCATATTTCTTCAAATAAGGATGTGATATATATGAAGTTTAAGAGAATTAATGAAAATGTAATAAGGTGCGTCATCACAAAAGAAGAGATGTACGAATATGGTATGGAAGTGTCTGAACTTGTTGACAATAGAGACAAGGCAGAGGATTTCCTACGCAAGGTAATGCAGGAAGCCAGATATGAGCTAGACTATAAGACTAGCGGTGGAGCTCTTAGCGTTCAGATTGCGCTTCTTCCTGAGGGTGATGTTGCAATGACAATTGCTGAGTCTATGCCTGATCAGATTGAGAATCAGGTGAACAGGTTGAAGGCTTATATTGAAGATTTCCAGAAGGTTCTTAAGCAGAAGGTTGACGAGCAGAACGACCCGAAGAAGGGTGAGGGCAAGAAAGCCAACAATGTGGTGCAGCAGTTTAATAATATATCAGAGGCTATCTGGATTAAATGCGCATCCCTAGATGTGTGCATGGATGCAGCTGGTGTTATTGATGAGAAATGCATCAAAGCATCGTCCCTATATTCACATAAGGGAGCGTACTACTACAGATTCGAGTTATCTAACAATGAAAATGTGGGCGAGCTATTCCTAAGCCTATGTGAATTCGGCCAGGAAATATTCCTTGAGTCCCAAGGGGCGAGAGTAATATATGAGCATGGCAGATGCATAGTTAAGCAGGATGCAATTGCTACACTGAAGAATCTATAAATCAAATAAGATGTTACATATAGGCACTGTAAGATTTTTCTTACAGTGTTTTTTTATTGAAAGAACATTAAAAGAAGGAACCTGTGAAGCGATTTTCTGTATGAGCGTACAGGTTCCTTCTTTAGTTGTCAAAAATGTGAAATAAATGTGAATTTACTGTTGCAAAAAGTTATCATATATGATAACATCTAAATCAGTTGGCGGAGGTGCTTTTCATGAAGAAGAGGTATGAAGATGGCATCGTCCCAAGTAGCAGTAGCCGTGCAAGGATGGAGATGGCTGTTCAGCTCAAGGAAGCTAGGTGTGGGCTTCACATGACGCAGCAGACATTGGCAGACAAGGCAGGCACTAAGAAATCTAATATATCTAGAATGGAATCGGGTAGATATAATCCAAGTTTGGATTTCATTGTTAAGGTGGCGGATAGTTTGGGGAAGCGTGTGACTATTCGGTTGGATTAGTGTATGACTATGGGAGGATTCATGAAGAAGAAAATTAAATACGACAAGAACATTAATAAGGATGTGGTACTTTGTGAGACAACTAATCATAGGGCTAGTAACTGTACTAGTGATGCCTTGATGAAGAATGCTATTTCCTTTTCTAAGCGATGGAAGCATATTCCATTTTTTAGAAGAGAGAATTATAACGGCGCCTCACAGGTATGTGTTATTAAGATTAATAGAAATGAGTACTCTAGAGCTAGAAGGTGCATAGACAGCATCGATGCGATTTATAAGGATCGCTTATTACTTAACATTATATAACCTTTTGTTTGTTTTGGTGTGTTCTGTGATGTGCTTACAAGAGTTAGTATGTTACAGGAAGGTTTTAGCGTGGCATGTCCACGCTTTTTTTGTTGCCAGCATATACGATAGACTTTCATGACCTGCCTACAATAATAATAGGGGAAATGTGTAGAGTTTGTGGAAACTGTTGAAGGGATAAGGTAAATATTATATAATAAATACAATAGTGTGTAGAAACTAACATTAGATTTAATGATAATTATTAATTAGGAGAAGGGGGTATTTATGAGTAAAACGCATCGCAGTATAATTGCAGCAGTTCTTAGTATCGTACTTTCGCTAAGTCTTGCATTTACCGGAATTGCGCCATACGTTCATGCTGCAGAAGAGAATGTAGTAGTTGATACTGGTGCTAAGGGGGCGCCTAGTGCTGATTCAATTAACAAGGCACTTAGTACATTTTCGAAGGTAGTCGGAGATTTATCTAAGGATGTATCTAAGGAGAAATTCATACACCAGGTTGCTATGAGATTCGGTGGCGTTACAGGTGCTGTATCTGGTGGTATTGCTGTTCTTCAGATGGTGGGAATTCTAGAAGATCCTGACCAGAAGAAGCATGAGGAGATTATATCTAATATTAAGCAGATTCAAGAGCAGCTGCAGACTATGGATAACAAGCTTAATACAATCTCTGAGCAGCTTACAGCCCTTGCTGCAACTATAGAGGAGAAGGACAGACAGAACAAAGCAAGACAGCTTCTTTCTTATTATAGAAAGTTCAATACTGATTATGTGCAGCCACTTAATAATATGGTAACACAGTATCAGAGCATTATTAATGATGGTACAGCAGAATGGTGGAAGGCTTCTAAGACAGAGGGCTACAGAGTACTTTATACATCTAATCAGTCTAACGAGGTATTAGCATTTGCAAAAGGCGCATATAGCGCGGGCTTCCCTGACAAAGCGAGTAACGGTGAGGCAATTCTTAAGGATAGCTCTATAGGCTTTAGTTCTGCTTTTATGGAAGAGCTTGGACTTGGTGCTAATAATTGGGATATTAATAAGCAGTTCGAAGTATTTACCAATGCTGCCAAGACTAAGATTGTTAACGAGCTTAATAATAACTCCTCTGACAAGGTAGATGTTACACCTGGATTTAGAACCAAGTGGAACGCATTGTCTAATGATGATAAGAACAAGAAGGCAGAGAAATACGCAATCGATTTATTTAATACAGTTAAGAGTCGTATTGCTATTAAGAAGATGACAGAGAATAATGCTGGTTTTGTTACTAATGTGGCAAATGCGTATAATAACTATGTTAAGAATCTTACAATGAAGGATTCTGGATTAGACGCAATTCTTAATGTACAGTACATGACTCATGCATTTGAGAAAGAGACTGCTAATGATATTAATCAGATATGTGATTCTATGGTTGCAAATGCTGGATTCTACGGAAGTTTTGCAATGTCTGTAGTTGCCCAGTCAGAGAATCAGACGGAAGCTACTGCTATTGGGCTTCGTGATTCTATGGTTAATGCCATTAATTTTGTTGACCAAAAGAAGAAATTAGCCATTACTGGCAACCCTAATTATTGTTATATGACAGGCTCTGTCGTAGATTTCAATAGTGACCTTCGTGTTGCAAGTAGTATGGAGGTTAAATCAACTGCAAAAGAATATCGTGGAATGGTAAGTCCAAAAAGAACTTATAAGTCAAGCTCCTTTAAGTCGTGGAAGGTATATGACAGCAAATGGAAAGAGACATCTGTTCCTGCAATTGTTAATGATACGTGGGCCAATGTGCTATATCATTATTATCAACAACAAAAGAGTGGTAATGAGACATTTGCACAATTCCTTAATAAGAATGGTGTAAATATTCCTAAGGATTTCAAGGGCGAAATTATGACGAAATATGTTGGAGTGCAGAATTTCCCATTGTCTGATAACCTTAGTATGACTGCAAAACGTCTATATGGAGATTACTTTAGTGATAATAGCACTTATGGCGTCAATGTATCAGGAAGCTCTAAAAGGGCAGATAAGTACTTTACAGTGCATGATAAGGTTGTATACAACTATATCAATGCAGGCAGCGGACAATTCAACTCTAATAAGGTTCTGGCTGCAAGAGCGGCTTTTTTAGAAGACCACTGGTTCTGGTATGGTGATGAGGCCTCAGCCTTTACATATAATTGTAATTGTAACGTTAAGCAATATGGCACAGGTACTAATTATTATAATGTGGATTGGAACAAAGGCTTTAACATATTAACGTTAAAGAATGTTAAGAAGAAAAATGTCAAGATGGCCGCAGGAGATAGCGATGTACCAGAAGCAGAGAGCCCAATAGACGCATTTGACGATGCATCATATTACGATGCTCCTGAGGATCCAGATATTCCAATTGATTACAAGGATGCTGACTGGGATTCCGATGACATAGATTACATTGATGAAATGGACTATGAAGAAGACAGAGCAGGTGACGGAATTGAATTAATCATAGATAATGCTGTAGACAGAGCTAACGATAAAGGCATCGATGTTTCCCTGACAGATGAAGAGAAAGACATTCTTGTTAATAAAATGAGAGAAGTGATTAAAATCACTGATAATGAGCTTAAGACCAATAGTTCTATACGCTACAAGGATATATTTGGCATAGACCAAAATGAAGAGCTTCTGAAGAATCTATACAACAAGGTTGTATATAGTGATGAGGGACCAGGATATCGTGAGAATATGGTTCCAATGAAGAATGTATCTACTATGGCGAATTATGAAGCCAGCGCTTCAATTGATTTCAGATTAGTTGACGGTAATATACAGACAGTTATTAATCCTGAATACAATATAGATGCTAATATTGTTGAATATGATTCGGTTAATAATGAGTATATGTATTATCATATTAGTGATGAAGTGATGAAGGAGCTTGGTCTTAAGATGGACGTAAGGATACCTGTTAATTTCCTTAAGGACAATGACTACGCTCATATTAAGCATTTTGAAAATGACTATGACAAGGACCTCATAGAGGAATTCAAGTCAGAGATAATAGGCGATGCTAATAGCAGATACTCACAGGTTGTTGTAACATCATGTAGTCCATTTGAAGTTGAAGGTGGAGGTGTGAAATACGATTCAATAGACAGTATATCTCATGTAAAGCCTCCTAAGACAGGAGATGACAATATCTTCTTCGCAATATTGGACTTGTTCCCGTAATCCTATTCGAGTAATCCTATTCGGGTAGTTCAATTCGAGTAGTTCTATTCGGGCAAATGAGAAATAAGAAGGGCACCATGGTAAATTGCCATGGTGCCTGTTTTAATTTGTAATTTCCTACGAAATGCTATATAATATCGTGGTATATTTATATAAGGAGATGAAATATGGATTGTAATATAGGCGTAATTAGAGGCGACGGTATCGGCCCAGAAATAGTGGGCGAAGCTATCAAGGTGTTAGATGCTGTTGGAAAAAAATATAATCATACATTTAACTATGATGAAATCCTAATGGGAGGCTGCTCTATTGACGCAACAGGGGAGCCACTTACTAAGGAGGCTATTGAGCAGGCAAAGAGAGCAGATGCAGTTCTTCTTGGCTCTATTGGTGGAGATGCTAAGACTTCTCCATGGTACAAGCTTCCTGCTGATAAGAGACCGGAGGCTGGACTTCTTGGTATCAGAAAGGCACTTAATCTATTTGCCAATTTAAGACCAGCATATCTCTATCCACAGCTTAAGGAGGCCTGCCCTCTAAGAGAGGATATTATTGGAGACGGCTTCGATATGATGATTATGCGTGAACTAACAGGCGGTCTTTATTTTGGAGAGAGGGACACTAGCGTAGTTGATGGTAAGAAGGTAGCTTACGATACACTTACATATAGTGAGGACGAGATTAGAAGAATTGCCATTAAAGCATTTGACGTGGCAAGGAAGAGAAGTAAGAAGGTTACTTCTGTTGACAAGGCAAATGTGCTTGATTCTTCAAGACTATGGAGAAGCATTGTAGAAGAAGTTGCAGCTGACTATTCTGATGTCACATTAGAGCATATGCTTGTAGACAATGCGGCAATGCAGCTTGTTAAGGACCCTAAGCAGTTCGATGTTATTCTAACAGAGAACATGTTTGGAGATATTTTATCAGATGAGGCTTCAATGGTAACAGGTTCCATCGGAATGCTATCATCTGCAAGTCTTAACGAGACTAAGTTTGGATTATATGAGCCAAGTGGCGGTTCAGCACCAGATATTGCTGGTAAAGGTATTGCCAATCCTATAGCTACAATACTAAGTGCAGCATCTATGTTATGGCTTACATTTGACTTAGATGAAGAAGCAAGAGCAGTTGAGGATGCAATTAACAAAGTGCTTGACGAAGGATATCGCACAATCGACATCATGCCAGCCCCAGGCAAGGATACATCATCCATCAAGCAGGTGGGCACTGCTGCTATGGGTGATTTGATAGTTGAGAGATTGTAGAATGAAAAGGTGAGGGATCATAATACCCACTAAGCCGATTTTCTTTATGAGGCGTGTGGGTATTATGTCACTCACCGTAGGAATTATATAAAACTAGGAGGTAAGTATTATGAAATCAGATAACGCAAGAGTAGGCATGCAGCAGGCACCAGCGCGTAGCTTGTTTAATGCCCTAGGTTTTACACAAGACGAAATGAAAAAGCCAATGGTAGGTATCGTAAGTTCATATAATGAAATCGTACCAGGCCATATGAATATTGATAAAATTGTAGAAGCAGTAAGAGTTGGTGTTGCAGAGGCAGGCGGTGTTCCTGTAGTATTTCCTGCAATCGCCGTATGTGATGGTATTGCAATGGGCCATGTGGGAATGAAGTATTCCCTTGTAACTCGTGACCTTGTTGCTGATTCAACAGAGTGTATGGCTATTGCCCATCAGTTCGACGCACTCGTAATGGTACCTAACTGTGATAAGAACGTTCCTGGACTTCTTATGGCAGCAGCAAGACTTGATCTTCCAACTGTATTCGTATCAGGTGGTCCAATGCTTGCAGGTCACATTCATGGTCATAAGACTTCACTTTCTTCTATGTTCGAGGCTGTTGGCGCATACGCTGCAGGCAAGCTTGATGAAGATGGAGTATTAGAATATGAGAAGAAGGTATGTCCAACTTGTGGTTCATGTTCAGGTATGTATACTGCTAATTCAATGAACTGCTTAACTGAGGCTCTTGGTATGGGACTTCCTGGAAATGGTACAATTCCAGCTGTATATTCTGAGAGAATTCGTCTTGCCAAGATGGCAGGATATGCTGTTATGGATATGTACAATAAGGGCATCACTGCAAGACAGATTATGACTAAGGAATCAATCCTTAACGCTCTTACAGTAGATATGGCACTAGGTTGTTCTACTAATTCAATGTTACATTTGCCAGCTATCGCTCATGAGATAGGATTTGACTTCGATATATCATTTGCCAATCCAATATCAGAGAAGACTCCTAACCTATGTCACTTAGCACCAGCAGGTCCAACATATATGGAAGACCTTAACGAAGCTGGTGGAGTGTATGCAGTTATGAATGAGCTTAAGGAATTAGACCTTCTCAACCTAGATTGTATGACAGTAACAGGCAAAACAATTGGTGAAGCAATTAAAAATGCCAAGAATCTTAATCCAGAGGTTATCAGGCCGCTTGACAATCCATATTCTAAGACAGGCGGACTTGCAGTTCTTAAGGGTAACTTAGCTCCAGATGGTTCTGTAGTTAAGCGTTCTGCCGTTGTTGAGGAAATGATGGTTCACGAAGGCCCTGCAAGAGTATTTGATTGCGAAGAGGATGCAATTGAAGCTATTAAGGGTGGCAAGATTGTAGAGGGCGATGTAGTTGTTATTCGTTATGAAGGACCTAAGGGTGGCCCTGGAATGAGGGAAATGCTTAATCCAACATCTGCAATTGCTGGTATGGGACTTGGCTCATCAGTTGCGTTAATTACTGATGGTAGATTCTCAGGTGCATCTCGTGGTGCATCAATTGGACATGTGTCGCCAGAAGCTGCTGATGGTGGTCCAATTGCTCTTGTAGAAGAGGGAGATATTATTGCAATCGACATCCCTAATATGAAGCTTGATATTAAGGTGTCTGATGAAGAATTAGAAGCAAGAAGAGCAAAATGGCAGCCAAGAGAGCCTAAGGTTACAACAGGTTACGCAGCAAGATACGCTAAGATGGTAACTTCTGGTAATCGTGGTGCTGTACTTGAGTTAAAGTAAGCTGTAATATACATTTGTTATATCAATCACATAATACCTGTAGGGTATTGGATATAAATTATTAGAAGAAATGGAAGGGAACAACAATGCAATTAACAGGTTCACAGATAGTAATTGAATGTCTTAAGGAACAAGGAGTAGATACAGTATTCGGATATCCAGGTGGTGCAATTCTTAATGTGTATGATGAATTGTATAAGCATAGAGATGAGATTCGTCATGTTTTAACATCCCATGAGCAGGGCGCAAGTCATGCTGCCGATGGATATGCCAGAAGTACAGGTAAGGTTGGCGTATGCTTTGCAACAAGTGGTCCTGGTGCAACTAATCTTGTAACAGGAATTGCTACAGCCTACATGGATTCTGTTCCTCTTGTAGCAATTACTTGTAATGTTACAACACCACTTCTTGGTAAGGACAGCTTTCAGGAGGTAGATATTGCTGGAATTACAATGCCTATTACTAAGCATAACTTCATTGTTAAGGATGTTAAGGATTTAGCCAAGACTCTTAGAAGAGCATTTACCATAGCTAAGACAGGAAGACCTGGACCAGTTCTTGTGGATATAACTAAGGATGCTACAGCTAATAAGGCAGATTATAAGCGCGTGAAGATTGAGAAGGTTGCTCCAATTACTAAGGATATAACTGAAGAGTCTCTTGAGCAGGCAGTTAAGCTAATTAAGAGGTCTAAGAAGCCATTTATATTTGTAGGTGGAGGAGCTGTTATTAGTGGCGCCAACGAGGAGCTTAAGAAGTTCGTTGAGCGTGTTGACGCTCCTGTATGTGATTCTCTAATGGGAAAAGGTGCATATCCAGGAACAGATGACAGATATACGGGAATGCTTGGAATGCATGGAACGAAGGTATCTAACCTTGGTGTTAGTGGCTGTGACCTTCTGATTGCAGTTGGTACAAGATTTAGTGACAGAGTTCTTGGCAATCCTAAGACATTTGCCAAGAGAGCGAAGATTCTGCAGCTTGATGTAGATCCTGCTGAGATTAATAAGAATGTGGTTGTATCATCTCAGGTCATTGGTGATGTCAATGAGATTCTTAAGAAGCTTAATTCGGTAGTTGAGCAGAAGGATAATAGCGAGTGGATGGATGAGATTAACACTCTTAAGGAGAAATATCCAACTACTCATAATGATAATTATTTCTCTGGTCCACTTGTTATTGAAGAGATATATAAGCAGACTAAGGGCGATGCAATTATTACAACAGAGGTTGGACAGCATCAGATGTGGGCTGCTCAGTACTATAACTATTCATATCCTCGTCAGTTCATCTCATCAGGTGGACTTGGTACCATGGGATATGGACTTGGAGCATGTATCGGTGCCCAGATTGGAAGACCTGACAAGCAGGTTATCAATATTGCGGGTGATGGATGCTTCAGAATGAACTTTAATGAGATAATTACTGCTGTTAAGGAGAATTTGCCTATAGTTGAAATAGTAATCAACAACCAGGTTCTAGGTATGGTTCGTCAATGGCAGGACCTGTTCTATGAGAAGAGATACTCTAATACAGTTCTGAGTGATGGCGTAGATTATGTTAAGCTTGTGGAGGCTATGGGAGCCACAGGATATCGAGCTACAACTAAGGAGGAATTCTCTTCAGCATTAGCTAAGGCTTTAGAGTCTAAGAAGCCAGTTGTTATTGAATGTGTAATTGATTCTGACGACAAGGTATGGCCGATGGTAGCACCGGGTGCGCCAATATCTGACTGCTTTGATGAGAATGACAGGAAGTAGTTATAAGAAAGCAGGGGGCGCTGGGTATATGCTCGAACCCTATCTCTTCGCTAAGTATATGTAAGTAATTGATGTTAAGGAATATGAATATAAGAGGCTATGAAAATGAGTTTTCATAGCCTCTTATTATATTGGACGGAAACCGGTGCTCAATCTGGCTCAGCCAGTTCGCACCTATTTCCGGCATCCCTGCCGGAAATTTTCCTCAATAAATCAATTACTAACATATACTAAGCTCGAGCTAATGGGTACGAGCATATACCCAGCGCCTCCTGCTCCTCTATAACTATATATAGTTAATCCACGCATTGCGAATTATTATTGGATGTGATATATTGTAGTCAATAGAACGCAATGCGAGGTGAGGAATAATGGATATAGCTAAAAATATAAGAGAATTAAGAGAAAGTACAGGCATGTCACGTAAAGAGTTTTCAGAGTACACAAAAATACCTGTACGTACATTAGAAGACTGGGAGGCAGGAAGAAGAACACCACCAGCTTATATTCCTAGGTTAATAGCATATCAATTGAAGTTTGAAATAAAAGCCAAAAGAAATGTTTCTGTAATACAAGATGCAGATAGTAATAATATAGTTGTAATCAATGATATAGTGTTTAAAGGTAAGCGTTCCATTAAATGGGAAGATGTAGAAAAATACTTAAAACAATATGTTGGAGATATTTATTCTATAGCTGAGAGTAATGAGTTAATCTATATTGGTTCGGAACTACCAAGCGAATATGCTGGTTCAGTATATACGAAGAAATTGAGAGGAACTGTAGCTAAGGCAAAGGCGAATGCTGCACAAGCCATACCCGAAATGATTGAGATAGCGTCAAATGGAGTGTTTGAGGAAAATCGTAAAGCTAAACATGGAAGAGATGCTAAAAATGGGTGGTATCGTTATGATACAAGATTTGCTTTGCCTGTATACGGTGATGATGGAAATGTTGAAAGATATAACATTTTTCAAGGGCGCCTGCTTATAAGACATTCTTCAAATGGTAAGAAATATCTATATGATATTTTGGAATTAAAAAAAGAAACAGGCAAGTCTTGTCAGACCTAAGTCCTACCCAGTGAAAACCCATTTCTTAATCTATACAATATCAAGAATAGGTTTTTTTGTCAAGTGGACGATGATGTCACATCTATTGGTTTTTGTACCAATAAGATGTATAATGTTGACATAATTACTGTAGCAACATAATAACAATAGGTTGGTTAGGAGTTGGGTTATGACGAAGAGAATATTAATTACTTCCTTAGGGGTTAGGAGTAAAATACAAGAGCTGGGGTATTACTATATTAGCGAGGGGAATAGGCATATATATTGCGACGCCCTTTCGCCGGCTGAAGCTGGTTGTAAATATATCCTGTCTAATTATGAAGTGGATACTATTATCACATTTGGTAGAGATGATGGGGATAGGAAGTTAGACATAGATGATACAACTGGTATTGATGAAGGCAAGAAGCTGTACGATACAGATATCAACAATATGACTGCCTACGATTTGTTTAGCTATAGAATGGCCCAGTTTCTCGAGGAGGAGAATTTTGAGTCTAAGAATATAATGGGAACTCTTGACAAGAAGACAAGGGATGCCGTTACTGATTTGCTAGATAAGACTATCAAGGAAGAAGAGAAGTCTAACGAGAGAGTCAAGGATAATATTGCATTTGACGCATTTGTGAAGGACAAGGCAATGTGTCAGCGCCTAGAGGCCAAGGTGGATAAATGGGCTGATGAATTGAACGTCGACAATGAGGTGTTGATTGACTGGGTTCGCCACTTTGTTTATCTTGAAATGCGAGATAATCGCAAACTGCAGATTCTAGAAGAGAACGAAGATGCTAATCTTGTGTTTATTCCTATTGGAGAGGATGTGGAGAGCAGGGAAGCCTTTGTGGATGTTCTCATGGAGAATCTTAAGAAGATTAACAAGGTGCAGAGAGAATACGATAATGATGTGGAGGTTTTCCTCTGTGTACAAAATGATGAAGCAAGGGATATCTTCGTAATTCTAACTTTGCTTGAGACTATTAAGACCATGCCAGGTTCTAAGGTTAGGGTAAATAAGATTATCTTAACAGAATCCTTATATCATAATATAGCCAATCAAATTCATGATGACACATTGAAGAACAGTGTCTCTGAAATGATTTCCGGTGCTAAAGCATTTCTTAGATATGGTAGGGCCGATATGCTGCTTGAGACCTGGGAGGCAAGCGGACTTGAGAATCCAGAAATTGAACATATTCTCTATGCCATTAAGAACATCGATACAGGAATATCTCTGTGTGATGTAACTGATGTGGAGAGAGGTCTAAGGAGCCTTAAGAAATATTATAATAAATCAACCTACATAGAGGGTGACACATTTGTTGAAAAGTATTTTAATGTAATTGCTGGTGGTATCAGGCAGGATTATGGGAAGCTTCTTGAGGGTGATGATATAGAATTTATTGAGCTTGTAAAATGGGCTTACAGAAAGGGCTTCTATCAGCAGACCCTTACCTTCATTGAATCTCGTGCTCCTCGTGATTTCGTTGATAAGGGAATATTCTATTATTGCGATAAGAATGAAGATAGGAAAAAGGTGGTTGAGAAGCTAGGTAGGATATACTACAACCTCAAGCCATTTGAGAAATACAAATTAAGCGATGTGTCTCATTACTATATCAAATTCTACAATAGATGGAAGACGCCTCGTCTAGACAATAGCAACGAATATCAGCTAGAGTATACAAAAACAAGAATGCGTGAGTTAGACGAGGATGATAAGGATACAATTAGGGCTCATAGCTTTTGTACAGATAGAGAAGCTCTTAGAGATTTGCTATTTGCATATTATTATCTAGGTGATGTTCGTAACAGCACAAACCACGCTGCTGACGAGTTCGGCGGATTTATTGATGTTATGAACGAGTCAGACATAAGTGAAAGAATGAATCTTATCAAGAAAACAATAGATTATTTCCTATTGTGCTACGATAAGGTGGTAAATAATTTGAGCGATGATAAGAAGAAGGATGTAGAGCATATTGAAGCTGCTGAATTATCAGATTATGCTAATGAGCTTCGCAAGGAATATCGCGCAGAGAAAAAGGATAATAAAGAAAGGGATAAAAAGGAATAAATAAGAAATAAAATATCCCTTGTGCCACCAAATTACAAGAGATGAAACAATCTATAGATTAGGGATGTTTCGAAATGTGGCATAACAATATCAGAATGCATTATTAGTCGTACGATATAGCACACTAATAGAAGTACTCCTAGGATTATGCATATTACATTGAAGGCTGTCTTAGGGATTTTGATGAATTCCATTTCATACATAACTATAAATGCAGTGCCGATTATTATTACTATCCATAGTGGATGATAGTAAAATGCACCAGCAAAGTCCCCTGATAATGCTGCAAGAAATGCTCTTGTCATGCCGCACATAGGGCATGGCAGTCCTACAATATAATCAAGAGGACATTTATATATATCTAACAAAACTAAAATTGCGACGGCTAATATAACAACCGTCGCAATTATTATTCTTTTGGTGTTCTTATTATTTAGCATATTGACCATCGATAAATACTACTTCTGTATCAGCACCAAAATGCTCAGCACCATATACCTCTGTAAGAGCAATAATCCAGTCAACTAAAGCCCAGATACCGCAACCTCCTACAGTTAATAGCTTTAATACGCCAAGACCAATCTGTCCTCTTACGAATCTGTCAACTCCGAATTCTCCAAGAAGAAACGAAAATACCCATGCGTATACATTTTTGTCAAATCTCTTTTCCATTTTCCTATTTCCTTTCTATAACACATTTTTTTACCGAAACATTCTATTACATATAAAGCCAAATGTCAAATCACATAATGGCCGACTCTGTCTATTATATATCCCTCTTATATGTCAAATATGTTGGAATTTGCCCTGATTAGTTGTATAATATTCCCCTAAGGACTTAGAGTTATTGCCCTTCTTCTTGGGCTTGCTAATAGAGGAAAATGGAGATAATAACCTAATGAAATTCTTTACTAGTCGTTCGCAGGTGTCCCATGAGATGTTAGGGACAGAGCCTGTTAATAAATTGTTATTCAAGATGGCAACGCCGTCTGTTATAGCCATGATAATGCAGGCTTTATATAATTCTGTTGACTCAATGTTCGTAGCCAAGGTCAGCAGCGAGTCCCTTGCGGCTGTCACATTAGCATTTCCGGTAAGTATGCTAATAGGCGCCCTATCAACAGGCATTGGAGTTGGAATTAACTCCTGCATATCCAGACATCTTGGGGCCAAGGATGAGAAGTCGGCAAGCATTGCGGCTGCTAACGGAATGCTTCTCGGCCTTGCTTCTGTTGTAATAATGATTATTTTCGGGCTAATTGCCCCTGAGTTTTATCTTAGCCTTTATACAGATGACCCATTGGTTATGGAAAATGGAATTATCTACATTAGAACCATATCACTCTTGGCATTTGGTACCATATTTGTACAGATATCCTTCTCCATTCTGCAAGGGTCAGGAAATATGATAATACCTATGGTATCCCAGATTGTAGGAGGATTGCTTGTAATTGCCTTGGACCCACTGTTTATCTTCGCGTTCAAGCTTAACATATTAGGTGCGGCCCTTGCATCAAGCCTTGCACAGATTATCGCAATGGGAATTGGGATGTACGGAATATTTGTTAAGAACAAAGCTAATCTGCCTATTTCCAAGGGGGATTTTCGGCCAAATGGAACAATTATAAAGGACATATTGGCGGTAGGAATTCCATCGGCATTAACTCAGGCGACAACATCTATTGTATCAGGAATAATAAGCAAGATTATTGCTGGCTATGGAACAGCAGCAGTATCGGTTTTCGGAGGCTACAGCAAGTTCTCAACATTTGGCATATTGCCAGTATTCGGAGTCACGAGAGGTATGAATCCAATTCTGGGCTACAGCATCGGCGCAGGAGACAAGGACAGATTCATCGCCACTGAGAAAACAGCCATTATGGTAGCATCAGTAATAAGCGGCGTTACAGGATTGGTGTTCTTGTTATTCCCATCACTAATTCTCAACTTTATTAGTGCCACTCCTGAGATGGAACAGATAGGTATGACAGCATATAGGATTCTGGCGTTGCCACTATTTGTTAACGGAGCATCCATTGTTATGTCACAGGTATTTCCACCGGCGAAAAAGTCCTATCTTACCACGATTTACACCATGCTTCGGCAGATTGCAATAATGATTCCCCTTTGCTTGGTAGGTGGCAATCTATGGGGAATGAATGGTGTCTGGATTGGTTATGCCATGACGGATTATATGGCATTTATTGTGGTTATTATAATGACAATATGGTTTAGGAAAAAGGTGTTGAACAAGCTAGGGGAATAGATATAGATTGGCCTAAGATGGATTCTAAGATGCTTAAGAAGGCGAAAAAACGAACAGAGTCAGGCTGGAACATTCACATTTAATAGGTCATAAAACCTACATATAATGTGGAATAAATCCCACATATAATATGTGAATCTTTTATGTATTTGTTTTATTTTCTTAAGATTGTGATATAATGTCTAATGTTGCAGGCTTGGATTAGGCTATTATTAGTAAAATTTAATGCTTGACAATTTTTTAACAAAGTATATTATATATATGTAGAGATTACAAATAAGGGGAATGATTATATCACATTTCCCTTAATCTATGAAAAGAAAAGAGGTACGAGATATGAGTAGAGTATTCAATTTTTCTGCAGGACCTGCAGTGCTTCCAGAAGAAGTATTAAGAGAAGCCGCAGACGAGATGTTAGATTATAAAGGAAGCGGTATGTCCGTAATGGAGATGTCGCATCGCTCCAAAGTATATGACAATATAATTAAAGAAGCTGAGGCTGACTTAAGAGACTTAATGAATATACCTGATAACTACAAGGTGCTTTTCTTACAGGGTGGCGCATCACAGCAGTTCTCTGCAGTGCCTATGAACCTTATGAAGAAGGGCAAGGCTGGCTATATCGTAACAGGTCAGTGGGCTAAGAAGGCTCTTGCTGAGGCTAAGAGATATGGTGACGCTGTTGAGCTTGCAAGCTCGGCTGATAAGACATTTAGCTATATTCCAGATTGCTCTGACTTGCCAATTACAGACGACATGGATTATGTATACATTTGCGAGAATAACACAATCTATGGTACGAAGTTCAAGGAGCTTCCTAATACTAAGGGTGTTGATCTTGTGGCTGATGTATCATCATGCTTCTTATCAGAGCCAGTTGATGTTGAGAAATACGCTATGATATACGGTGGCGTTCAGAAGAACATCGGACCTGCTGGTGTTGTAATTGCAATTATTAGAGAAGACCTTATTACAGACGACTGCCTTGAGGGCACACCAACGATGCTTAAGTACAAGACTCAGGCTGATGCTGATTCGCTATATAACACACCACCTTGCTACGGAATCTATATCTGCGGCAAAGTGTTCAAGTGGATTAAGAAGATGGGCGGCCTTAGTGCTATGAAGGAGCACAATGAGAAGAAGGCTAAGATTCTCTATGATTTCCTTGACGAGAGCAAGATGTTCAAGGGCACTGTTGTAAAGAAGGACCGTTCGCTTATGAATGTGCCTTTCGTAACAGGAGATAAGGATCTAGATGCGAAGTTCGTAGAGGAAGCAACCAAGGCTGGTTTCGTTAACCTTAAGGGGCACAGAACAGTCGGCGGAATGCGCGCATCCATCTACAATGCAATGCCAATCGAAGGTGTTGAGAAGCTCGTTCAATTTATGAAGGATTTTGAAAAGGAGAATTAATTATGTACAAATACGCATGCTTAAATCCGATTGCGCAAATCGGACTTGATAATTTTACTACTGATTACAGACAGGTAGAGAACGCAGCTGACGCAGACGCAATTCTTGTTCGCTCTGCTAAGATGCACGATATGGAGTTTGACGACAAGCTACTTGCCATTGCAAGAGCTGGTGCTGGAGTTAACAACATTCCTGTAGACAGATGCGCCCAGGAGGGTATCGTTGTATTCAATACTCCTGGTGCAAATGCTAATGCTGTTAAGGAGCTTGTATTCGCTGGAATGCTACTTGCCAGCAGAGATATTGTTGGCGGTATCAAGTGGTGTGAAGACAACGCAGGTGATGCCGATATTGCCAAGACAGCAGAGAAGGCTAAGAAGCAGTTCGCAGGAACAGAGCTTTACGGCAAGAAACTTGGAGTTATTGGACTTGGTGCTATTGGTGTAAGAGTTGCTAATGCTGCAACACATCTTGGCATGGAAGTATATGGATATGATCCATTTATCTCAGTTAAGGCTGCATGGAACCTTTCTCGTTCTGTTAAGCATATTGGAAATGTGGAAGATATCTATAAGGAATGTGATTTCATTACAGTTCATGTACCACTTCTAGATGATACTCGCAAGATGATTAACAGAGACTCTATTCATATGATGAAGCGAGGCGTTGTTATTCTTAACTTCGCAAGAGACTTACTTGTTGACGAAGAAGCAGTGCTTAATGGAATTCATTCAGGCAAGATTAGACATTATGTAACTGACTTTGCTAATCCAACAATTGCAGGTCAGGACGGTGTAATATTAACACCTCACCTTGGTGCTTCAACTGAAGAAGCAGAAGACAACTGTGCTGTTATGGCAGTTGATGAGATAAGAGATTATATTGAAAATGGTAATATCAAGAATTCAGTTAACTATCCTAACTGCGACTTAGGTGTATGCCACACTGAGAGCAGAATAGCTGTAATTCATGAGAATAAGAAGGGTGTGATTTCTGCATATACAACACCTCTTGGAGATGCAGATATCAACATTGCTGACATGTCTAACAAGTCACGCGGCGACTATGCTTACGCATTACTAGACCTCGACGCCCCTGTAACTGACGATGTTATTAAGAGAATCGAAGAGAATCCTAATGTAATTAAGGTTAGGGTTATCAAGTAAACAAGGCTAGAGGTTAATGATTAGCACCATGTGTAATGTTACGCTACCAGATGGTAGGATTACATTCGCATGGTGCTTTTTTATTTACAATACACTTTGCACTTGGATTTCGTTTGAAATAGTATATATAGATGTTATAATTGAGTGGGAGAATGAAGAAAAGATTTCGTACTGTTTGGCAGATTGACTATACTGATGCTGCTCCGCGGTTTATTACTGCATATCGGGAGGACGAATAATGATTAAATTATATGATAAGGTTGAAATAATTGATAGAGGTATTACGGGTGAGGTTGTAGATATTTCTGAATCGGGAAAATGTGTGGTAGAATCTGATTCTAAGGAGCATAAAGAAGGGGCCGACGGAGGCGAATGGCCGTTGTATGATTGTGATGTATCAATGTTGAAAAAACTGAATAGCAATCACCATTTGACAAAACCTATAATAAGTTATAACATAAAACAAAAGATATAATGAATTATAACAACTTATAATGAAATATAACGAATTTTGCAACATATAACAAGTTTCTATGTTTTGGTTAGGGAGTGATAATATGTCTTCAAATCCTTTTACAGTTATTTTTGGTGTTGAGCCGAAATCTATGATTCCAAGAGATAATGAGTTTATGGGCGTTGTCAGTGTCTTTGAGAGTGATAGTCCCATGACCTATGGCTATGTTATAACAGGTGTCAGAGGCTGTGGCAAGACTGTACTAATGACTGCCTTGCAGAATTATTTTGCGAATAAAGAAGATTGGTGCGTCTTAAGATTGAATCCAGATATGGATCTATTCTCATCTGCGGTAAGCCAGCTAGGTCAATATATTAAGCTAGAAAGTGAGCAGGTTACGGAAGCGAATTTGTCTATTGCTGGGTTTGGAGCAGGGGTTTCGAAGAAGTCATTTTCAGATAGTGAAACATTGCTTCGTAAAATGTTATTAGAAGCCAAGAAAAAGAAGAAAAGGGTTCTAGTGGCAATAGACGAAGCTTCAAATACCAAGAGTATCAAGACGTTTGCACATTCATTTCAGGCTTTTATTGGTGAGAATCTTCCTTTGTTCTTGTTGATGACGGCACTGCCTGAGAATTTCAGCGCGTTATCTAATGCCAAGAATGGTACATTTCTTCGAAGACTTCCAAGGATTAAACTAGAGGAATTGAATAGTTACCTTGTAGTGGAGAAATATAAGGAAATATTCAAGGTATCTGAAGACGATGCCATATCTTTAGCCAGGATAGTTCAGGGATATCCATATGCGTTTCAATTATTAGGGGCATTGCTTTGGGATTCAGGTAAGACAACCGTTGACGACAAGATGATTGTTAAGCTTGACGGTATGCTTTATGAAGGAGCATATAGTGCTATCTGGAATCATTTGACGGACAAAGAGAAGAATATAGTTGTAGGAATAGCGAAAAGCGAGTCTGGCGAAGTCAAAGACATTAGAAACACATTGGGTATGGCGCCAAATCAATTCTCGCCATACAGAAACAAACTAATTGAATATGGATTAATAAAGGATAATTCTTATGGAATTATAGAGTTTACCCTTCCTCGTTTCAAAAAATTTGTATTATATATGGAAAAATACAACAAGTTATAAAAATGTCTCTAAATCTATTTTTATGCATATCTGTGCCAGTGGTTCTCACTGGCATCTTTTTATTTGACGCGCGTCAAATAATATCATATAATAAATATACAAAGTATTTGACGCACGACAAATAAAGGAGGCTCGCCCTATGGCTAAGATAATTTACGACAGACAGGACCTGTCTTATTTAGAATGGTCACACATAAGGACTTCTAGTGGAACTGCAGGCTCTTTTCTTAAATCCCAGTCTAATATTGATGGCAAGAAGAAATACTATAAATTGTCTAATTATGATGCGACTAAAGGGATAGTAGGCCATGAGTGCATTAATGAAATCATTGTTGATAGATTATTAGATGTACTTGGAGTAGAGCACCTAGAATATGAATTAATCAATGCTGATATTATTGTTGATGGTCGCCAGGTTAACACATACCTGTGTGCATCATATGATTATAAGAAGAGAGGCGAAGCTAAGAGCGCTCTTGATAATTACTATGAACTGAATAGAACCATCGGGGAAGAGCGTTATGATTTCTGCGCCAGAATGGGATGGCAGCGATATATAGATACAATGCTTGCTATTGATTATATTATTCTTAACAGGGACAGACACGGAGCCAACATAGAGCTTCTTCGTAATTCCAGAGCTCACTCACTTAGGCTGGCACCCTTATTCGACCATGGTCTCTCCCTTATGTATTCTTGTTATAGTGATGATGAGATAAGGGAATTTGACATATTAGCCGATTTGCCCTGCAACAATTTCATTGGTGGAAGGTCATGCTATGATAACCTCAGGCTGATTCGCAGTAAGTCGGATGTGTTTGATAATGCTCTAAGGAAGACAGATAAGGAGGCAATATTTGATGGCCTTCAGGATATTGTATCTAAGACATTTATAGATAGGATATGGGAAATGTTATATGAAAGGTACCTACAATATGAGAAGCTATAACATAATTGATAAAGATTCGAACATGAATATTGGTTGCCTTATATGCTATGAGAAATCAGAGGATTGCGTTGTTGAACTAATAGACGGAATCGATGAATGGAGCGCTCCGCTTCTATTTGATAGGTTTGTCAGGGATGGAATATATACTATTCCAAGAAAAGCAAGCAAGCTGTGGGTTGAAGAAAGAGTGATACCAAGCGACAGACAGAACTTAGCATCCATACTGAAGAATCACAAGCTGAAGGAATACAATATATTCAAAATGCTAGACATTTCTAAGGGAATATGTGCCCAGGACAATATGTATATTAAGCCAACCAACGAACTTCCTGAGTACGTTGAGCTTAGAGCAAAAGAATATGTTAGAGAATGCGCCCCTTTGTCTAATGGCAGACTGCTTTGCTTTTTTAATGATTGTACAACTAGGATAATACATTTGTCAGAATTTACAGATATCGATAAGATAGAGTATGTTCTTAGGGATGAGAAGCTATTTGAGTCCTTAAGAGTAGTTACAGGAGGCAGATGTGTGACCTTCAATGATTCAATTGACATTCCATCATATAGGCTTAGGCAAAGTGGTGAAAATGTGCCAATTAGTTTAGACGATTTTATTACATTTACCAAACTTAACATTCTTGATACCACAGATGGCTGTAATATGATAGAATGCTCTAGGCAGAATCTTGCGTATCTTACTAAAAAGCAAAGGCTAACTCCTATTAAGGAGAATGTAAGGGGAAGCTTATATCTTAAGGCAGATTTGGAAAATGTATTTTCTTGAAAAAAATATTAAAGAAATGTCGCATTTCCCAAAAAAAATGTGTATATATATGTGAAAGGAATAATTGCCAGCAAAAAAGAGGTGATAGATATGAAGAAGGATATAGAAAAAATATTAAAAAACGCCGATTTTGCTAAGGGGAGTAATCATAAGGAAGAACTAAGAGCAATGCTATTTAATAATAATTCAGCCAAGATAGTTAAATTCCCTATGAATAGAGAACTTAGTGAAGATGAGCTTGATATGGTATCCGCAGCAGGATTATACGAAGAGCAGTATAAGAAAAAGGACAATGATAAGTTTGTTGATGACTAAAGATGTTGTAAGTAGGCAGTTAATGTGAGATAATATATCTAGTTATAATTTCTTATACAATAGGAGAGGTAGATTATGTATTACAAATTAACCAAGGACACTGCTCTTCGCAAGTGGAAGTATGTAGATCGTGCTATATATAGGAAGGGGGTTGAACACGCGCTTCCTGCATCACAGAAAGAATTCGATACATTGTTATTATGTGATGGCAAGCATGATTTAGAAAGCAACGATACAATTAAGAGATTGATTGATAGAGGTTATATAGAAGAATGTTCTAAAGGGGATGGCCCAAGTGAGTGGTCATCCCTTAAAGAGTATGATAACTATTATTTTCCAAGTATGAATCTGATGATTACTGGAAAATGTAATCTTAACTGTATCCACTGCTTCAATGCGAAGGACAATGATAGATTAAATACAGAATTAACATATGAAGAAGTTCTTGATATTCTTGATCAGGCGCAGGGTATTGGCGTTAATTCCTTCACAATCACAGGTGGTGAGCCACTTGTGCATAAGCATTTTATGGATATAATCCATGCCATCTATGACAGAGATATGTATGTGTTTGAGCTTAATACTAATGGTATTCTCATTACACAGGAAATGCTTGATGAATTCAAGGAAATTGGATGTAGACCACTTATTAAGATTTCCTTCGATGGAATTGGCTATCATAACTGGATGAGGCAGAATGATAAGGCTGAAGAGAAGACCATTGAGGCTATTAAGCTATGTATCAAGAATGGCTTCCGTGTTAAGGCTCAGGTTCAGGTTCACCTTAAGAATGTAGGAGTTATGCTGGATACAGCTAAGCTTCTTAACGAGCTTGGCGTATCGGAGATGAGAATAATCAGAACCACAGAAGCGCCAAGATGGGAGCAGAATTCTCCTAATACATCTATTCCTCTTGAGGACTATTATGAGAAGATGCTTGAATTTGCAGCAGAATATATGAAGTCGGGTATGATGATGGATATTGATATATGGCAATATCTAAGTCTGACTCCGCATCATAAGTCATACAGGATTTCGCCAATCATGTGTGATATGGATCAGTTCAACGTGCGTATTCCAATCTGTAAGGGTAACAGAGGTATGATTGCCATTACAAGTAGCGGCGAGGTTGTACCTTGTATGCAGATGTCGGGATGGTTTATGGAGCATGGCATTAGCCTTGCAAATGTTAAGAAAAAGCCTCTTAAGGATATTGTAACTAAGAGTGATTATCTTGACATAGCTATGGCCACTGTTCTTCAGCAGATTCTCGCTAATGAGAAATGTGCTGACTGTAAGTACTACATGGCTTGTACAGGCGGTTGCCCTGCACTTGGCAGATTATATAGTCATCGTGATGATTTCTACGGTGAGGACATTACGAAATGTACCTTCTTCGAGAATGGCTGGTATGACAGAGTAACAGATACATTGAAGGACTACCATCTAGAGAATCCTCTTAATATATAAATGGATAGGCTTTGGTGGCAGAGGGAAATTCCCTCTGCTGCTTTTTATTTGCCAAAAAGTTGACAAAAGACCGTCCCTCTGTCAAAAATATGATATAATCAATACGATAGGCATTAGGAAACTGTCGAAAGTAAGAAAAGAGAGATTGTCTATGAAGAAGGTAAAATCAAGTAAACTCGCAAGAGTAACTATAATGAGAGTAGTATTGCTCTCCTGGGTATTAGTAACAGGTATATGTCTGCTTGCAGCTCAGGCAATTAAGAGAGAGAATCTTCGTGTATACGAGTCTTTTGCCAAGTCCTATTCTCGAATTATCGCTGAAAATGTTAATGGTGACATGGCCAGGAAATATCTTGAGACTAATACTATGGATGATTACTATCTAGAGGTGCATGAAACCATGCAGGCTATGGTTGACAATGCTGATCTAAGGTATCTGTATGTGTATGTCCCAGAAGAAGCGGGGATTCGTTATATATGGGATGCCCAGTCTGATGACGATTCCAGACCTCTTAATGATATATGGTATTATGAAGGGGATTATCCTAAGGATGATATTATGAAGACATATGCAGATGGTGAGGAATTATTCAGAACATATAAGTATGGCGATATGAGTCTTGCTGCATATATAGTACCTATGTATGATAGCTCGAAGAATATTGTGGCGCTGGTAGAAGCCGACATTATTATGCCTCGAAGTGAGATGCTTCTTCCTGGTGTGCTTCTTAATATTGTAGTAATTGTACTAATAGTAATGGCCATAGCCATGGCACTATTCTATTATTTCACAAGAAAGCGAATTATTTCTCCTCTAGAGAAAATCAATGACGCTACAAAAGAGATTGTAGAGAATATTGATAACGATAAAGAGATGGTGATTGATGTATCAACTAATGATGAGATTGAGATGGTTGCCCGTTCTATCGAGAAGATGAATCATAAGCTTAAGGAATACATCAGAGAGAATAATGCCATTACAGAAGAGAAGGCTCGTGTTAATACAGAACTAGGACTTGCTCATCATATTCAGGTTAATACACTTCCAACGGTGTTCCCTGCATTCCCTGAAAAGAATGAATTCGATGTATATGCAAGCATGATTCCGGCGAAGGAAGTAGGAGGAGACTTCTACGACTTCTTCCTTGTGTCAGACAATCAGTTTGGAATGGTTATAGCAGATGTGTCTGGTAAAGGAATTCCTGCAGCTATGTATATGATGATGGCTAAGAGTATGATTAAGGCGAAGATGATGTCTGGTATTAAGCCAGCAGAAGCGCTGATGTCAGTTAACAATATGCTTTGTGACAGCAATCAGGGCAAGATGTTCGTAACTGTATGGGCAGCTGTACTTGACATGGATAAGAATGAGCTTATTGCTGCAGATGCAGGTCACGAGAATCCGATTATTAAGCAGCCTGATGGTGACTTTGAGGTGATTAAGAGAAAGCACGGTGTTGTGCTAGGTGGCTTTAGAAATATCACACATGAGGATTATGTTATTAAGATGCAGCCTGGAACTAAGGTTTTCGTATATACAGATGGTGTCCCTGAAGCGAAGAATCGTGACGGCGAATTCTACAAAATGGACAGATTAGTTGAGGCTCTTAACAGGGTTAAGAATGAGAGAAGTGAAGATATTCTCAAAGGAGTGAAGAAGGATTTAGATGAATTTGAAGAGGGCGCAGAGCAGTACGATGATACAACAATGATGTGCCTTGAGTATTATGGTAAAGCTTCTCGAGTGTTCAAGTAGAATAGAATTATAATCCACATATAATATTCTTTGTCTTAAATGACAATATATGCTATAATCGTACTGTATGTATAGTAAGGAGGTAATTATGCTTGATATAGGAATGGATATTAAAGATGATGTATTGACTGTAACACTAGATGGCGAGCTTGATGGTATGTCCTTTCCAGAGTTTGAAGAATTACTCGAAAGTAGACGCGAAGAGGTTAATCAGATTGTTATTGATGCCGCTAAGCTTAAGTATGTATCATCAGCAGGACTTCGTGTAATTATGTCTACTGAGATTTATATGGAAAGCACTGGCAAAGAGAAGGTTAAACTAATCAATCCGTCAGATGACATAGTAGAGATTATCGAGCTATGTGGTTTTGACCAAGTCATTGAGATGGGGTAAATTTACAAAAAGGATAAAAAGATGACTTTTGAAGAGGCATATGAGGAATACTACGAGGTAGTATACAAGTCAATATATATGCGTATGCTTAGTCGTGAGAACACAGAGGATGTGGTGCAGGAGACGTTCATTAGAGCAATGAATTCCTGGAGTGATTTCGACGAATCCAAGTCCAGTGCCAAGACCTGGCTGTGTACCATCGCTAAGAATACCATGATTAATTATATACGGAATAATAAGAAGCATGACCTGTCATCATTTGATGAGATGAATGAAGCTGGCTTTGAACCTGGGAGTGAAGATAAAGAACTTCAATCTCTTATAGACGATGACGCTAGAGAGGCCTACGAATTACTTAAGCCCCTTAAGCCTCAGGATAGAGAAATTCTTATTATGAGATATGTTGAAGAGATGTCTTATAAAGAGATTGCCGAGAAGGTTGGGTCGAACGATAAGGCTGTTGCGAAGAAGGTTGAAAGACTACTTAAGAAATGTCGTGAAATGAATTTGAAAGGATCTGCTGTATGAGTGAAGATAAATATACTTTAAGAGTTAATGCTGATATAAAGAATCTCGGCGAAGCAAAGGATTTCGTTCATGAGAAATTAGGTCTTACAGAATGCTCAGAGAAGAATAAGATGAGTATTTGCTTATCTGTTGAAGAGATTTTTATGAATGTATGTAGCTATGCTTATGCACCTGAATTAGGTGATGTTATATTGGAGGTAACCTTCAATAAGAATAAGGATGTTGTATACATTACTATTATTGATATGGGTGTACCGTATAACCCTCTTAGGAGAGATAAGCTAGATATTGAGAATCATGTTAAGAAACGTCAGGTAGGTGGACTTGGAATATTTATGACGCAGAAGATAATGGATAATATGACGTATGAATATACAAATCATGAGAACAGGCTTACATTAGAGAAGAGCTTAAAATAATTATGAAGAGAGAAAACCAAAATATTTCTAATCCGGATGAACTTAATAAAATTCTTCAGAAGACAAATCCACTTGTATGGGTTGTATTAGGCATAGTGCTTCTTGTATTAGTTTTATTATTTGCATGGTCTATAGTTACCACATTAGAAGTTAAGGTTCATGGTAATGCCAATGTGAATTCGCAAGTAGCATCAATAGAGGTTGATGAAGCAGATGTGTCTAAGGTTAAGACTGGAGATAAGATATACATTTCTGATAAAGAGGGTGTAATTGCAAGTGCCGATAATGATGGGCATTTTACATCATCTGCCATCCAACTAGCTGATGGAGAATATGAGGTGTATATTGTTGAAAAAGAGATTAGACCTATTGCGTTCTTGATGGGGAATTAATTGTGGGTGACGTAAGAAGTATTGTAAAAAGTCCAAAAACAAAAGGTGTAGCCAAGACTCCTATTGTAATGCAATTAGAGGAGTTAGAGTGTGGTGCCGCATCGCTTACGATGATTATGGCATACTATGATAAGTGGGTTGCCTTAGAACAGGTAAGAGCAGATTGTGGTGTGTCACGTAATGGTAGTAATGCGAAGAACATTCTACGTGCTGCGAGAAAATATGGATTCAAGACTAAGGGCTATGCTTATAGTCTTGAGAAACTAAGAGAGAATGCGAGCTTTCCTTGTATTATACACTGGGGGATGGCTCATTTTGTTGTGCTTTGCGGCTTTAGAGGCAATAAGGCGATTATTAATGACCCTGCCAAGGGTTTAGTTAAGGTTGACCTTAAGACATTTGATGAATTCTTTACAGGAGTATATCTTGAGATTATTCCTGATGATAATTTCGAACCAGGTGGTAAGAGAAAGTCTATGCTTTCTTTCGCTAAGAAGAGATTACAGGGTGCTATCGCGCTGGTTGTATTCTTCGCACTTACCACAATTATTATGTATCTTATCGGAATAATCGCTCCAGTTATGAAACAGGTATTTGTTGATTATCTGTTAGGCGGGAATAATCCGGAGTGGCTATATCCATTCATATTTATATTCGCATTAGTTGGATTGATGCAGGTTATAGTAACACTTGTAGAATCACTATTCCAGTACAAGATAAGCGGTAAGCTGGACTTGCTTGGTTCAACCAGTTATATGTGGCGTCTTCTAAGGCTTCCTATTAACTTCTTCTCACAGAGAATGGTAGGTGACCTTCAGTCAAGACAGGAAGAGAATGCTTCTATTGCTGATTCTCTCGTTAAGGTATTTGCACCATTACTATTTAATACAATAATGATTGTATTCTATCTGGTAGTAATGATATCTAAGAGTCTTATTCTTACTGTTGTGGGAATAGTTAATATCATTATTAATGCTGCCGTTTCACAATATATTTCTAAGAAGAGAGTTAATATAACACGTGTTCAGTCTCGTGATGTTGCCAAGCTTGGAGCTATGACTTCTAAGGCTATTGAGATGATTGAGACAATTAAGTCTAATGGTGCTGAGTCAAGCTATTATGAAAGCTGGGCTAAGGTACAAAATGACGTAACTGACCAAAGTATTAAGATGTCTAAGGTTAACCAGAGTCTTGGTATAGTACCAGCATTGGTGTCTTTACTTGCTAATTATTCTATTCTTATACTTGGTGTATATTATACAATTATGGGCGAGTACACGGTAGGTTCTATCCTGTCTTTCCAGGCCTTCTTATCTACATTTGTTGGACCAGCCATGAGAATTGTATCTAGTGGACAGACAATCATTGAGATGAGAACTAAGATGGAGAGGGTAGAAGACGTTCTAGAATATCCTCTTGATGAAAATGTTACAAGAAAAGTAGATGATGAAAGTGCTCAGAAGATTCGTGGTAACATTCATATTGAGAATATGACATTTGGTTACTCAAGTCTTGAAGACCCTGTGCTTAAGAACTTTAGTATAGACATTAAGCAGGGACAGAAGGTGGCAATAGTCGGACCTACAGGAAGTGGTAAGTCGACTATATCTAAGCTGGTAAGTGGTCTGTATAATCCTTGGTCTGGTGAGATGACATTTAACGGTAAGCACTTAGATGAGATTGACCATGAGGTATTCGTAGGTTCAGTTGCAGTCGTTGACCAGGATATTACATTGTTTGCAGATACAATAGCTAACAATATCAAGATGTGGGATGATTCTATTGTTGACTTCGAGATGAAGTTAGCTTGTAATGACGCACAGATTCATGACCTTATTATGTCCAGAGAAGATGGATATGATACTATGGTTCTTGAAGGTGGTAAGAACTTCTCAGGTGGTGAGAGGCAGAGATTAGAGATTGCCAGAGCACTTGCTCAGGACCCAAGTATTATCATACTTGATGAGGCAACTAGTGCCCTTGATGCTAAGACAGAGTTTGAGACAGTTAATGCAATTAAGAACAGAGGAATAACAACAATTGTTATTGCTCATAGATTATCTACTATTAGAGATAGCGACCTTATTGTAGTACTTGACAAAGGTGTAATAGTAGAGCAGGGAACACATAAGGAATTAATGGAAAAAGAAGGCTTCTATTATAACCTTGTAGTAAGCGAATAGAGGATGTGACAGATGGGTTGGTTTGAGGATCAATTAAAGCAGCGAAAAGAAAATGATGATATTGCTTTTGGAGATTCATTTCTTTCACTTGCTGGTATTAATGTTGATGACGACGAATATAAGAAAATAAAAGAAGAATCGTACAAGACATCTAAGTTAGACCACGAAGGTAAAGCGACTATAAGAGATTATATTCGCTTTATTAAGGATGCTATTCCGGTTGGTAATATTGTTGTTGCAGGAATATTTTCTTTAGTGGCAACTGGTGTTGGAATGCTACTTCCTTATTTTACACAGATTTTGACAGGAGAAGTAGTTCAGGTTAAGGATTTTAATCTATTTGTATCTGTTTCTATATATGTTGTGGCAGCAGCAATCGGTGGGCTTTTGATAAGCGCCATTCAAGGCTTTGTTAGTACAAGAATTAATATTAAGTTAGAACAACAGGTTACAAGAAAAACAATGGCAAGACTTCTTAATCTTCCTGCTAGTTTTTTCAAGAAGTATAACACTGGTGAATTGTCCCAGAGGTTTGCAAGTACAATTAATCTGTCATCAATACTTATGAATGGTGTGGTTATGTCCCTTGTATCTGCAATTATGTCTATGGCATATCTAGTGCAGCTCACTCAGTTCGCTCCATCACTCATATTACCTACTGTAATTATTCTTATTCTGACAACTGGATTTAGTATTTTAGTATCTTTTGTTCAGGCCAGAGTAAGTAAGGTTCAGATGCTTATGTCATCTAAGAAATCAGGTCTTACTTATGAGACTATTAATGGTATTCAGAAGATTCGTCTCTCAGGTTCTGAGAAGAGAGTATTCGTAAAGTGGGCTGAGGTCTATGCCAGAGCCGCAAGACTATTATATAATCCACCTTTAATTATTAGGCTAAGCGCTGCTATATCTGCACTTATTTCCCTGATTGGTGATATTGTTATATATTTTGTAGCAGTTAAGTCAGGAGTTGATGTGGGAGATTATATGGCATTTCAGACAAGCTACGGTGTCTTAGCTGCAGCATTTGCATCCTTAACACAGGTTGTATCTTCTATGGCATCCGTACCACCTGTACTTAATATGGCTAGCCCAATCTTAGAAGAGACACCTGAAGAAGAAGAGAAGAAGAGGGTGCTTGATGAGGTTAACGGTAATATTAAGTTAGACCATATATCTTTTAGCTATGGTGAGGATTTGCCTAACGTACTTGATGATATTAGTGTTGATATTCATAGCGGTGACTATGTAGCAATCGTTGGTAAGACGGGATGTGGTAAGTCAACACTTGTAAGACTTCTTTTGGGCTTTGAGAAGCCTAAGAGTGGTAAGATATACTATGATGAGAACGATATGGATGAGATCGATCTTACTTCTCTTCGTAGAAATATTGGTACAGTTACACAGAACGGTACTTTGTTCCATGCAGATATATTCTCTAATATAATCATTTCTGCGCCGAATCTTACAGTAGATGAAGCATGGGTGGCTGCTGAGATAGCCAATATTGCTGATGATATTAGAGATATGCCAATGGGAATGAAGACAGTTATATCAGAAGGACAGGGAAGTATTTCTGGTGGTCAGAAGCAACGTATTATGATAGCAAGAGCTATTGTTCACAAACCTAGAATTCTGATTTTTGATGAGGCTACAAGTGCTCTTGATAATGTGACTCAGAAGAGTATATCTGAATCAATTGGCAAGCTTGAGTGTACAAGAATTGTTATAGCCCACAGATTATCAACTATTCAGAATGCAGACCGTATTATAATGCTTGAGGGTGGCCATATCATAGAGGACGGAACATACGATGAGTTAATCAAGTATGATGGCAAATTCGCAGAGCTAGTTGAAAGGCAGAGGGTGGATATTGAGTAGAGGTGGTTTAATATGTATGCACTTTCTAAAATTGACCTTTTTAGACGTGAGCATAAATCCGAGATAGAGAAGAAGTATTTCCTAAGTGGAGATTTGACAAGGAAGAAGCTATTTAGCTTTCTTCCTGCGCTTATTTTGACTAATATATCAACTGCGCTTCTAATTAGTGTAGACAGTCTTGTGGCTGGTAATATGATTAGTGCAGATGCTCTTGCATCAATCAGTTTCTATTCGCCAGTATCTAATATCATAGGCGCCATTACTGCCATAATATCAACAGGTTCGGCCACACTATTATCTCTTCGTGTGGGGGATGTTGATTCTGACGGAATTCTAAGAACCAAGAAGCTTATTGCTAATATATCTGTAATAGCGGCTATCATTGTATCTTTACTTCAGATTCCAATAGTGTTTTTTATAATTAATACATATGATTTGTCACCTGAAATGATTTCCATGATGAAAAGCTATGCCATTGGAATGATGATTGCAACCCCCTTTGGCATGATATCAACCATAGGAACATACCAGCTGCAGGTTATGGGCAAGATGAGGGTGTTGATGGCTTTGGCCATTATAGAAGGTCTTACCAATCTGGGTCTTAACGTGTTCTTCGTTGGAGTGTTAGATTTGGGAGTTGCAGGTACTGGCTTCGGTACAGCTTGCGCTAATATTGTGCGCTGTGCTTGTACTCTTATTTATTTATTTAAGAAGACAGACATGTATTCCTTTAGAGATGCACACTGGACCAAATCTGACCTTAAGGAATTAATAAAAAAAGGTTTACCTGACGCATCAAGTATATTCATTAACGCTACTATTACTTATGTTATGGCACATATTATTATATTGTATTTTGGCCAGGATGGTGGTGTAATTAAGGGTGTATTGTCATTCTTGTACTCCATTGTGTTCGTAATATCTAGTTCTATTCAGGGATCGACTCGTCCTCTTGTAGGACTTCTTAATGGAATCAAGGACAGGAGAGGAATAATTGTTCTGATACAACAGGGAGTAAATCTTAGCCTGATATTTGTTGGACTGCTTTCCCTGATATTCTGCCTTTTCCCTGAGTGGTTTTATTCAATTCAAGGTGTGAAGGATATTCCAGAAGGCGGTATACTATCAGTAAGGTTTTACGCCTTTTATTTTGTATTTACCACAATAGATTCACTCTTTAGGATGTATTTTGCAAGTGCTGGTAATCCTAGATTCTCTACGATTCTGACTCTTGCAGGTAATGCCCTTGTTCCAGGTGTGGCTTATTTGCTTGGAAGGTTTTTCGCGCCACCATACATCTGGTTAGCTTACCTTAATGTAGAGTCTCTTATATTAATCGTTAATCTAATTCGTTATATAAGGATGGCGCTTATAGAGAAGAAAAGGGAAACTGATAGTGAGGACGCAATATATCTGTCGGTAAAGCCAGAAGAAGCATATGAAGCAGCTACAATGGTTCAGGAATATGCTATAGATATGGGATACAGTGAGAAGATTGCCAAACGTGCAAGGCTATGTATGGAGGAAATGGTAGCATATTCTGTCAAGGCTTCTAAGGCTATAAGGGTTAGGAATCAGATAGTTTTCCACTTCTCTGATAAGGGGATTCGCTTTATGATGTTAGATGATGGAGAATGTATTCCATTTAATAATGATGAGGAAGAGACATCATATATGATTGATAATTACAAGCTTCTCAAACGACTCTCAAAGAAGCTAAAATATCAATACGTACTTGATATGAATTATACTTTGCTTCAGTTCTAGACTGAGATATAGTTATGATTTTGTGATAAAGAAGGTAATCTTTCTTTAAGGAGTTAATTATATTGAAGAATTTTTTTGAGAAAATCAAAGAAAAATATTTTATGGGGCTTCATGGCAAGATAATGAAGATAGTATTAATACTGTCTGGAATTATGGTTGTATTATTCGTGGGCGTTACCCTTACTCTGTTACATGCTCTTCATAATACAATAGAAAATGTTGCTGTGGAAGAGAGTGAAATTGTAGAGGATAGTGCAAAGGAAGCCTTGATGAATACAACCTATGATAGTTTTGTGCAAACTATTACATGGGCTGCTGACCAGATTGATGATGAATTCTGGATTATGAGTCACGACTACTATGTACTAAGGGAGCAGATTGAGGATGTGCTTAAGAATCCTTCCAAATATCCTGCCAGAACAATAGAGCCGCCTCGCAAGGAGAACGAAGGGAAATATGCGCTGCAATTCGTATGCCCTGAGAATTATGATAAGAATAATCCTGGTGTTACAGAGAAGCTTGCTAGAATCGCTAATCTAGAGCCTATGATGAGAGAAATTGTCCGTGGAAATGATGGTTATACAATGGACTGCTTCGTTGCGCTTCCTGATGGTGCTGCACTTGCAGTCGACAATTTGTCTGGTGGAAAGTTTGACGAGAATGGAAACGTAAAGACATATGATGCTACTACTCGTGACTGGTACAAGGGCGCAGTTGAGAAGGGTGATATATATTTTTCAGAAGATATGATGAGTCATTTCTATAAGCTAAGGGAACTTACATGGGGACTACCTGTATATGTTGATGGAGAACTTGCGGTAGTTCTTAATGGTTCATCTCCAATGAATGCACTTGAAAAGAAGCTTAATGAAAGAATTATTGGTGAAACGGGCTTCTCCGTTCTTATAAGTGATAAAGGTCATATAGTTTATTCTCCAAAAGCAGGAGGTGAATTGGCACAGGACGATGATAATACTCATGACATTAGAGTAACTGCTAATCCAAGCCTTGCTGCTGTTGTGACTAAAGCGGTAAATCAGGAGACGGGTTTTTCGCCTGTCACATTAGATGGCGTAGATTACTATGTAGCGTATGCGCCAGTTGATTCAGTAGGGTGGACTCTTATGATGTTCATATCTCAAGGAGAGTTAGAAAGGGATAGTATAGCATTGCAGGGCAAATTGTCTGCTGCTTCTGATAATACATTAGATGAATTTGACAAGTATGTTAAGATCAATGCTGCAGCGCTTCTTATAGGATTATTCATTGTTGTGCTTGTTATAGCCCATGTAATAAGCGTAAGAACTAAGAAAGCTCTTAAGCCTATTAGTTCATTGACAGAAGAAGTCTATAAGATGGATGGCGACCACATGGTATTCGAGATGAAGGAAGAATATATGACAGATAATGAGATTGTGGTTCTTGCTGAGGCCTTCTCTGATATGTCTGTAAGATTGCAATCCTCTCTTAATGAGATCCTTAAGCGGACGGCAGAGGAAGAGAGGATGAATGCTGAGATAGATGCAGCGAGCAGAATCCAGCTTGCAATGCTTCCTAGCCTGTCAGAGTCAATAACCTCCCGGGAGGAATTCGACATCTACGCCCATATGGTTCCTGCGAAGCATGTTGGAGGAGATTTGTATGATTTCTTCCTAATTGATGATAATCACTTGGGAATTGTTGTGGGTGATGTATCTGGAAAAGGTATTTCTGCAGCCTTATTTATGGTGCTTGCTAAGAATACAATTCAGAATCAGTTAATGACCTATGGAAATGATGTTGTTGCTGCTGTAACTGAAGCTAATAAGCTTCTTATTAGGGATAATGCAGCCCACCTATTCGTAACTGCATGGGTTGGAGTTCTTACTCTTGATACTGGTGAGCTTAGATTCGTCGACGCTGGTCACGAATTGGCTGCAGTAAGCAAGAAGGGTGAGGAATTTACTGTAGAGAAGGATAATCACTCTATTGTGATGGGTATGATAGACAGAGTAGAATTCTTCTTAAATGAGGTGCAATTGCAAAGTGGAGATACAATCTATCTATTTACAGATGGAATTGTTGAAGCAAAGGATATTAATGGTGACCTGTTTAAGAAGGAAAGAATGCTTGATGCATTAAATATTAATCCTTCGCTATCACCTGAGGAGCTTGACAAGGTTGTTAGAGAAAAAGTAGATGAGTTCGTAGGAGATGCAGAGCAGTTTGATGATATTACATCCCTTTGCTTAAGATACTACGGAAAAAACAGTTAGTCGAAGAGGTCTCTTACGTCGCATTTTAGCACGTTAGAAAGCGCTAATACGCTTGAAGCTGAGGCCTTCTTAATGTCCTTCGCACCTATTTCATATTGTTGGAGCGTCCTAAGATTGATGCCAGATTCTTTAGCTAATTCGCTTTGCGACATACCAAGCAACTTGCGATAGGCCTGAAGTCTTCTTGCAGTCTTGTTCTTGGACGCTTCACTATTAATATATTCTATTATTTTCTCTTCATCCATTTCATGATACGGGTGATACATATTGTATATTTTCTCCATAGAAATAATGTTATGTATTTCTCTGAAGGTCTTTGAACTATACCATTGATAATATGCCAAAACCCAGCCGGTCCAGTACTCAGCGCCCGGAACTAGATAGATTGAATTATTGTTAAGATTATTATTAGATTCACCAATCAGGTCTACAACATCATATACCAGCTCAGTTCCCGATTTGCCTGATATGTATTTTGGATTGCCTATCTCGAAATGAGTAGCAATTCCTGACACTATGAATATGTCCATAAAATAATCTAAACTATAATCATATTCTTTGACAGCCACATGGAACGCTTCTGCCAGGTTGTTCATTGCATCATCTAAATATATCTTATTATATGAATGTAACATCTAAGACTCCTTCCTCATAAGGTCTATTAGGTACACGCCATCCTTATGCATATTCTGTGTAATTCGCATATACTCGTTTCTTGCATTAGTATCCCGCCCTGATTTCAAAGGATAGTATATTCTATGGTCTACAGCAGTAGCATCAATGAATCTTATTTGCTCAAATGCTTTCTGACTTCTAATAAAGTACTGTAGGCCCAATTCCCCTAGATGCATTGACTGTTCTAGTTGAGCGATGCTAATTGAATTAGATAGAAATGCTCTGGCAAATTTGAAATATGAATCATCTGCTCTATAACCTATGACAACATCATAATCTGATATGTTAACGTAATAATTGTTCTTAAGATACTCAAGACCGTCTATAGCAATTGCATTACTAGTCTTCAAGGTTCTAATTATAACTCTACAGAAGTATAGATGCAACTTTTTTGTTATAGCAGAGAAGAATTTCATATAAAATGTCGATATATATACATATAATGTGTATATATAAGTGTATAGGGAGTAGTTTTCGGGCAAATGTTGACAGGTGCGCGACAAATGTGGAATAATAAACATGGGGAGTGCATTTAGTTTCCAAAATATGCCTTGTTGATACAAGAATAAACTATTAGAAAATGATAGTTAAAAGGTAGGGTTGGAAGTATGAAGAGGACTATAGCATTCATTCTGACAATATGTATGGTCATTACATGCTTTTCTTCGGTTGTAACAGCGAAGGAAGCTAATACAACTGTATCAACCAATTCAACTGCGACTACTAAGGATGATGATTCTTATGATAAGGATACATCTGACAGTGAAAAGCCTGACCAGGAATATTCTAACAATGATGAGGAAGATAAGGATATATCTACCTCTTCTTCTGATACCATTGATTCTATAAATTATCCAGAATTTAACCCAGAACCAGTTACAATAGATGGAGTAACAATTAATGTGTTTGCGCCTGAAGGAGTATTTCCAAAAGGGGCTACTCTTAACGTGTCTAAAATATCTGATGAGTCCCAGCTAGAAGTTGATAATGCCATAGATAAAGTTAATGACGATAGTAGGAATACAGCAAAGTCTTATACTTATGATATCAAGATTATAGATAAGGATGGCAAGACAGAGCTAGAACCTAAGGATTCTAAGAAGGTTCATGTGTCATTTACTACCTCTGAGGTTGCTGATGTCAATCTTGATACAGAAGTGTATCATGTAACAGAGGTTGATAAGACAGATGAGTCCGATACATCTAACTCTACAGATTCTAAGAATTTTCAAGATGTTAAGAAAGAATTGAAAGCCGAGAAGCTTGAGATTATTACGGAAGCTGATGTTGATAAGAGTGCGTCTAATGATAGTACTCTTATTCGTGATGCAGTTAAAGATGAGAATACTGCAGTTGTTGAGACAGACAGCTTCTCTTATTACAAGATTCAGTTTACTTATTCTAATAAGAGCTACAATATGAATGGCATGGGTAAAGTTGCCGTTGATACTATCAAGGATGCTGTCGGACTTAGTGGTGATATTACGAATGTGACAAGTGGCAGTAGTAAACTTACGATTTCTAAGACGAACACTAGCGCATGGTATATTGAGGCTAATGAGGAGTTTAACAATAATGAAGTATTTACAATAACAATTAATAATACTCCATATGAGATATCCGTTACTGCTATTTCTTCAAGTAATACTATTGAAGTAGAAAGTTGGAATGGCTTGCAGGGAGCCTTGGATAATTATAGTGATGGTCAGGTAATAAAGCTGAAAAATGATATTACCGCTTCAGGTAGCAATGACAGACTTAAAGTTAATAAGAATAAGAATGTCGTTCTTGACCTCAATGGAAAAACGCTAAGTAGAAATCGTTCATCAAAAAATAATGATGGACATGTAATAGAAGTGTTCGATGGTACACTGACAATTAACGACAGTTCTTCTAGCAACTTAGGTAAGATTACTAAGGGATATGCTAAGAATGGAGGCGGTCTCAATATCCATAAAGAAGCGACTGTTATTATCAACGGTGGTCAAATAACGGATAATAAAGCAACAAATGGTGGTGGTATCCTCAATAGAGGAACGCTTATTATGACAGGGGGAGTTATCTGTGATAATAAAGCAGATGATTCGGGAGGAGCAATTCATTGTACAACTGATAGCGCTGATTCTAAGATAGATATTAGTAATGTTACTATTAAGAATAATAGTGCCGAAGAAAACTCTGGTGCGATTTATCTTCTGCTAAACAGGGATTCATATATAAGAGACTGCGTTATTTCTAATAATTCATCTGATGATATTGCAGGTGCCATTAAAATGAAGTCTAGTGGTAAGACACTTACAATTATGGGTAATACATCATTTACAGGCAACAATTCAGATGATGATGGTGGTGCCATATATCTTGAAGCAGGTACTATTAATATGACAGGTGGAAGCTTTGTTAATAATACTTCTGATAATGATTCTGGTGCAGTTAAAGTGACAGAGAAGACCACATTTATTGCTACTAATACAGAATTTAAGAGTAATAAAGCTGTAACTGAAGAAGCAGGAGCAATCAAGAATTTTGGAAACACAGAGCTGACAGGTTGTACATTTAATAATAACGTTGCCCAAAAGGAAGGTGGAGCTTTATGGAATGATAGCAAGATGACTCTTACTAATTGCATATTTAATGCTAACTCTTCAGCAACTAAAGGTGGAGCGGTTTACTCCGATGATGTATTAACAATTAATGGTGTTGAAATGACGCAGAATTCCACAAGTGGAAACGGTGGAGGATTATTTGTTGGCGGAGGCTCTGACCCTGTTAAGATTAAGGGACTACTTACTGTAAGAAATAATAATGCAGAAGGTGGTATTGGCAACATATACCTTCGAGATAATAGAAAACTTGAAGTAATAGGAAATATAGATGAGTCTTCTCGAGTAGGGATTACTATGC
>Ga0256404_1000503_pt1 | contig 101947 bp, 76 predicted proteins | sample RumenRJG_01DNA_FD_185990 | JGI IMG/M metagenome (GOLD analysis project Ga0256404, IMG submission 185990) | Bovine rumen microbial communities from Lethbridge, Alberta, Canada - RJG_01 | ecosystem: Host-associated > Mammals > Digestive system > Stomach > Rumen | place: Canada: Alberta...
TAAGGCATATCAGTCTCTGCAACTAAAATATGTCTGTCAGAAAGTTTATGATATTGTTTCAGAAGCTTATTGTATTCTTGATTTGTCATGGTTTTTCTGTTCCTTGATGTATTTGATTACTGTTGCTTAATGGTTAGATACATACAGTTTTTTCATTTCATAAGACACGGATCACTCATATATATAATAGCACATTGCGTGCCATATTAATAGTGACACTTCAAAAAATATACACTTCTAAAAGTGACGCCATTCATCCCACGACCAAAAGGTCATGGGTTTTCTGGCTGATTACTTATAACCTTATCTTCAATTGTCGAATAAAAAAATAGTATGAGTATTTTTCAGTTGTATTCAGTTAGAATTTGAAGAATAGTTTTTGTCGTATTTTATATGGACCTAAGTTTTAAGACGGAGAGAAAACTATGAAAAACGTGGTATTGGGAAGAACAGGGATCGAAGTGCCCCAGAACGGGTTCGGAGCATTACCTTTACAGAGGGTTTCGGTTGAGGAGGCTGTAAAGATTTTGAGACGAGCTTACGACGGAGGCATTCGCTTTTTTGACACGGCAAGAGCCTACAGTGACAGTGAGGTGAAGCTGGGGGAAGCCTTCGGAACGGGATATGTGGATCGTAAAGACATATTCATTGCTTCGAAAACCAAGGCTACAACACCGGAGGATTTTTGGAAGGATCTGGAAACAAGCCTTTCAAATCTTAAGACGGATTATATCGATATCTATCAGTTCCATATGATGAATACCTGCTACAGACCGGGGGACGGAAGCGGCATGTATGAATGTATGGAGGAAGCAAGGCGTCAGGGGAAGATACGTTTTATTTCCGGAACTGCTCACAAGTATGGAATCGCACAGGAGCTTATCGAGTCGGAGCTGTATGATACGGTTCAGTATCCCATGAGCTATCTTGCTTCGGAAAAGGAAATAGAACTTATAGAGCTTGCCAATGAGCATAATGTCGGCTTCATCTGCATGAAGGGTCTGGCAGGTGGTCTCATCACGAATTCAAAGGCTGCCATGGCTTTCATATCTCAGTTCGAAGGCGCTGTACCCATCTGGGGAATACAGAAGGAGTCCGAGCTTGAAGAATGGCTTTCCTATATGGATGAGACACCGGTCATGGATGACGAGATCTTTAACTTCATTAAGTCAGAGCGTGACGAGCTTATGGGAGAATTCTGCCGGGGCTGCGGCTACTGTATGCCATGTACGGTTGGTATAGAGATAAACAACTGCAACAGAATGTCTCTGATGCTGAGACGTGCACCCAGCAAGGGCTGGCTCAGTGAGCATTGGCAGAAAGAGATGGAGAAAATCGAAGACTGCGTTAATTGCGGAAATTGTATAAGCAAATGTCCGTACGAGCTTCAGATACCGACACTCCTCAGGAAGAACCTGGAGGACTACAGGGAGGTTCTGAAGGGGAACAGGAAGGTTTGATACCGGAGTAATCCACCGGGGACGGCTATCGCCGGCGAGAACCGTCCCCGGTGGTTTTCCGGTAGATTATAAAAGGTTTTGGGAGAACAGTTATGGCAGAATGTAATGTATGTTTCAGACATTGTCATATCGATGAAGGGAAATATGGGTTTTGCAAAGTGCGAACCTGCCGGGACGGAAGCATTGTTCCGGACAATTATGGGAAGGTAACATCCATAGCTCTGGACCCCATAGAGAAAAAACCTCTTAACAGATTTTTTCCGGGAAGCATGATAGTATCCGTGGGAAGCTATGGCTGTAATCTGAGATGTCCTTTCTGCCAGAATTATGGTATTTCATGGGCTGAGGAAGTTGAAAAGTGGCCTGAAAAGGCTAAATACATTTCTCCGGAGGAGCTGTGCCGTATAGCTGTGGCAGAGAAACCTTATGGCAATATTGGTGTAGCCTTTACCTACAATGAGCCACTCATTTCCTATGAGTACGTTCTAGACACAGCAAAGCTGCTGAGAGAACATGATTTGAAAACAGTTCTTGTTACAAATGGCATGGCTGATGCTTCTGCTGTGGGTGATCTTTTAGGATATGTTGATGCAATGAACATCGATCTCAAGGGCTTCACGGATCATTACTATGAGGATCTCCTGAAAGGAAACCGCCGGATGGTTATGGATTTCATCAAGGAAGCGGTGAAGCATTGCCATGTGGAAGTGACGACTCTCATCATCCCCGGCGAGAATGATACCGATGAGGAGATATTTGAACTTAGCCGATGGATAAGTGAGCTTACTGATGATAACGGAAATCCCATAGGTGAAATCATCCCTCTTCACTTGTCCAGATTCTTTCCGAAGTTCCATATGACTGACAGAGACGCCACAGATGTGGCTAATGTTTATCACCTGAAAACTGTGGCAGAAAAGAATCTGAAGTATGTGTATACGGGGAATTGCTAGTTGTAAAAAAAGAACCCAATGACACTTGATAATAGAGTGCCATCGGGTTTTATTTTTGTAATCTGAAATTAGTAAAGTATTGAGCCAAAAGTAAAATATTGATATCATAGTAATGAAAAGTAAAAAAACAACGCTTTTAGTAATGAAACGTAAAATTATCTGATTATATAGTAAAAAACATGGAGGAAAAGTAATGACACCCAAAATTGATCCGTTTACCAGAACTCCGGGGCTGGCAGGCAAAGCATATATAGATACAGGTATTGCTGATACTGTAATTGCAAATTTTAAAAGTGATGAATCTGAAAAACATGTTTATAAGATCACAGGCCTTCGTGGGTCCGGCAAATCAGTTGAATATGGAAGGATTATGAAGGCGTTAAAGGAAGAGAAAAACTGGCTTGTATATAACCTTTCCTCTGCCGGAAATACAATTGATACATTTCATGATCTACTTGCAAGCGAAAAAGGTTTAGGTATAAATAACAAGACAATTGAAAAAAGTTTCAGTGCATCTCTCGGAGGAAGTTTTCATGGTGCGTCAGGAGAAGGGAGCGTAAAGGTCACAAATACAAAAAGCATTGAAAAGTTTCATAAATCCGAAGAAGCTGCAATAATAAAAATGATAGAGACAGCCAACAAAAAGAAGTACAGGATACTTGTTGGGATAGATGATATTTCCAAAACAGAAGAAACAGTCAAGCTTCTTTCGATAATAGGGTCAATGATAGTTGTGGGAGCAGAACTCTATCTTGTTGTGACAGGACTCTCGCAGAACATTGAAGAATTTTCAACTGAGAAAAACCTTACCTTTTTTAAAAGAGCTGACGCTATTGAAGCAACTGCTCTAAACAAATACGACATAGTGAACAGATATCAGGACTTACTTGATATAGACGCATTTGAAGCCAAAAAGATTGAACAAACAACACGGGGTTATGCTTATGCGTATCAGGTTCTTGGTTCATTATATTTTTGCAAAAAGGAAAATGAGACTCTTGAAGATCTAATGCCGGCCTTTGAGAACATAATGTTTAAAGATTCATATGATATGATATGGCAGAAGCTGACAGAGGGCGAAAAGGAAATGGTCAGATGCATCTGTAAAACAAAAGATGGGAAAACAGAGGACATAAAGTCTTTGATGAAAAATCCGGCATCATATAATGTATTCAGAAATAATCTCATAAAAAAGCATCTGGTGGATGGAAGTAAAAGAGGATATTTGAAAATAAATCTCCCCAGATTTGACAGTTTCGTTGAACTTTGGGGTGATGATTAAAGGGAGGAAATAATTATGAGAAGAATTATGTTGACTATATCCGCTGTTTTGCTGCTGAGCTTTTTGACAGCCTGTGACGTAGTAACCGAAGTTTTGCCGACGGAAAGTGAACAGGATCAGGAAGGTGAGGACTGGCGAACCTGGGGTATCGTTGACGGCTATGGGAAACTAAGTCTGGACGGAGAGGAAGTTGACGTTTGCGCTTGTGTCTATGGAGACAGAGTAGAACTGTACTATGATGAGCCTAAACAGATTCTTTTTCTGGAGGTGGATTATCCTGAAAAGCTCACCGATGAGCAGTATGAAAAAGCTACGGTAGAGTTTGATGATTATAACGACGACGGGAACACGGATGTGCGCATTATCGTAGGAGAGGAAGATTCACCTGAGATGTGGTGGACCTTTGTCTGGGACAAGGACGACTTCGTATACATGGCGGCTCTGGCATACCCGCCAACAGAGGTTAAGCATTAACATAAACGGAAGAGAGGTCCTGGATCATTTTGGTGACCTCGCTCTTCCGTTTTTATTTATGGTATGGAAACCACCGGGGACGGTTCACATTACAAGAACCGTCCCCGGTGGAATTGCAGTTTTGGCCTATTACCTATTATAGTGATAGGTGATATTTATATCCAGCGATAAAACACTGATATTATACGAACAGGCACTCAGGTGGCATAATCTCATTATGAAATTGAGGAAATCAAAAAGGGTTTGGGGAGGCCCTTTACGATGTACCGGTTTCCAAAAGGAGGAGAAGATTATGAAAAACAAGATTATTGCAGCAGTACTTGGCACCGCAGTAGTGGCAGGAACATTGGCCGGATGCCAGACCACAGGTGTTCCGGCAGGCACTGAAAAATCAACCGAAGACGAAGCAAAGGGTGACAGCAAAGTATATAGAACACTTGATGAGATAAAGCAAAGCGGAACCATCAACATAGGAGTTTTTTCAGACAAGAATCCTTTTGGATATGTTGATGAAAACGGTGAATACCAAGGCTATGACGTTTATCTAGCAGAGAGACTCGGCAAGGATCTGGGAGTAGAGATCAACTATGTATCAACTGAGGCAGCCAGCAGAGTTGAGTATCTGGAGACCGGTAAGGTAGATATCGTTCTTGCCAACTTTACGGTAACCGAAGAAAGAGCAGAGAAGGTTGATTTTGCACTTCCTTACATGAACGTTGCACTGGGAGTTGTATCACATAATGATAATGTTATCGAGAGTCTGGATCAGATCTCCGCGGATGACCAGGTTATCGTAATTTCGGGTACTACAGCTGAGACTTATCTTGAAAAGGAGTATCCTGATATCAAGCTACAGAAGTTTGATACGTATGCGACAGCCAAGACATCTTTTGAAAACGGAACCGGTGTTGCCTGGGCAAACGATAACACAGAGGTTATCGCTTACGCCATCGAGAATGAGGGATATACAGTCGGTATCCCTTCACTCGGAAGCCAGGATACCATCGCACCTGCAGTGTCAAAGGGGAACAGTACTCTTCTTGACTGGATCAATGAAGAAATAGTAAGCCTTGGGGACGAGAAATTCTTCCATGCAGATTATGAGGCAACCCTTATAGATACCTATGGAAAGGATTATGAAGAGACCCTTGTTGTAGAAGGCGGAAAAGTTTCAGGGTAAAAAGTATATTATTTGCAGACTCTGGTAAAAGATCAGGGAGAGCTTTCGGGCTCTCCCATATTCATGTCTACCCACGATTCGCACTTTAATCGTGGGAGCCACGCGGCTTTGAGCGGTTCAGAAGAATCCGTAAGGATTCTTTCATTATTTTAGGAACGGAACAAATTAATGAATCAAGAAGTAATAAACTCATATATCCCTTTATACATAGAGGCATTCTTTCTGACTGTAAAGATCGGATGGCTTGGCATAATGCTTTCACTGATAATAGGTGTCCTTGCTGCATTTGTTATCCATTTCAAGGTGCCGGTGCTTTCTCAGATTTCAAAGGTATATATTGAATTGTTCAGAAATACTCCCCTGTTGGTGCAGTTGTTTTTTATTTATTTTGGACTTCCAAAAATCGGGATATCTATCCCGGCGGAGACCTGCGGCTTTATCGGCCTCGGACTTTTGGGAGGAAGCTATATGGCAGAGGTTTTCAGGAGCGGTCTAGACGGGGTTCCGGTATCCCAGACTGAGGGTGCCCTGGCACTGGGACTCACACAAAGGCAGCTTTTCACCTATGTTATCTTTCCTGAAGCCCTGTCCCTGAGTGTTCCGGGAATAGTCGCCAATGTTATCTTTCTTCTGAAGGAGACCAGCGTTTTTTCGGCCATCAGTCTCATGGATCTGATGTTTACGGCCAAGGATCTGATAGGACTCTATTACGACACAACTGAGGCGCTGTTTTTGCTTGTTGTATTTTATGTGATAATGCTTCTTCCGGTATCTTTCCTTGGAAACTATATCGAGAAGAAAGCCAGATTTAAAACCTTGGGAGTGTGATGAGATGGGATTTGAAGTTTTATTGAAGGGAAGCAATATGCTGAGGCTTCTTACGGGGCTTCTGGTATCGCTTAAGATAAGCATGATATCGGTTGTGATAAGCATTGTGCTGGGAGTTGCGGTCGGGATAATGATGGCGCTCAAAAATCCTGTGATAACAGTGATCTCAAGGATATACCTGGAGATTGTGAGGATAATGCCTCAGATGGTGCTGCTCTTCATAGTTTATTTTGGTTCAACAAAAGCCCTTGGTATCAATCTTTCGGCCGAGACAGCTTCAATAATCGTATTCTCTTTCTGGGGTACGGCGGAGATGGCGGATCTCGTGAGAGGCTCGCTTCTCAGCATTCCCGTGATCCAGTATGAAAGCAGTATGTCTCTGGGACTTACCAAATTACAGACCTATGTTTATGTGATAGTACCGCAGATAATCAGAAGGATGATCCCGTTATCCATAAACCTGATAACCCGAATGATAAAGACCACCAGTCTTGTGATGATGATAGGAATCGTTGAGGTATTGAAGGTGGGACAGCAGATCATAGAGGCTAACCGTAAGGCTTCGCCAAATGCAGCCTTCGGAGTATTTTTAGTCATATTCCTGCTGTATTTTCTGGCCTGCTGGCCCATAAGTCTGCTTTCGAAATACCTTGAAAAGAAATGGGAGAACTGAGATGGAAGAGATATTACAGGTGAAGAACGTCAGTAAACGGTACGGTGATCTGCCGGTTTTTGAAAATATCAACCTTACCGTAAAAAAGGGAGAGGTTGTGGTCATAGTCGGACCCTCAGGATGCGGAAAGAGTACATTTTTGAGGTGCCTTAATGCTCTCGAGGAAATCCAGGAAGGTGAGATAATACTTGACGGTAATCCTGTCAGAACGGAAGGCAGTGACCTGGTAAAGCTCAGAGAAAGGATCGGAATGGTATTTCAGAGCTATGACCTTTTCCCGCATATGACTGTGCTTGAGAATATAATGCTGGCTCCGGTTAAAGTGAAGAAGAGGAGCAAGAAAGAGGTTGAAAAGGAAGCCATGGAGCTTCTGGAAAGGGTAGGACTTCTTGAAAAAAAGGATTATTATCCGAGACAGCTTTCGGGAGGACAGAAACAGAGAGTTGCCATCGTAAGGGCGCTTATAATGCATCCGGAGATTCTGTTACTTGATGAGATAACGGCAGCTCTTGATCCTGAGATGGTCAGAGAGGTTCTTGATGTTGTCCTGGCTCTTGCGAGAGAAGGAAGAACCATGCTGATTGTTACCCATGAGATGCAGTTTGCAAGAGCTGTTGCCGACCGTATGATATTCCTTGAGGGAGGAAACATTGTAGAGGAGGGAACTGCAGAGGAATTCTTTGAAAAACCAAAGACTGAAAGACTTAAGAAGTTTTTGCAGACATTCTCCTACGAGAGGTAAGAAAAACCTGAGGGGAGTTATCCGCCGGGGACGGTTCTCGCGGTTGAGAACCGTCCCCGGTGTATTTCTTTTGAAATCATTGGGTGATTCATTGTGTTAAAAGATTGACGGAGCATAGGATTCAAGTTACTATTACCCCAATTGAATGTAACAGTTCAGTCGGTGGGCCAGGGGGACGGGGTTGGTGGTCCTTTTTCCTAAAATGGACCACCAACCCCGTCCCCCTGGTTCACCGACTGAATTTCTATACCGTTAAGGTGGCGATATGAATAAAACAAAATATAGACAATTGTATTATACAATTTTGACGGTAGTGTACCTTGTGCTTTTCTCAGTAGGTATCCTGATAATGCTCAGGTCCATAGACATCTCCAAAAACCAGAAGGAAGGCTCCAGACTGATAGGTGCAAGCTATATGACCATGAGCAATGAATTCTTCCGGATGATCCATGAGCAGGTAAGAGTGAGGGTTGAGGCAGAGGGTGACAGAGTGATCCTGCGGGATCCCGGAATGGACGTGCATAGGCAGAAGGAGCAGATCAGGGAAATGATGAAAATGGGTATCGATGCTCTGATCCTGACGCCGGTTGATCCTGACGGACTGGTGGATGTCCTTATAGAAGCCAGGGCAAAAGGCATCAATGTGATCGTAGTTGATTCAAATGTAAGTACTGAAAATCTGGTTAACTGTACTATTGTTTCCGACAACTATAATGCAGGATGCCTGGATGGGGAATACATGCTGAAAACACAAAAAGAAGGAAAGATTGTGGTTATGGCCCACAACAGCGCAGTTTCGGGAAGACAGCGTGTAGCCGGATTCCTAAATACAGTTTCTAAAAATCCTGCATACACCCTGGAATGTCAGATTGACTGCAATGGTCAATATGAAAAGGCTCTTTCCGAGATGAGGGATTATCTCGATAAGGGACGCGAATTCGATACGGTATTCTGCTTAAATGATCCCGCTGCAGAAGGTGTTGTAGCTGCCCTGAAGGAGAAGGGACTTGCAGGAGATGTTAATGTATACGGAGTTGACGCTTCTCCTGATGCGAAGGCTTTGATAGCAGCAGGAACGATGAAGGCTTCCGTTGTTCAGTTCCCGACAAAAATAGGCGAAACTGCGGCAGATGTTTTATATGATCTGATCGCCGGAAACAAAATAGAAACAAAAATCACAGTACCTGTAGACATTGTGACACAGGATAACATTAATCAATATGAAAAAGACAGATGGCAATAATGCAATAATAAAAGATTACAGAATACCGGATATGCTGATAAATCTGATGATGCATCTGAATTTCTGGATGCTGCTTTTTATTTTGTTTATCATGTCCCATGCATTGTGGGGGTATATACATGAAGGCTCGGCGCTGTCATTCCTCATGAACTCAAAGCTCATTCCGAACCGCCCCTTTGAACCGATTCTTTCAGCCGGACTGCTCTATGCTTCTTTACTTTTGCTGCTTACTACCGAAACAGATCAGGGGATACAGTTTTTATTTAAACTATTGACGGAGACATTCATAGTTATCATACTCTCAAGGATCATGAGCTTTAGCTACATGGGAATGTTTCTCATGATCATCGCAAATCTCATAAGAAGACCTACCGGCAAATGGAACCGTAATATAACCTTTGTGCTTGTAGGAATATGTTATTTTTTATTGGAAAGTCAGATTCTTTCAATTTGGATTCCGGTGACCTCTCTTTCGGATTACCTGAATTATTACAGAAGCGATTATGCAAAGATTTTTCAGGGGATAATTAACGTAGGTAAGCTTCTCAATGTCTTCCTGTTCATGTGCTATATGTTTTTCATGGTTAGAATTCAGATGAGTGAAAATGAGCGAATTTTATCTCTGAATGAACAGCTGAGGGAGGCAAATGTCAAGCTCGAGGAGTATTCGGAAAAGTCAGCACTGATGGCACAGACCAGTGAGAGAAACCGCCTGGCAAGAGAGATTCACGATACCATAGGGCATTCCCTGACAGGAATCGTAACAGGAATAGAAGCCTGTATCATGCTGTTTGATACCAATGGGGAACTGGTAAAGGAGCAGCTCAAAGCTATTTCGGAAGTGGCTCACAGAGGTATGGAGGATGTACGAAGATCCGTAAGAGCCCTGAAGCCGGATGGTCTGGAAAATATGCCCCTTGACCTTGCGATCGAGCAGATGATAGATGAAATGCGTCGATCCACGGGAATTCATTTTCACTATGACTGCTCTGTGAAGCTAAGAGATAATTTCGGAGATGATGAAGCGGAGGCGATATACCGAACGGTTCAGGAGGGAATCACCAATTCCGTAAGGCACGGAAAGCCTCAGGATATCTGGGTTACGATCAGCAAAGCAGATGGAAAGCTAAACATTATCATCAGAGATAACGGCGCAGGTTGTCCTGACTTTGAAAAGGGTTTTGGTCTCAGCCATATGGAGGAGCGTCTGGAGATGCTTGGCGGAAAAATATTATGCGATGGAAACAACGGATTTTTGCTTCAGGCGGAGATACCGATTCGCTGGGGAACGGAGGTAGATTAGACCGATGATCAAAATATTGATTGCCGATGATCAGGAGCTGATGCGTCAGAGCCTGAAAATGATACTTAGTGGTGTGGATGACTTCGAGGTCACAGATGCTGTATCCAACGGCACGGATGTTATCAGAAGTGTGAGAGAAAACAAGCCGGATGTGATCCTTATGGATGTGCGTATGCCTAAAATGGACGGAGTGGTGTGCACCAAGATAATCAAGGAAAATACACCCGATATCAAGATAATCATACTTACCACCTTCGATGATGATGAATATGTTTTCAATGCCATAAAAAACGGAGCCAGCGGATATCTGCTGAAGGGAGTGTCCTTTGAGAAGCTTATTGAAGCGATCCGAAAAGTATACAGCGGGACAGCCATAATAAATGACGACATAACCAATAAGGTGCTTAAGCTTTTTTCGGAAATGGCAAAATCAAAGGATTCTGTTGAAGTGCCGGAACAGAACCTTGAGGAGATAAAGGATAGCGAATGGGCAATCATCGAAGGCATCGTTGAAGGCCTTTCCAATAAGGAAATTGCTACAAAGCTCAATTTCTCCGAAGGAACCATAAGAAATAATCTGAGTAATATCTTAAACAAACTTGGACTCAAGAACAGGACGCAGCTCGCGATCTGGGCGGTACAGTCCGATGCGATCAATCGGATGAACAGCAGAAATAAAGAACGGAACTAAAAGATGAGCATGTGGGATAACAGAAAAAACAAATATTGGCTTTCCCTTTTTCTTCTGATCGTTGTTATTTTACTGAGGACTGACTGGTGGAGAACACTTCCTTTTCATCATAAAAATGTTTTGACGGTGGGCGTATTTTCTGACAGCTATTGGAATCAGCAAAACGGAAATCAGCACAAGTTTATCGACAGTATGATCAGAAAGTATGAAGAGCAGAATCCCAATATCAGAGTTGTTTATGAGAAGGGAATCCTGAAAGAGGATTATTCCGAGTGGCTGGCAGAACAGATCATACAGGGAACAGCACCGGATGTTTTCATCGTACTTCCGAATGATTCTAATATGCTCTCAGATATAGGAGCCTTGAAAAATCTGAATAGTATAATAGAAAGAGATGCGGCCTTTGATTCCGGGAAATATTATGAGGCAGCATATGCAGGAGGAGAATCAGATGGCATAAGGTATTCACTTCCTGTTGAGTGTGCTCCCGACCTTATGTTTGTAAATCGCACAATACTGGAGAATGAGGGTATAGATCTTCCGGATGCAAGCTGGACCTGGGACGATTTCTATGATATCTGCAAAAAAGTCACAAAAGACACTGACGGCAACGGAACCATCGATCAGGCAGGTGTAGTTGATTATTCGTGGGAGAAAGCCTTTGCCTCCAATGATGTGACACTCTTTGACAAAGAACGAATGGAGAGTAATTTTACGGATGAGAAAGTATATAATGCGCTTATGTTCCTTGATCAGCTGGATGTTCTGAATCGAGGTACCGGAAGCGCGGATATTTCTTTTGAACGTGGCAATGTTGCATTTCAGCCAATGAACTTTTCAAGCTACAGAACATATTTAAGCAATCCGGTTCATGCAAGCCGTTATGCAGATTTTGACTGGGATTATCTCACCATGCCGGCAGGACCGGACGGTGACAATGCGTCTCTTCTTGAGCTCATCTCAGTTGCCATGTATTCGGGAACGCCTATGGAAGACGAAGCCTGGGAATTTATGAAAATGCTTACCTGTGATGAAGAAGTCCAGGCTGAGATATTTAAATTTTCGGAAGGGATATCTGTTTGCAGGGATGTGACAGAGGCTGAACTTATAAAAGAAAATGAGATACGACTGGGAGGTATTGCTTCCCCCAACATCGAAGCCCTGGAATATACTATGCAGAAGGCTTTTTTCACTCGGCGTTTCTCCGGCTTTAACGAAGCTGTAAGCGCAGTTGATGCTGCTGTTAATGAAATCCTGAAAAGTGATGCCAATATCCGTATGGAGCAGGTGATTCAGGCAAGAAACATTAACAATTTCCTGAAAACCATCAATAACTGAAAATGACAAATGGTAACGGTTCAGCTGATGGACCAGGGGGACGGAGTCACCGACTAAACTGTTATGACAAATGTAATTTTGCAAGTGACATTTGTCATCGAAATATGTGATATTTGTATTTGGATTGTAATGACGTTTGGTACTTATACCGGCGTCATTTTTTTTATATCCTAAAACCGTCAAATATACAGAACGTGACAGAGAAAAAGATTTACTGTACTAAGGAGAGAAATGATATGAGCTTCGCAAAAAAAGAGAATTCATCAAAAAAATGGATTTCTGAGATGGGGACGTTGTGGGCACTTATTGTATTGTGCATTGTTGGAGCACTTGTAAGTCCGAGCTTTTTGAAGGGAGCAAACATTATAAATGTCATGAGACAGATTTCCATAAACGGAATCATTGCTCTCGGAATGACTTTTGTATGTCTGACAGGAGGCGTTGATCTTTCGGTAGGATCTCAGGTTGCGGTATACGGAATCATGATCGCACAGATGCTCAAAAACAATGTGAGTCCTTTGATCGCAATACCGGTTACACTGGTAGTTGCCATACTGATCGGATTTCTGAACGGTCTCGGTATCTCAAAAGGAAAGCTTGCTCCGTTCATCATGACACTTGGATCCATGACAGCACTGAGAGGTCTTGCAAAGTACATCTCAAACGGTTCACCTCAGAACTGGAGAGCCACCGGGATCGATATCAAGTTTATCGGTCAGGGATATATCGGATTCATTCCGGTGCCTGTGATCATTTTCGCGGTAATGTTCCTCATAGGATTTTATATCCTTCGTTATACCTGGTTTGGAAGGAGTGTTTACGCCATCGGTGATAACCGTGAGGCGGCTCGACTTAACGGTATAAATGTTGAAAAGACACAGCTTATATGCTTCATAATTACAGCATTTGTATGCTTCATGTCAGCACTTGTTCTGACTTCCAAGCTTTCCTCCTGCGATCCTACAGCAGGTGAAGGCTACGAGCTGGATGCCCTTTCAATGTGTTACATCGGCGGAATATCCACCATGGGTGGTGTCGGTAAGATATCAGGAACTCTTATAGGTGCATGTTTGCTTACGGTTTTGTCAAACATTATGAACCTGGTTGGTATCAATTCCTATATGCAGAACATAGTTCAGGGTCTGATAGTTATTTTCGCCGTACTGCTCGGTGGACTTTCTGCAAGAAAAAAGAAGTAAACAGAGAAAAAAGTATTTCAGGACTATTTGTGCCGCTGACAGAACGACAGCGGTATGGAGATTAACAGGATTTTGCTTTCGGGATGAGGATGGGACATTTCAGAACCGGACCCGATGTGAAATAAACCCGACGAATCAATTCGTCAAAATCTAATGTATCTTTTTATAGGATTAAGGAGGAAGTAATGAAAAAAAGAGTATTGTCAGCATTATTAACCGGAGTTATGGTAGCATCTTTATACGGCTGTGGATCAGCTCCTGCTCCCGCACCGGCTGAGACCAAGGCTGAGACAACTGCAGCAAAGGAAACTGCAGCTGAGACAAAGAAAGAGGAAGCCAAGGAAGCTGCAACAGAAGCAGCATCAACAGAACAGGCTGCAACAGGTGAACCAAGCGGAGACGAAGAGTTTACAATCGGTTATGCACAGAGAGCTACAGATGCTGCATATACAATCGCAATCAAGGAAAGAAACCAGGACTACGCAAAGGATCATTATCCTAACCTTAAGTGGGTTGAGACAGATGCACAGGGTGATGTTGCAACACAGGCTGCCAACATTGAAGATCTTATCTCCAGAGGTGTTGATCTCATCATGGTATCCCCTCTTACATCAGATGGTCTGACTGACGCTGTTAAAGAGGCAATGGATGCAGGTATCCCGGTAGTAACCATGGACCGTGAAGTAGATACACCTGTTACCGTAAAGGTTGTAGCCGATAACAAGGAAATGGGCGTTATGGCTGCAGACAAGCTTGCTGAGATGATGGGCGGCAAGGGAAATATCATCGAGGTGTGCGGAACTACAGGTTCATCAGCTGCAATCGACCGTCAGGCAGGCTTTGAAGAGACATTAGCATCAAAATATCCTGATATGAAGATCGTAGATTCACAGGATTGTGATTTCAATTCCGCTAAGGCTGCATCATATATGGAAGACATGCTTCAGAAGTATGGTGAAGGCGAAATCCAGGCAATCTACTGCCACAACGATCCGATGGCAGAAGCTGTTGCTGAGACTGTAGTTGCAGCAGGACGTGATGGTGAAGGCATCCTTATCACAGGTATGGACGGTGAAGAGGCTGCATTCCAGATGGTAGAGAACGGACAGATGGCATTTACGATCATCTATCCTACTATGTCTCCGGAAGCTATGATCGCTGCATATAATGTTCTTACAAACCAGCCACAGGATGAAGTTGTAAACTGCATACCTACTCTTGTAGGAAAAGATAACGTTGCTGAGCACCTCGGAACAGGTCTTCAGTAATTAAAGCAGCAGCACATTGCATACTGATGTGTGTCAATGTGCTGTCGATTACAGGCAGGTGCCAGATACTATTGATACCTGGCTCATAAAATGTGAAGGAAGAGAACGCCATGTTAAAAATGAATCATATTTCAAAGTCTTTCCCGGGTGTCAAGGCACTGGATGATCTCTCAATCGAACTCTGTGACGGAGATATACTAGGGTTAGTTGGAGAAAATGGTGCCGGAAAGTCCACGCTGATGAAGATACTGTCAGGAGCTTACACTCTTGATGAGGGAGAGATTATCATTGACGGTGAAAAGATAGAGCATCCGACTCCTGCTCTTATGATCGAAAAGGGAGTGGCTGTTATATATCAGGAACTCATGCTCCTGCCTCATTTTACCGTGGCGGAAAATATCTATCAGAACAGATATCCCACAGATAAATTCGGAAAAATAGACTTTGCGAAGATGAAGACAGATGCCAAGGAGGTTCTTGACCGTGTGAATCTTCCCGTTGATCCGGGCGAGCAGGTAGGAAACTTAAGCGTAGCTAAAAGACAGATGGTTGAGATCGCGAAAGCCCTGTCCAAGAATGCCAAGATAATAGTCCTTGACGAGCCTACGGCAGTTCTGGCAGACGAGGAGTTGAAAACACTTTTCGAACTGGTAAAATCACTGTCAAAACAGGGAATATCATTTGTCTACATCTCTCACCGCTTAAAGGAAATCTTCGAACTCTGCAACAAGATCACCATCATGAAGGATGGTAAGCTTGTTGAGAACGGTATAACGAAGGATTACGATACCGATAAGCTTGTTGAAAAGATGGTAGGTCGTGAGATGGGCGATATCTATCCTTCAAGAAATGTAGAAATCGGAGATGTGGTCCTTAAGGTTGAAGGTCTCACAAGGAAGGGCGTTCTTGATAATGTTTCCCTGGAACTTCATAAGGGAGAGGTTCTGGGTCTAGCAGGACTTGCCGGTGCAGGCAGAACTGAGACCCTGAGAGCAATTATCGGTGCGGACAAAATTGATGGAGGCAAGATCACACTTTTCGGTAAGGAGTGTAAGTTTGACAGCATCAAGCAGGCACTGGAGGCAGGATTCGGAATCGTTCCTGAGGAAAGAAAAGTTGAAGGACTTCAGCTTAATAACAGCCTTGTATTTAATATATCTCTTCCGGCATTGCCGCTTTACAGCAATAAGTTCGGAAAGATCATCAGAAAGCTTGAAAGAGCTGCCGCTGATAAGTATATAGAGCTTTTCAACATCAGAACTCCGGGAAGAGATGCCAATGTAAAAAATCTCTCCGGCGGAAACCAGCAAAAGGTGGTTCTCGGAAAGTGGATTGCTGCAGACTGTAAGATACTTCTTGTAGATGAACCTACCAGAGGCGTTGACGTAGGATCAAAGCGTGAAATCTATACCATTCTTAATTCACTTTTGGAGCAGGAACTGTCCATCATCATGGTAAGCTCGGAGTTACCTGAACTTATAGGTACCTGCGACAGAATCTGCGTTATGAATGAGGGCAGGATCACAGGTGAGCTACAAAAGGACGAGTTCTCTGAAGAGACAATAATGAGATACGCTACTATGTAAAATACACAGGGCTATGGGAGCGATGGTATAATTGTTCTCGTAGTCCTTTTTTTGATAAGGCGCGATACGCTGGAGCTGCGCTGCTTATACAAACTTGGCATCTTCAGCCATTTAGTTTCACTTCACGAAGGCTGAAGCTACATAACAGGTCGTGTGGAAATCTGCAAAAACATGAAACGGATAACGCGGAACTGCGTGGTTGATCCACTTTTTAATTGAAATGGGGCATATATGAGCAAATATCAGATTATTTTCTCGGACATTGACGGAACTCTGCTGAATTCAGATCACAGAATATCGGAGAAGACGGTTACGGCATTAAGAACCTGGACAGATTCCGGAAGGGAGCTGGTTCTGGCCTCCTCAAGAGGAATTTCCGGAATAGAACCCATCATCCGGAGATATGATCTCAGATGTTCGGTAATTGCTCTCGGAGGATCCGTTATCAGGGACAAAGATGGCAGCATAATATATGAAGCGGGCATGAACATTAAAACCGTGAAAGAAATATTGAAGCGGGTACATATTGAAAAACTACCTGTATCCTGGAGTGCGTACTCTGTTGAAAAATGGATTGCAAACAGCAAAGACGATCCCGGAATCCTTAATGAGGCGTCAATAGTTGAAGCATCGCCTACAGGTTATGACATTTCACTGTTTTCGGATGGCGAAAAAATAGGAAAGGTGCTGCTTTTTTGTAAGCCCGGTACCATATTTACTATTGAAGAAAGTCTGAAGGATGGTTTTTCTGAACTTTCTATTGCAAAGTCATCTGACATCCTGTTGGAAATAAATCCGAAGGGTATAACCAAGTCCAGTGCGGTACATGAGTACTGCAGGATAAAGGGAATTGCAACGGAGAACACTATCGCTTTCGGAGATAATTATAACGATCTTCAAATGCTGGAAACAGTGGGAAGACCGGTCATCATGGGAAATGCCCCCGCAGATCTGCGTAGCAGATTTGACATGATTACTTTGGATAATGACCATGATGGGATTGCGACGGCATTGGAAAAAATAATGTGTTGAAGAAACCATGGGGTACGGTATAGAGGTAGCCCCGGCCTGTCAGATATAACAGAGGTTTAAAATTGAAAAATATTGAATTAATGGATAAAGCCGGTTTTCGAGTTAGAGAACCGGCTTTGTTCATTTATGACAGTACAGTAATATACGTTTGCAAAACGCAGCCCCGGCAGGAATTTTCCTCCCGGTGCTGATTATCGTTGATTTTACTTCTTGTTCTGCGGCTTTTCTGTTTTTTCTGTTTTGTAATACAGGAAGCGGTCAACATTGGCAGCAAATTTTAGTGAACTATCCTTTAGATATCCCGCCGCGGTACGCTTAGGAGCGATAGTATTCATTGCACTCTTAAGGCCGTTTGCATACAGCCAACCGATGAGGAGTGCTATCAGTGCCGGGATAAGTATTCCTGCAAGGGTTATGCCTTCTGACGAAAGAAGGAAGGAAATACCGAAGCATATGATAAATGCTATCAGCCAGGCAATACCCATATATTTATAGTATTTGCCCATATCGACGGGAAGGCTTCCCACCAGCTTGCCGCTCTGGCCGTTAATGCCGAAGGTATATGATTTACCTTCATATTTTGTGGTCATCATCCATACCGGAAGCATGGCATATTCTGCCTTGGCGTTTGTGAGGTTAATGCTTTCGCTTTTCTGCGTAACCTCCGTATACCCGTTCACGGCATCCCGCATCTTGCTTCTGAAGGAGTTCTGGACTCTTTCATTGGCTCTGGGCCGAGCATCGCTTTCCATAACGTCATAGCGGTCAGCAAGATATCCTGAGAAGTAAGCCGGATCATATTCTGTTGCTTTTCCGAAGTCAAAGGGTTCCAGTGAATCCATGGTGGCATCATCCATTTGGGATGCGGCATCCACGGGAATTCTGTTAAAATCCATCTCTCCGGATCTTGTGATGTGGTAATGATCCTTTCTTACATAAGTAAAGTTTGCATCTTCCCAGCTTTTTGCTTTTACTCCGTCAAAGGAAACAGAACCTGAAGCATGACAGCTGTAGAGCCAGAAGGGTACGTAAATACCCGTAATCTTTTCTATACGGTTTCCCGCTGTAAAGGAATCCGGAAGGAGCTTTTTGCCTCTTGTGAATTCCTTAAGTTTTTCACTTGCCTGCTTTTTACCTACAGCAAAGGGGATCATCAGATCCGGACGGTACAGACCCTCGAAGGACTGAGGAATGATGGAGGGATTTCCGCAATACGGGCATTCTGTTGCGGCAGTATTTTCATCCGCAACCATTTCGGCTCCGCAGGACTGACATCTGTAACCCTGTACCTTTCCGTTTTCATCACTGATTATCTGTTGATCCGCTGTGTTCCACACCATATTATTGCCGCCGGTCGAATCCTTCAGAGATTCTTCGGCAGCCTTTATCTGTTCCATGCTGAACTGTGAGCCGCAATACTCACAGGTCATCTCCTGTACCTCTCCGTTGTAGACCAGTTTTGCTGCGCAGCAGGGACACTTAAAGTTCATTACATTACCCATATACACACCCCTTTTAAATTATGATTTTGCTTTAAATTTTCACGAAGTTAAAATCCATCTGAATAATATTGTAATATTTTTTCTCCGAATAAGGAATGTTTTTAATACAAAAAAACGGGCATATAAGGACGTCCGGGAACGGCTCCCGCAGGTGAGAACCGTTCCTGATGTGTTCTCATAAAATGGTGTGATAAAGTGGTTAACTATTGGCTGAAAATTCCTAAATAATAAAGAAAGTTAAATTTTTTTAAGCACGATTAATAATTATTAAAAAATGTTTAAGTTTCCCTAAAAGTATAAAAAAAACTCACATTAATTTTAACTAATTTTGTAATTTTTTTAATGATAAAATGAATAGGAATTATGGGATTTTGTATCTTATAAGGCAAAGAATCATTTTTTTAAATGGGGAAAGTAGTATGGATAAGTTAACGAAGCAATTACTGTCACTGGTATTGTGCGTACTTATGGTTGTTGATTCCGGACTTAGTGCCGGTGTTTCCGCCTATGCGATGGAAAAGCCGGTGGAGGAAGCCATATCGGAATACGCAGTAAAGGTATTGGCCGACCTTCCTGATGACGTGTCATACCAGCCGGTGGAGTTCGGCACACCCGAGTCAAAGCTCAATCTTCCAAAGACTATATATGCATTGGTCTGTGATGCAGATGCAGAGATTGAAGAGGATGAGGAAGAAGATGCAGGTATAAGCATTGAAAATGCGACCATCAGTGAAATCGAAGAAGACGCAGTTTCTGTTATGGTAGATGCATCCTTAAGCGAGATCGAAGAATCCGTTTCAGATCTCGACGTTGCAACAAAATCAGTAATAAGTAAGAACATTGATTTTATTACGGATGAGCAGCGTGAAGAGGTTAAGAGACTTCTGTCAGGCGAGGAAAAGCCATCTATTAAGGAAATTAAAGAGGAAACAGGGCTTGATCTCGATGGATACTCTGTTATAAAGCTTCCGCTTTCATGGGAGAATGACGCAAGCTTCGGCGGAGAATATGATCCGAATGTACCGGGCATATACAGATTTACTTCTGAAGTAAGAAATGAAGAGAAGTATGTCCTGTTTGATTCATCACTTCCGACAATAAGCGTAGAGGTAATGGAGGATGCAGCCAGGGAGTTCTCAGCTACATGGTCAGATGACGACGTTGAGATCACAGTTACTGCCCCTGCAGGAGTATTTGCTAATGACAGTACTCTTAAGGTAGAGAAGATCACAAAGGATAAAGACAACTTAAAGATAGATGAAGCTGTAGAAAAGACCCTTGATGAGGATAAGGTTATCGACAGCACACTGTCTTATGACATCAAGGTAGTTGACTCTGACGGAAAGGAACTTGATCCTGTTACCGAAGGCGGCAGAGATGTAAACATTAGCTTCAAGTCAAAGAAGATTCTTGAAGCTGCCGAGGCAGAGGATAAGTACGTTTCCGTATATCACTTCAAGGATGTTGATAAGGAAGATGTCGAAAAGGCAGCTAAGGCTGATGACGATAAAGAGAATTTTGTAGCAAACATCTTTGAAACAATAGCTGATATGGCAACCGGCGCTGATTCGGAAGAGAAGCTTGAGGCACCTGAGCTTATAAAGGCTGAGGAACCTGAAGAGGCATCCGTTACCGAAGAGAGACAGGATGCTCCTGATTCAGATGACAGTATCAATGTATCCGTAGATGGAGAACTCAGCGTAAGGACAGAGGACTTCTCAGTTTATACTATTGCTTTCTATTCAGATAAAGAAAATGTTAAGGGATACTATGTAGACCTTACAAGTGAGTCATTCAGCGCTAATGAGGGGGATACTCTTGTCATAGAGCTTTCCGGTGCTGAAGGTTCAAATATTGCTGCAAATCTTGATGAGACAGACACAGAAGAAGGTTTTAAGGCATTCGTAGAGCAGGTTGCTTCTAACTCAGCAGAGCTTGAGGCATTTTATGAATCTCACAAAGCCGGTAATTTAATCAATGATGTACCGGTTGGAACAGCTCTTGGACTTATATCAGATTCCGACAACGTATCTGTTGCTGTTACTGAAATCAAGAGAGGCGACGTTACATATCGTGCTACATCAAGCACTATATCTAACAATTCCACAGGCTCCAATGAGCTTGTAACGCGTAAGAGCGTACAGTGGACTCTCGATGATACTTTCTATGTAGAGCAGAAAACAACAGATCTTGTAGAAGACGTTGTATATGAGCTTACCGGCTTTGGAAGCAATGGCGGTAAGGCTACTATCGTCATCACCGGTGAGGATGGAGTGACACGTGAACTTACTGTTACTTCGGAGAATGAGGATAAGAAGGAATTCAGTGTCAAGGCAAGTGATAAGTCATTTACTATCAAGGCTACTGATATTCTCTCCATAAATCCTAAGGAGTACCAGAATCAGGATTATACGATAGCTTCCAAAACAGGAGCTGTAGCAGGACAGGTTCTTTCCAATAAACAGGATGCTCCTACATCTTTTGAAATCACTAATGTTAAAACCTACGCATATAGTGTTGGTCAGGAGATAAAGAAGGGCGGAGAAACATTTGGGGCTGCTGACGATGATAAAATAGTTTATTCATTGAAAGATCTTAAGGCTGATGAAACAGTAATTGTCAGAACTGAGGATGGAGCAGACACATCATATACTGCCGGTTCAACAGGTGAACTGGAAATCACAGTTCCTGCAAAAATCGCAAGCTTCAGTGTTATCACAAAGAGCAAAAAAGCAAAGATCGGCAGCGCAGTACCGAATAAGGCAGTTAACAACATTGTCCGTGCTACAGATATAACAGAGGAAAACAATCTTAAGGCTGACGGACAGTTTAAGATTAGCTATATCGTCCCGAATTTAACTGTAAAAATATATGATGAAAAGGATACTGAAAGGAAGAATCCTATCACCACTTATACTGCCTATACGAGAGATCCTAAGACGCTTACAGACGTGTCCAAGCTATTCAAAGTAGATGGATACAGATACAGAAGCGCTGTTCTTGAAGTAGGCGGTACAGAATATTCAAATATAAATCAGCTCAGCGATTTCCAGTACAAGACAACTAAAGGAACGTTTGATCTTGCTAAGGACTATGTTCTTACACTTACCTATGCGGAATATATCTCATATCCGGTATACCTTAAGCTTGGTGAAGGCGTTGCTGCAGGTCAGAAGATCACATTTAAGATAGAAGGTCGTGACAGCGGCAGAGACATTAAATATGTATTAAATGGCAGGGAGTATAATGTTTCATCAAGTAACAACAGCTTCACTATAACAACGAACAAAAACGATAAAGAGAATTTCTTTACAGTTAAGTCAGATGATGACAATCTCAGCATGTACATCGTTACCGATGACAATACAAAGTATCAGATCAGAACAGGTATCGGTGCCGGTAATGCGGTTAATCTTTTAAGAAAGCAGGAAAACTCTGACAGCAAAGAGAATCAGTACTACGTTGAAGGCAGAGCCACAAACAAGGTTGTCACAAAGCTTTGGGAAGATGGTGCAAAATCCTACGACGAGAAAAAGAAGTTTGTAGGTCAGGATGTACATAGCCTTATGTATCTTGAGTATTATCTTGATGCTGATATACCGGGCGGACGTACATGGACTAAGCTTGATGCTGATGCCATGAAGAATATTTTTGGCTACACCGAAGCTCAATCTGCAACAGTTCCTTCACCTGCAAATGCAAGCATTAACACTTCAAATCCAACAGGATACACATATACATTTGCGAGTGATCTTTTTGAGAATTGTGTTGAAGTAAAAGCAAGAGCAGAAGGCAAGGGTAGCGAGATTGGTCAGATCATACCTGTAAAGTATCGTCTTGCTGAAGAGGATGAACTTAAGAAGCATTACTTCAGTAAGTATGAGGATGAAAATGGCAACGAAGATCCGAATGGAAATGTTCTTCGTAACTATGAGATCCAGACATTTACGGCAACTATACGGTGGAACGATATAGATAAACTTGGCAGTGACAGACCATCTATTGATAACTGGAAGCAGTATGTATCTCTTCATAAGATTGTAAAGGGTGATGCTGATCATCCTGCAACCATGTCTGTTATCTGGAAAGATAAGAATGAAACAGACTATCTTGTTTCAGACTATGAGGAATGTGCAGCTACAGTTGTAGATAATGGAAATGACACATGGACTATTACTGTCAAGGGTTATGCTTACGATAAAGGTGACTACAATGTTCACTACTATTTAAGTCAGGATAAGATCACAGGACTTGCTGGCACTAAGGGCGAGGAAGGTAATGCCATAACCAATCGTCGTTATGAGCCAACTTACAATAATGTAGGAAATGCCTCAAACAAGACCAATGGTGTATACAATGGCGGAACACTTGTGAACATCCTTGCCGGTGATACAGACTATGTGATGTATAAGCAGTGGAAGGATGAGGCTACAGACGAAATAGTCCAGGCAAGACCTGAGGCAAGCATCCTTATCTACAGATATGCAAGAACTAATGAAGATAGATGGATCTACAGATCTCCTATCCAGGATCAGGTTTATGAACCTATAGTAGAGAATACCGACGGAAAGAAGATAATGTACAGATTGACTCTTCCGGGTAGTGGAGCATTATCTGCTTATAACGGTGACGGTGTTCAGCTTATTTATATAGGAAAAGAACACACCAAGGGTGGTTCTAACAGCTATGTAAGAAGCCTTATCAGAAGAGAAGACAGTCAGGATGATCCAAACAGCACTGAACTCCACGGAGGACAGTTCATACTTAACGGAGAGACACTTGTAAACCTTATAACAGATAAGGTTACTGTTAAGGCTACCAAGATCTGGACAGCAACTGCAAGACAGGATGTTGACGCAAAGGTTGAGCTTAAACTTTACAGCCGTGATAAAGATGGAAATGTTAAGGTGGCATCATCTTCAACACTTACAGGATTCTCATCTGAGCAGAAGTCAAAGAGCCATAGCTGGACTATGGATAAATATGATAAGGAAGGTAGAAGACTTTACTACTATGTAGAGGAAGGTGAAGTATCTACTAAGGTAGTAAACGAGGATAAACAGGAGGTATTTGAGGCTGCCGAGAAGAGACAGGAAAATGGCAATGGTCCGACATACTATCTGACAGCTGACGGATACAGATATATTCAGGAAATTGCAACAAAAAGCAATACTGACGATAATGTAGATATCGAAATCAAAAACAGACTTGTGGGTAATGCTGAGATTAAAATCACAAAGACATTCCCTAAGGGAATTTCATCTACCGATCTTACCAAAAAAGAAGCAACGGTTAGTTTTGATGTATTCCAGAACAACAATAAGATAGGTGTTATTACCAAAACCTATAAAGAAGGAAGCACGATCCAAAGCTATGACAAGGATGGTAATTTAATTACTACAAAAATAGAAGATCTCACTCAGTTACAGAAAGAGTTTACTGATGTGATAATCGTAAACAGGTATGACGATCCCGATGATGCTATGACCCTTGAGGAAGGTTTCAGTAAATTTACTGATCTTCTTCCAAGGTACGATCATGAGGGTGCGGAATATACATATTCTGTATTTGAACACGAGGATGCCCTTGATCGCGGATACCATCCGACATATGAGAATATAATCTCTGAGGCAGTTTATAAGGTTACAAGTACTACTGATATTAACCCGCATATTGCTGACAGAGACAAATATCTGATAGACGAGATCAAGATCAGTAACGATATCGGTGAGGATGAGTACATCACTGTATATAAGGAATGGCTTGATGGAGAAGAGTCTCAGAAGAGACAGGCAGTAACCTTTGTTCTTCAGCATCAGAAGACTGCAGGAAGCGAATGGGAGGATGTAAGTACACCATCAACTATCGATCCTACTGCTGAGGTATATTCAAAGTATTCATTCATGAGTGTACCTGCGGCTGTTCATGATGAGTTTATTGCCTGGAGAAATAATAGTTACAGTCCTACAGAAACATCCGGTGACTTCCGTGTAATAGAGACCCATATGGGATCTAATCCGGTGCACTATTATACAGGTGGAGGAAGAACCATCGTTGATGATTTCCCTAACAAGGATTATTATCTTGGACATGTTTGGGATAAGTATTCCGGTGATGAGGCAACTTTCTCAGAGCTCCAGAAAAAGCAATATGAAAACGATGATTACGGTTTCGTACAGGGTAATTTCTATGATTATGATGTACTGATCTGTAACAGTGAGACAGCTAATGGCAGATACGTTAATTACCAGTACACTGAGGACGGTAATGTAATCGGTAATAGAAACTTCGACTTCGCTATCTCCAATGTAAGAGTCGGTGTAATATACATTGACGTTACAAAGGAATGGGTTGATGGTCGTATGGCAGGAACTGCAAGACCTGATGCATTAGAGCTTCAGATCAAGGTTGGAGAGAAAACCAAATATGAGAAAACTGAGACTGTAACACTTAATGATTCCAATAAGTGGACAGCTAAGCTTGGTCCATATCGTAAGTATGATGATAAGGGTAATCTTATAAACTACAATCCACATCTTGAGAAGTATTCGGATGATAAGTACGAGAAATTTGTTTACAACGCAGGAAGAGAGGATGCAGCAGAGAAGTATAAAAACGCTTATGTAATGAGTGGAAATACTGCTGAATTTGAGCTTGGAAAGGATCACCATACAGGTGACAGATACTCATTCGCTATCAAGAATACCCTTTCAGCTACGATAACTCCTGTAGTCAACAAGTTCTGGGATGACTATGACGACAGAGATAATGACAGACCTGATATCTATTCTCATCTCTATCGAAAGTATACAGATGATAATAATGTAGATCATGTTGAGCTTCTCGATACGAAGAGTTACATCGATTACGATTGGGATACAACAAATTTTGATAAGAAAGCTCATAACTGGTGGCAGGTTAAGTACAATCCTCAGTCAAGATTTACAGAGGAATTCTATGAGTATGAATACTATATCAGTGAGTCCTATGCTTCCGAGAATACCAACGAGTATGCGGAGATAGGTGCATTTGAAGGAGCGCCTAAATATACAGATGTCACAAAACAGATAGCTACTTTCTCGACTATTGATAAGGATATTCAGAAGTTGGAGTATAAGGAAAATGGTAAGGATGTAGTTATAGTTGCGGCTAAGGTTGCTCTTAATGAGGATGATGCCGGAACACTGGTTAACAGACCAAGAAATAAGCGTACTGTTAGCGGTGTTAAGATCTATGAGAACCTTCCTATCGGATACAGCAATAAGAATCTTCCGGATGTAGAACTCGAACTCTGGAGAAGACCTTACGGAGAACCTGAAGGAAGTCCAAATGAAAAACAAGTTCCTGAGTGTGACATAGTAACCGATCTTATGGGTCAGGAGGACCTGGAGGAAAAGGACAACAATCTTGTAGCTATTCTTAAAGGCGCTAATGAACTCTATAAGAGAAACTTTACTTTCTACAAGGGTAATAAAACCGAGGAAGATACTGACAAGGTTCAGGCATATGTACCTAAGTATGATGATACCGGACGTCCTTATACATATTTTGTAAAGGAAGCTGATACATATTCCATACTTGACGCAAAGAAAGGAGAAAAGGAAACAGCAGAAAGAATAAAGGTACTGCACGCAGTCTATGACTTTGAGGTAACGGAAAATGATACTTTGACAAATGGTATCAAGGCGGTCAATAAGTACAAGGAGACCAAAAACTACTCTGTCAAGTTCTGTAAGAAGTGGGATGGATTCAAACCCGAAAATGAATATGACGAGAAGTATCTGGATCCTGTCCATGGCAATGATATGCCTAAGATCACCATTCGTCTTTACAGATATCTCCAGAATGCAGATGGCAATATCATTAACGGCACCGGTAAGATGCTTGATGAGCAGGAGCTGACATATAAGATTGACAAGAACGATCCTGATAAGTCGGGATACGCATATGCTGAGTGGAATGATCTGGTGTACTACGCACCAAACCTTAATCCATATAAGTATGTGATTTCTGAAAAGGTTGAGGAGACATCCGATGGCGGCAAAGTACCTTACACCAGAGCTTATGATGTATACAATGCTTCTGTAGCCGTTGACAAGGATGGTAATTACATTCTTGAGAATGGTCATGCAAAACTTGAAGCGAAAGAAAACCTGAAGACCGGAGCTTCATCAAAAATTACTTTTGATGAAACCAGGTCTGCGAAGGCAACAACAAGTACTATTGAAGAAAGAAAGGTAGTCCGTCATGACAGTAGCTGGGATGGATATGATGTCGCAGTAGATGGCAGCTATGACATTGACAGCGGTAAGGGTAACGGTGCTGCAGGTATCATCAATACCTATAGAAAGGACCGTGAGCCACTTAAGGTCTTAAAGATTTGGAATATCAAAGACAGCGGATACGATGGAATCAGTATCCTTCCTAAGGAGATAAACTTTAATCTTTACAGACTGTATCACAACAATAGTACGGCAGAATCTAACAGAACACTGATCAAAAAGGACAAGGATAAGTATTCATTTACCCTTAATGAGGCTAACAATTGGACTGCTACGATAAGTGAACTGTTAAAGTATGAACCAACAAGAGGTTACTACTACAGATACTATGTTGAAGAGGTTATACCTAAAGATTGGGTTAAGGATTTTATGCCTGAAAACCAGTTCAATAAAATTGAATCCCAAATTATCAACCCTCAAGATAAAACATACAAGAGTTATATCCCGTTTGTGGTTGAAACAAGGGATGGCAAATTCTGGTACGGAGGTGCAGGTGTAAAGGGTACGCCGGATGGAGTAGTATATCTTGACGGCGGTGTGGATGGAACTAATCCGCCTGAAGGAGAAGTTGTTGATAAAGAAACCGGAAAAGTAGTTACAGTTACAGGCCGAAAGAATGTATTTAAAACTATAGACCTTCATGCGGTCAAGAAGTTTAAGTCAGGTAAGGGTAATGAGGAGATTTCCGGAGAAAAGCTTTTGGAGTTGTATAACAAGAAAGCTTTACCTGAGTCCATCACATATCGGATTTACTATCAGATTCAGTATAATGAAAAAGAGGATAAGAACCGGATGCCGGATGACTGGAAGGAATGGAAACTTCTTGAACAGAAGGATCCAGAAACCAACGTAAAGACACCGGTAACTATGTATTCAGAATTCCAAAAAACTTTGGATGAGAATGGAAAGGAGATAGGAAAATACAGTACTGCTGAGAAGAAAGAACTTTATCCTACTGCATTTATTATTGATAAAACAGATAAGTTAGACGATGGTACTTATCGTGAGATAAAATATCGTGCTGTAGAGTATTCGGTAACATATCCTGATGGAACAATTGTTGATCGGGAAGATGATATTGATTCTTTCATTTCAAATGAATCAATAAGAAAAGAAGTTGATCCTGAAACTAATAAAGAAGTAATAAAGACTGAGGGAACCGGTTTCGGCGAATTCAGTAAGGTAGAATCAGTTTGTGATGTAATCGTGGATATCAAGGATAAAGAAGGAAATATCGTTGAGAACAATCCTTATTACTCCGAAACAACCGTAATCAACACACTTGATCTCACAAGACTTGATGTTACTAAGGCTTGGAAGGATGAGGTACGTGGATTCGACTCTAAGGTTGATCACATTGTGTTCGAGCTTCAGAGAAGAATTGGTAATGGCGACTGGTCAGATGTGAAGAGCGAGGGCAAGGTACTTAGCGCAGAACTCTCACATGCTGACGCAGCAGCGGGCAAAACTGTATCCTTCGAATACTTACCAACCAAGGATCCGAATGGTAATGAATATTCTTACAGAGCGGTTGAGAAGAAGATCGTTCTTAAGGATGGAACAGAAACTAAACCTTCAACAGTAATCAAGGTTGAGGTTACAGAAAATGCAAATGATTCCGGCAACCAGGAAGGTGGTACAACGGCTTATGAATATGAGTCTGAGAACACCGATTCTGAGAAATCCGAAGGCATTTACACAAAGGTACTTAAGACAGATTTCACCAACAGACTTAGATTAGGAAGCATTTCCGTATCTAAGATCTGGGATGATATGGATGATAAGTACGAACTCCGTACAGACATCAACGTTAGACTTACAGCATCTGTAGACATGAAGGACAAGTCCGGTGAGAAATCTATATCGGAAGAGATCAAGACACTTAACGCCGCTAATGGTTATAAGGAATCATGGTCAGAACTTCCTATATACGATGCAGACGGCACTGCTATCAACTACACTGTTAAGGAATACGCTGTTGTTGAAGGTAAGGAAGTCGAATTCCGTTCATACGATGCCACTAACCTGGTTAAGGTGGACGGAGGCATTGCCAAGGATGGCGATACAACGGAAAGATTTGCTATAGCAACCGACTCTACAATTGTTGAGTTTACAAACAAGCTTGCAACCACCTCCTTCATCGTAAAGAAGGCTTGGGATACAGAAGACACAGATCCTACTAACGCAAATGAAGAGTACGAGAGACGTGTTTATGTAGAACTTGAGTATTCATACGATGGTGAGACCTGGTATCCAAGAAATGCAAGGAACGGACAGAACATAGCTACTATGTCTGAAGTTCTCAGCAAGGACAATGATTACACTCATGAATGGAATGATCTTCCTGTAAGAAATAATAAGGGAGATAGATACATTTATAGAGCGAAGGAAACAAATATCGTAATTTACAAGAACAGACAGGAGGTTAAGAAGCTCACAGTCAATGAAAATAAGAATACTGTCGGAGGCTACAACTACAACTTAGGCAAGACAGAACAGGCTGAAGACAGACTTCAGAAAGCTACTCTCAGCAATATCCTGAAGAAGGGTGATTATGCTATCACCAAGATCTGGGATGATGATGAGAACCGTGATGGTTTACGTCCTGATGAGGTTACATTCCATCTGGAGCGCAGAGTTGGAGAAGGCGACTGGACACAGTTACCATCCAAGTTTGACAGAACCATTACAAATCAGACTGAGGCCGGTGACGGAAAGTGGAGCGTGGCAACATGGTCACAGCTTCCTGTTGAGGATGCCAAGGGTGATGCATACAGCTACAGAGCAGTAGAGGACAAGGTTTCTCATTACACAATGAAGGCAGTAGAAGCAGAGACATTAGTCGAAAGAATACTCGATGGCTTTGTTGATCTGGTTCATAATGTAACAACCTGGATACTTGACCTGTTTGGATTTGCTGATGAGGTTACTGAGGCAGAAGCTAAGGAAGACGCCGGAATCAATCTTACTGAAGGTGAGGTTGCTGAAAGTCAATACTCCAATATCCACAGAATCAGTACAGTAGATATCGATGCTGTAAAGAAGTGGGATGATTCGGATGACAAGTATGTCGACAGACCAAAGGAAATTAAGGTTACACTGTATGCTACATATACAGATGCCGATGGTGCTGAGGTAACTGAAGAAGTAAAGAACCTGGAACTTGAAAACGGTGAGGACAAGGCGATAACCAATCCTGAGACTCTCAAGGCTTCAAATGGCTGGAAGGCTTCATGGACAGGTCTCCCTGCTTATAAGAGAGGACTTGTGGGAAGCAAGCTTACTTACAGCGTTGAAGAAACAGAGGTTAAGGGTTATACAGGAGATATCACTCTTGCAACAGAGTCTTCCATCGAGAAGAACGATGTTGAAAAGTGGGAGTTCACCATTAAGAACACACTTGATCCTGTAGATATCGTCGTAACCAAGACCTGGGATGATGAATTTGCCGGAATCGGAAAGGGCGTAACAGGAGCCGAGGTTGTACTCCAGAGAAAGACCGGAGCAACAGACTGGGCAAATGTTTACGAAACTGTCGATGGAAAAGAATCGCTGATGAGTCATGTGATCACCAAGACAGATTCAAGCTGGACCGTAAAGGATCTTCCTAAGTATGACAAGGACGGCAATGAGTACAGCTACCGTGCAGTGGAGACCAGAATCATTCTCTCTGACGGAAGCAAGGTTAATGTTAAGGACGATGGTCTCGTAAAGGGAACAGTCGGTGCTTATGTTTACACATCAACAACCGAAAAGACCGGTACAGGATTCCGTACAGATATCACAAACCGTATGGATACTGCATCTCTCAAGGTTTCAAAGATCTGGGATGATGAAAACAACAGTGGCAACAGACGTCCTACAGTTATCAGAGTAAATCTCAAGACACTTACTGTTACTGGCGGAAAGGAAAATGAGATAAGCATTGACGGACTGGTGACATCCGTAACATTGTCAGCCGGCAACAACTGGACAGACACAAATACCTGGGCTGATGTTCCTGTATATACAGCAGACGGAAAGCGTATTTACTATGTTCTTTCCGAGGAGATCGTAAACGGCTACAGTGCTTCATATTCCTCAAGGACTTATGGTCAGACTGCTGTAACCGGAAACGGAAGCGAGGCAGTAAGGGTTTACCTTGAAAACGGACAGACTTCGGAAGTTCAGTTCACGAACTACTACAGACCGAGCGGAGGTGGACATGATGATCCTTCAAGAGATTCGGATTCATCTTCAGACAGCTCTGATTCATCTTCAAGAGGAAATGTCCTTGGCGCTGACAGAGAAACTCCTGATGAAGGAAGTGTTCTCGGTGCCGACAGAGATATGCCTGAGGAGCCAAGAGTTCTCGGAGCAGCGAGACGTCCGGGAACCGGAGATATGTCTCATATGATAATCTACGGAATCATATCCGTCTTCTCACTTGCAGTACTTGGCGCATGGCTCAGTGTCTACAAGAAAAAGAAAAAAGCATAATGCGGTGTAAACCGTAAAACGGAAAAGGTCATGGGCAGTTTGCCTGTGACTTTTTTCTGTTTGAACTTATATCTGCCGGTAACCCACCGGGGACGGTTCTCGCCGGCGAGAACCGTCCCCAGTGGATTACTGCGATAGAAATAAGAACTTATACATGATATAATCTATCTATCATTTTGTGGATTTAGGAATTTTATTTTAGGAAAAAGAAGGGGAAAGGAAATGACAAAGAATCTGAATATAACTAAATCGACATCACTTGTCTTATGTGGTCTTTTCACAGCACTCATGGCTGTAGGAGCATTTATAAAGATCATGCTCCCAATCGGAATATGGCAGGTGACATTTTCGCTACAGATATTTTTTGCTGTTATGGCAGGGATGTTCCTAGGCAGCAAAAATGGTTTCTATAGTGTGCTTGCTTATGTGCTGGTAGGGCTTATGGGAGTTCCGGTTTTTGCACATGGTGGCGGTATCCAGTATATGATGAAGCCGACCTTCGGATTTATAATCGGATTCATAGCCGCAGCCTGGATCAGCGGTCTCGTTACTGAAAGTAAGAGCGGAAAAGGTATGGGAAAACTCATACTTGCCGCATTTCTTGGTGAGATGGCATATTATTTCTTTGGGCTTCTATACTATTTCATAATGTACAACTATGTTCTCACAAACGGAAAATCCATCGGCGTAGTTGCACTTATTGAAGTATGGTTTCTGAGCACTGTCATTCCGGATTTTATTATCTGCGCTCTGGCTGCAGTAACCTATAATCGTATTTATCCACTTGTTAAAAACTACATTTGCTGATTATTCTGCATTATGAAAAAACTAATCATTGCAACCAGAGGAAGCAGGCTCGCTCTGGCTCAGACAGATATAGTTTGCGGCCTTCTTAAGAAAGAAAATATAGACTATGAGATCAAGGTAGTTCACTCCAAAGGGGATCATAATCAAAAGGATGCACTATCCAAAATAGGAGGGAATGGGCTTTTTATACGTTCTCTTGAGACGGAACTTATGGAGGGTAATGCTGACATCGCTGTTCACAGCGCAAAGGATCTTCCATATGATCTGGGAGAGGGGCTGGTGATAGGCGGCGTGCCAAAGAGAGGCGACGCAAGGGATTGCCTTGTGACATTAAAGGGCGCGGGACCTGAACAACCTATGGTCATAGGCACAGGAAGCCCCAGAAGGATAAGTGAATTAGAACAGCTTTTTCCGAAGGCGGTTTTTGAAAACCTCCGTGGTAATGTTGACACGAGACTCAGAAAATTAAGTGAAGGCCGGTACACTGCCATTGTTGTTGCGGCAGCAGCGCTGGACAGGCTTGATTTGGATTTCCAGGAATATGACATCAGAAGACTTGATATCAGGGAGTGCATCCCTGCCGTTTGTCAGGGAATGATCGCAGTGGAATGTCGTGAAAAAGATAGGGAGATCGTGGAGCTTCTTGACAGAATATCTGATCCGGTAACGAAGCTTCGATTCGGAATAGAAAGATATCTTTTCAGCAGGATGAAAGCGGACTGCACTCTTCCCGTGGGAGCACATGCAGAGATAGACGGAGAAGAAGTTCGTATTTCGGCTATGTTCAGGGGCAAAAAATGCGAGCGGACAGGTAAGGTCAAGAACCATAAGAGTGTTTGTGATGATATGGTAAGGGAATTAATCGGAAACCGTTCAGGTAAGGTTACCCTTGTGGGAGCAGGCTGCGGAGAAGGTCTTATAACCCTAAAAGGTCTTGATGCTGTAAGTAATGCTGATGTCATAGTTTATGATGATCTTCTGGCTGTGGAAGTTCTTTCCCGGATTCCTCAGAAAACAAAACGAATATATGTTGGGAAAAGATCCGGAAAGCACAGTCTTCCTCAGGAGGAGATCAACCGCATACTGATCCGGGAAGCGCAGGAAGGAAATAATGTTGTCCGCCTTAAGGGTGGAGACAGTTTCGTTTTCGGAAGAGGCGGAGAGGAAATCCTTGCACTCATGGAAGAAAACATCCGCCATGAGGTCATACCCGGTGTAACATCATGTGTTGCTGTTCCCGAAAGATTCGGAATTCCTGTAACCCATCGGGGCGTGGCACGTTCCTTTACCGTGGTTACCGGTCATACAATGAAAGATGGGGAAATCAGAGTGGATTGGGAGAATCTTGCAAAAAATCCCGGCACACTTGTATTCCTTATGGGAATAAAGAATCTGAGAGAGATATGTGGGAAACTGATGGAGTATGGGAAGCCGGAGGATACTCCGGTAAGCGTATTGTCAAAAGCTTATTGCAAAGAGGAGCAGCGTTTTGATGGTAAGCTTTCCGATATAGCGGATGTGTGCGAGGGAAAGGCATTGACCCCGGGGATCATAGTTATAGGTCCGGTTGCGGGAATGGATCTAAGGTCTGATGCAGAAAAAAAGACAATTACAGTTACCGGTACTGAAAGATTTGTGAATATCCAATGTAAGGCTCTTGAGAAGCTGGAAGCAAAGCTTGTTCCCATGACCACAATGGAAGTCAGGTTCTTATTTGATAAGATGCCAAAAAGCTTCGAAGACTACAGTTGGATAGTTTTCACCAGCAGAAACGGGATCGAGGCATTCTTCTCATATCTGATGGAAAGTCAGATAGATCTGCGTTCAATCATGAAGCTGAAATTCGCCTGCATAGGTTCGGGAACTGACGAGGACCTTCGGGTTCATGGAATCCACGCGGATTTTGTACCGTCGGAATATACTGCGGAGGTGCTTGGTCGTGAGCTTGCGGAGCATCTCGGAAAGAATGATCGATGCCTTCTTTTGAGAGCGGAGATAAGTTCAGAGGCTCTTTCGGAGGAACTTAAAAAGGGCGGAATAAATTTTGATGAAGTGCCTATATACAGGACTTTAGTTAATGAAAAGCTTGCCGGAGACGGAAAAAAGCAGGTGGATTCTGATTATGTGATATTCGGAAGCGGAAGAGGTGTTGAAGCATTTTTTACTTTCTGTTCACTTTCTGATGGAACTGTACCGGTTTGTATAGGGCCAAGCACTGCGAAAAAACTTAGAGAACACTATGATGGAGAGTTCCTGATGGCAGGGGAGTATACTGCCGGGGGAATAAGTGAAGTCATATTGAAAGATATGGAATTATAGCCATGCAGTCCAGAAGAAGTGTGTCAAAGCTTCATGGTGAAATATGCATTTGTTGAAGAGCCGATCAGAATTTTATCTTAGTGAAATATGATAAGCGGCTCAAAAAGGAGATTAACGTGATCGTTTCATGGATGACAACCAATAGTTGTAATCTTAAATGTAAGCATTGTTATCAGGATGCCGGTGAAAAAAAGGCTGAAGAACTGACAACCGATGAGGCAAAGAAGCTTATTGACGGAATACAAAGAGCCGGTTTCAGGATAATGATATTCAGCGGCGGGGAAGCTTTGACCAGGCCGGATATATTTGAGCTTGTGGGCTATGCTAAGGAAAAGGGACTTCGTCCGGTATTCGGTACTAACGGCACACTGCTTACGGAAGGTGTGGTTGAAAAACTAAAGAATGCCGGAGCCGGTGCCATGGGCATAAGTCTGGACAGCCTGGATGCAAAAAAGCATAATGAATTCCGTGGGGATGCCGGAGCCTACGAAAAAACCATGGAGGGCATAGATAACTGTCGGAAGCTTGGACTTCCGTTTCAGCTTCATGTAACAGTCATGGACTGGAACAGAGACGAGATCCTCGATATTATTGATTTCGGTGTAAAGGTTGGAGCTGTCGCAGTTTACATATTCTTCCTTATACCTGTGGGAAGAGGGAAAATGATTGAGGATCATCAGGTGCAGGTGGAAGCTTATGAGCAGCTGCTTAAGGATATCATGCTGAAGCAGAACGAGGTCCCCATAACCATTAAGCCGACTTGTGCACCTCAGTTCATGAGGGTTGCAAAACAGCTTGATGTGAAAATAAGTCCAAGATTCTCCAGAGGATGTCTTGCCGGGCTTACCTACTGCATCGTAAGTCCGGTGGGAAAGGTGCGTCCATGCGCGTACATGCTTGAGGAGGCCGGAGACATTAGAAAAAAAGAATTTGATGATATCTGGAAAAACAGCGACCTGTTCAGGAAACTGAGAACCAAGGATTACAAGGGAAGCTGTGAGAACTGTGGATATAAAGATTCCTGCGGTGGCTGCAGAGCCAGAGCCGCATACTACAACAACGGAGACATCCTTGCGGAGGATCCTTACTGTGCCTACGGAAGGATAAAGGAGAAGTCCAATGCTTAGTCTTACCAGGATGCTGACTGACGGTACTTATTTTGGCGATGAGCTTCGCTATAAAAAGGGGGCTGCCGAACAACGTAACGGAGTTTCAGAGGGCAAAGGTCCGGTGGTGGTCTGGAATTATACCAGAAGCTGTAATCTAAAATGCAGACACTGCTATGCGGGTTCGGAAAACAAAAAATATGAAGGAGAGCTTACTACGGAACAGGCTCTCAAGGTTATGGATGACCTTGCGGATTTTCATGTACCGGTGATCCTTTTTTCGGGAGGAGAACCTTTATCAAGAAAAGATTTTTTTACTCTTGCGGAGCATGCCGCAAAGAGAGGCATCAGGCCGACACTTTCGACCAATGGCACGCTTATCGATCGGGAAACTGCGCAGAAGATAAAAGACATCGGAGTCGGATATGTAGGCATCAGCCTGGATGGACTTGAGAAGACCAATGATTTCTTCAGGGGAGTTGACGGCGCGTATAAAAGGGCCATGGAGGGCATCAGAAACTGTCGGGCCGTCGGGCAGCGTGTCGGACTCAGATTCACTATAAATAAAGAGAATTACAGTGAAGTTGGGGATATGCTTGACGTTTTGGAGAAAGAGGATGTTGACCGTATCTGTTTCTATCATCTCGTATATTCCGGCAGAGGGTCGGCTATACGTGATGAGGATCTGACTGCTGAAGAGACCAGAGCGGTTCTTGATCTTATTTTCGAGAGGACACTGGATTTTCACAGGAGAGGTCTCAAAAAGGAAGTTCTGATGGTGGACAATCATGCTGACGGACCTTACCTTTATCTCAAGTTCAGGGATAAGGATCCGGAGCGAGCAAAGTATATCCTGTCGATGCTTAAGATGAATGGCGGCAATAGATCCGGCATGGCTTTCGGAAACATTGACTATCTAGGTAATGTTCATCCCGATCAGTTTTCGCCTCAGCATACCTTCGGTAATGTTCTGGAAAAGCCCTTTGGGGAGATTTGGACTTCAACCGAAAATCCAGTACAGGCAGGGCTTAAGGACAGACACGGGCTGTTGCCGGAAACCTGTAAAGCCTGCTGCTGGCTGAACTGCTGTAACGGTAATTTTAGAACCAGAGCGGAAGCCGTAAGCGGAGATTTCTGGGGAATGGATCCGGCTTGCTATCTGACGGCGGAGGAAAGAAAGGTTTTTACGGATTGACATATTTTCACGTATGTGTGTGATATGTAATAGGTAGAATTCAGTGAGTGAGCATAATTGATCCGAATCGTTGGGGCTGATACTGATATTTAAAAAGAATTGGTAGAGGAATTATTAATGATTTTTGATGATTCAGACAAAGCTATACTTCAACAAATCCAAAATGGTATCAGTCTGACGGAAAAGCCTTTCCTGCTGATCGCAGACAGTGTGGGATTAACGGAAGAAGCAGTCCTCGAAAGAATCAACAGTATGAAGGAGTCGGGGATCATTCGAAGGATATCAGGATTCTTTGATGCCGGGTCTCTTGGATATCAGTCTGCGCTTTGCGGAGCTGTGGTGCAGGAAGAAAACATTGAACTATACAAAGAACTTTTGGACAGGTATCCTTGTATCACTCATAACTACCTGAGAGACCATCGAATAAATGGGTGGTTTACAGTATCGACAAAAGATGAAGCAGACAGAACCCGCATTCTTTCTGAGATACGGGAAAGCGGATTAGTGGAAAAGATCTATGTCTTTAAAAAGACTAAGATGTTCAAGCTTAAGGTGTTGTTTGATCTCGATGGTAAAGAGGAGATACAAAGTGAGAGCGGGGTTACAGACCCGCAGATAAGTGTCAGAATCGATTCTGTGAAAAAGAGTGCACTTATGACCGACATCACAGGAGACTCGAATCTTACGGAGGTGGGTGAAGATGTGGGAGAACATCTTCCGAAGGTTACCCCTGAGAAAATCCGCCTGATTCGTGAGCTTCAGGAACAGTTCCCTATATGTTCAAGACCTTTTGAAGTCATAGGTGAAAAAATCGGCATGGAAGAACAGGATGTGCTCCGCATGACCTCGAAGCTAAAAGAGGAAAAAAGGTTGAAGAGGATATCCGCGGCATTAAGCCACCATAAAGTCGGCTATAACATAAACTCTATGGTGGTTTGGGATTTAAGGGAAGAGGACATAGACCGGCTCCCGGATAAGGTTCTTTCCTGTCAGAATCTGTCACACTGCTACCTAAGGGAAAAGGACCCGGATTTTGATTATAACTTTTACACCATGCTTCATGCAAAAACCGAGGATGAGTACCATGGCATAATGGATATGTTAGAGGAAAACATTCTCCATAAAAAATATGTGGAGCTAAGGACTGTAAGGGAACTGAAGAAAATCGGGATGAAGTATTTTACCGAGGGAACGATCTAAAGACATATTATTGCGGCTTAACCGGCAGCAATAGATGAAAAGATTTACGACAGGAGAGAAAACCGGAATGGCATATTTCCCTATAATGATCAATCTGGAGAACAGAGCGGTTCTCATAATCGGAGGCGGAGCAACTGCACTTCGGAAAGCAGAAACCATGTTGTCCTACGGGGCTAAAGTTTTTGTGATAGCTAAGGAATTTAAACATGAATTTCCTAAAGCTGCGGTTCTGAAAGAAAAGGAGTTTGAAGATGAGGATCTTTTGTTAAAAGCAAGGGATTTTTTTCTGGTGATTGTTGCCACCGGGGATGGGGAGGTCAATGCTCACATTTCCGAACTATGCAAAAAAGAACGAATACTTGTAAATGCTGTAGATGAGGAAGAAAAGTGCAGTTTTATTTTTCCGGCAATCTACCGGCAGGGAGATGTTGTGGTTTCAGCCAGCAGCAGCGGAAAAAGTCCACTCGTCACACAATACCTTAGGGATAGGATTTCAAAGTGTCTACCTGAAAATATCGGCGAGATAAATGACGAAATGGGCAAACTCAGAAACCGGATCCGTCAGGAGATTCACAGTCAGAAGGAGAGAAAAGAAATATATAAAAAGGCCCTGGAAGAAATGCTAAAGGAATAACAGATCACCCGGGAAATGGTAAGCTGGCACAGGTCATAGCTTAACCGGACCAAACTTTAACGGAGTGCAATAAAAATAAATTTCTGTGTCGATAGGTATAGAAAAAATCATTCTTTTGGTTTAAACTGTAAATAAGTGTAAGTATCCGCTTTTTTTGGTACACACAAAAATGATCGTGTTTTTTCTTGTTGAGTATTATTGATTTCTTGAAGATATAGTAGGCTTAGGAAAGTTGAGGTCTATCATGAAAAAGCTATTAAAAGATTACTGGTTGGTAGTCATGGCAGTTCCCTTTCTGTTGTTCGGGCTGATTGTAAACCTATACAAGATGAGTATTCCGAAGCAGGAGGTTGCCAAAACTGAACAGGAGGCGGCAGCAATGACGCCAAAGGCCGCAAATCCGGACGGAGTAATTTCTGCTGATGAGTGGGCAAAGGTCTTTCCGGATATCGTTGAGTCCATCAAGCTGAACAGCAAGCATGATTATCAGACCGATTATCTCGTAGATGATCCTTATCTGGTTGAACTGTATGAAGGTTATGGTTTTGCAAAAGACTATAAGAGCGCCAGAGGCCACTACTATGATCTTGATGACATTCATGAGACGGCAAGACCTCATGCAAAGGCCAATTGTCTTACCTGTAAGACTGTTAATTTCACCAAGCTGGTCAATGATATAGGTGTTGATGCTTATACCAAGGATTTTGAAGAGGTTTTTTCTTCCCTGAATGAAGGAATCAGCTGCTATAACTGTCATGGCAATAACGAAGCTATGGGACAGCTTACAGTCACCCATCAGTATATGGCAGACGCACTTGGTGATAATGTTGGCTCCATCCATGCAGCGAATGTTGCCTGTGGTCAGTGCCATACAGAGTATTATTTCAAACCTGAAATTCTTGAATGTACCGTTCCTTACAGCAGTCTGGATACCATGGGACCTGAACCGGAGCTTAAGTATTATAAGGAAATCGGCTTCACCGACTGGACACAGGAATCTACAGGCGCCAAGATGCTCAAGGCTCAGCATCCCGAATTCGAGACATTCCTTTTAGGAAAGCATGGAAAGATGCTTAGCTGTGCTGACTGTCACATGGAAACAGTTACAAGAGCTGATGGAAGTACCTATAAATCACATGAGCTTGTAAGTCCATTGGAGAGTAAGACCATTCTTGAGAGTTGTGCTCAGTGCCATGGAAGTACAGATATGGTTGAATTCGTTCACGGCATCCAGGAGAAGGTTCATGCCCGTGAGGATGAGGTCGGGGACAAGCTTGTAGAGCTTAAGAAGGCTCTCGTTGAAGCAAATCAGAGCGGCAAGTGGACAGAGGATGAATTAAACGAAGTTCGTGAGATTTACAGTGATGCCGAGTGGTACTTTGACTGGGATTACGTTGAGAATGCAGAGGGCGCACACAACAGTGAGCTTGCTTATAAGTGTCTGGATACCTCAGAGGAAATGATTAATCAGGCAATGGAGAAGATACAGGCTCACAAGGTATGATGGATTTCCAAGAGAAATGCTTATAGCGCCTTATTGATAGACTTAAACTAATATTCAGTGCATATTTAAAGAGAGGAGGATTTTTCCTCCTCTCTTATTGTATAATTAGAGCATAAGTCTTGCATCAGGCTACATTGCATTCTGAAAGTTCGTAAGCGAAGCAATGCGTAGGACTTATGTATGCAAAAATTTGGGGATGGGATATGAACGGTTTAAAAAAATTCTACAAATTCATTTCGTCCATGAAGCTTGCCCTGGTCTTACTGGGACTTTTGATCATCGGATGTGTCATAGGTTCTGTGATACCACAAGGTCAGATCATAAAGTTATACCAGCAGCAATATGGCGACAGAACAGCGGGGCTGATAATGGCACTGAGTCTTGACGATGTTTTTCACAGCTGGTGGTTCGTGGCATTTACTGTCATCCTGTGCCTCAATCTCTTTACCTGCTCCATATTAAGGACACCGGCACTCATAAAAAGGTGGAAGAGCTTCGGAGATCTTCCGGATGAAAACAGCATTTCAAACAATGTCTCAGTAGAGAGCAGTCCGCACTATATCGGAAGACTTTCAAAAGACCCGGAGGCATTTCTGAAAAGTCTGGGTTTTTCGAGGCAATCCGGAACAAAGCAATCTGAAACAAAGCAAAACGAAACAAAGCAGAGTTATATAGTTGGAGTCAGACATAAGGCAGGACTTTTAGGCCCGCTTATCACTCACATAGGAGTGCTTCTTTTGATACTGGGATTTTCTTTGGGGCAGATGACTAAAGTGGAGTATACCGTTTATGGCCTTCCGGGAGATGCAAAACAGATTGGAGATACGGATTATATTCTTCAGATTGATGATTTTAACATCGGTCTGAGAGCTGATGATACGGTGGAACAGTACACCTCGGATATCACAGTTCGAAATGCAGCAACGGGTGCAAAGGAAAGTGCCAGTGTTTCTGTCAATGCTCCTGCATCATTGTTTGGAATGAAGTTCTTTCAGAATTCCACTGGATGGGCTGCGGACATGCACATACTTGAAAACGGCGAGCTTCTCCAGGAAGAAGCGGTAGAAGCAGGGAATTATGTGACTGTATCTGATAAAACGGATCTGCAGATCGGATTCATGGCATTTTATCCCGATTATCATTACGACAGAGAAAAGGGTCCCTTGACCCTGAGCTCCAAACTCAATAATCCTGCATATCTGTATATTGTTTATTTCCAGGGTTCGGTACTTGGGATGAACACACTTATGGAAGGTGAAGAGCTGACCATAGACGAATATACCGTGACATTTGACAACCCGAGAAACTATACGCTTATCCAGATCAAAAAGGACAGTTTCACTTATTTTGTACTTTTGGGTGGTGTGGTTCTTCTTTTTGGATTATTCCTTTCTCTGTATGTTCAGCCGGAGAAAATATGGTTGAAACAGGAGGGTGATAGATATTTGGTCTTTGGAAGCGGCGGTAAGAGCGGAATTCTTTTTGCTGACAGAGTTAAGGCGAAGTTGAAAGGAAATAACTATGAAAAGTGAAACACTTTTTAATTTAGAAAACAACTTGTTTACGGTGGCCATGCTTTTATATTTTGTCAGCATGATCCTCTTTTTTGTTTTCTTTGTGTTCAAAAACCTTAAGGTCACAAAGTTAGGAAACGGAACTTTGATTACAGGCTTCCTTCTCCATACTGTTGTGATGCTTATAAGAGGTATAAATGCAGGAAGACTTCCCCTCACCAACCAGTATGAGTTTGCGTCTGCATTTGCCTGGGGTTTATGCTTTGTGTCCATCATTTTTATATACAAATACAAGTTTCAGGCATTGGCTACCTTCTCCGTTCCTGTGATATTTCTGATGATAGGTTATGCCGCAATGCAGAGTAAAGAGGTACATGAGCTCATGCCATCACTCAGGAGCAATTGGCTGGGATTCCACGTATCCACTGCCATCATAGCCTATGGTGCCTTTGGAGTTTCCTTTGCCATTTCTATCATGTATCTCCTTCGTACAAGATCAGTTGCCAATGCTTTTTTTGAGCAACACGTGCCCTCCGGTGAAAAACTGGATATCATCAGTTACAGAGCAGTAAGCCTCGGGGTTTTATTCCTTAGCTTTTGTATGATATCGGGCGCCATCTGGGCGGAGAATGCCTGGGGCAGTTACTGGTCCTGGGATCCGAAGGAAACCTGGTCTTTAGTTACCTGGTTTATCTATTTCATCTATCTTCATCTGAGACTCAGAAGCGGATGGAAGGAGAAGCGGGCCGCCTGGTTTTCCATCATAGGCTTTATATGCGTAATATTTACATATATCGGTGTGAATACCCTGCTTCCGGGAGTACACAGCTACGCCTAGAGCATAACCCACCGGGGACGGTTCTTGCCGGCGAGAACCGTCCCCAGTGGGTTCTTATCGTTGGCAGGTTCTCTGCAGAAAGCTACCCACAAAATGATTAGATGTCGACTTTGACGCTCACATCATGTTATGATGTGAGTGTTGTTTTTCGGGATTTGATTATGGAACACAAAATCAGATTTCGAATTTCGCATGGAAGTAAAAAAATGAGGTGGCAAATATGGAATACAGGATCGAGCATGACACAATGGGAGAAGTAAAGGTTCCGGCGGAGCATTTCTGGGGAGCTCAGACTGAGCGTTCTCTTGAGAACTTCCGTATAGGTACAGAAACTATACCGAGAGAGGTTATTTTTGCATTTGCAGTGCTTAAGTCTGCGGCAGCAGGTGCTAATCTGAAGCTTGGAAAGCTTGCAAAGGATAAAGCGGAAGCCATCATCGGTGCCTGCGAAGATATCATGGATAACAAATATCCGGAGGAGTTTCCTCTTAAGGTATGGCAGACAGGTTCCGGCACCCAGTCCAACATGAACATGAATGAAGTCATAGCCCATGTTGCGGTGCATGATCACCCGGAGGTAAGCATTCATCCAAATGACCATGTAAATATGTCCCAGTCTTCCAATGACACTTTCCCCACCGCCATGAACATGGCTGCAGTTATCGCCATATATGAGAATCTGATTCCGGCTGTGGACACGCTTATAGAAACCTTCAAGCGTCTTGAAAAGGAAAATGAAGACATCATTAAGATCGGACGCACACATCTTCAGGATGCGGTACCCCTCAGGTTCAGTCAGGAAATCTACGGCTGGAGAGGAATGCTTGAGGAATCAAAGGCTCAGATCATTGAAGCCTCAGCACATCTCAGAAAGCTCGCCATAGGCGGAACTGCCGTAGGTACAGGTCTTAACTGCCCCGAAGGTTTTGACAGAATCTGCTGCGAAGAGATCTCATCCATTACCGGACAGGAATTCAAGCCTGGTGAGAACAAGTTCCACGCCCTTACGTCTAAAGACGGATATGTATATGTAAGCGGCGCCTTAAAGGGACTTGCCGCAAATCTTATGAAGATCGCCAATGATGTAAGATGGCTTGCCAACGGCCCCCGTTGTGGTCTCGGTGAGATAAGCATTCCCGAGAACGAGCCGGGAAGCTCCATCATGCCCGGCAAGGTTAACCCTACTCAGTGTGAGGCCATGACCATGGTTGCCATCCAGGTTATGGGTAATGATGCCACCATCGGTATCGGTGCATCCCAGGGTAACTTCGAGCTCAATGTTTTCATGCCGGTGCTTGCCTACAACATGATGCAGTCAATCAGGCTCCTGGCAGATGGTATAGTTTCTTTTGACAGGAACTGTGCATCGGGCATAAAGGCAAAGAAAGACAAAATGGAGGAGAACCTCAGAAATTCCCTTATGCTGGTAACCTGCTTAAGCCCTGTGATCGGCTATGAGAATGCAGCAAAATGTGCACATAAGGCATTTGAAGAGAATACAACTTTAAGAGAAGCTGTTCTCAGTCTTGGTTTCCTCTCCGGTGAGGAATACGACAAAACTGTAAGACCTGAGAAGATGGTTTGATAATAATAGCCGGGAAGGTTCTAAATTGAGAGAACCTTCCCGGCTTTAATCATTTCAACTGATATATGATTGAGGGCCTTCCTCCGGTTTCATAGTCCACGGTGCTTTTGACTTTGCCGGTTTCGATGAGGTAATTCATGTAACGGCGTATGGTAACCTTGGATAGAGTCAGCTGACCGGAAAGAGCTTCACAGGTCACAGTTTCAGTTGGATGAGCTGTTAACCATGAATGGATGGTTTCGAGGGTTTTCTTGTTGAGACCTTTCTCCAGGGGCTCCGATTCCGGGGACGGCTGTTGTGTTTCAAGAAGAGTATCAAGCTTTGTCTGAGTGATTCTCTCTGTTTTGTTTTCCGCCATAAAACCGGCTCTTTTTTTAAACTTGTCTATGGCTGAAGAAAAACGTTCAAAGGAGAAGGGCTTTATGATGTAGTCAATGATTCCGTTATTAAGAGTACTTCTTATAACCCCCAGATCATTGGCTGCGGTTATCATGATGACTGAAACCGGGTTATGGATGGAACGTAGCTTATGAAGGAGCTGCATTCCGTCCAGCTTTGGCATGTAAACATCAAGTATCGCAAGATCAACCTTGTTGTCTCTCAGATATTCCAGGGCATCAGCGCCGTCCTTGAAAATGGCAACAATTTCAAAGCCTCCACATTTTTCCAGATATTCTCGATTGATCTCCGCAACGGGAGCATTATCATCTACAATGATTGCTTTATACATCAATGCCTCCTTCAGGCTTATAATCCTGGAACTCTTTTTTGAAGCCGGCTCTGATTTCATTGAAGAAGAGAGTAAAGGTGGTGCCTTCTCCGGGTTCCGATTCCACGTCAATGTTTCCGTTGTGCCTTGTCACGATTTCCCTTATCAGATAAAGACCGTTACCTCTTCCGGAATCCGCTTTTGTACTGTAACCGTAGGAGTAAACCTTTTCAAGATCACCTTCATCTATACCTGTTCCGGTATCGGAGACGGAAATCATAAGATATTCCTCGGTCTCGGTTATCTGAAGGTCGATTGTCCTTGTGTTATTTCCCTGCTTCATGTTGATAGCTTCGATGGCATTTTCCAGAAGGTTTCCAACGATTGTAACCAGCTCCCGGCTTGAAAGAAAGGCGCTGTGTCTCGGTATATCACTCTCAGGAGAAATGTTCATTTCAATGTCGGTTTCCAGCATGTTCTGGAGCTTGCCGAGAATCAGTGCGGCCAGGTTGACGTTCCGGATCTGGTGAAGTATTGGATCCTCAACATTGTGCTGTATCTCCGAAACTTCGTTAATGTAGGCGGCCGCCTTGTCAGGAGTGCCCATTTGGATGAGTCCGTAGATTACCTGAAGTTTGTTCATAAAGTCATGCCGGTTGGCGCGTAATGCTGAGATCATATGCATTGAGCCCGTAAGCTGTTCCGCCTGACGCTGGGCTTCTGTTTTATCGATAAGAATGAGGGTCAGACCGGTCTGTTTTTTGCCCTCAAAGAGCGGAATTATGTGCATAAGGACATTGGGTCTTGAGGATGGCAGATTTTTTGTGTTTTTCTTTATTTCCAGGACACTTCGTCCATCTTCCAGGGTAAGAAAATCTGATATATCCCGGTGCTCAAGCTCTTCTTTTGAGGAAGAGAGGATGTGTTCGGCAGCAGCATTGGCAAGCTTTATGTCGCCCTTTTTTCCTATGGAAAGGATTCCTTCTTCCAGGGTGTTCAGAAGACCAAGCTGTGCCTGATAAATGTATACGAGACGCTCCGGGCGGTTTCCCAGGAGGATGCTGCTTAGCATCTTATATATCAGTTCCGGTATGAGAATGCTGGTTGCAAGGGCTGCTATGAAAAGCCAGCGGTACTGCATGAGAATGTTATCTTTGAGCTCTGTTACCTGGGACATTTTGGTGGATACCAAAACGAAACCGATGACATTTTTTTCGGAATCATAAACCGGATGAAATGCTCTTTGCTGAGGTCCCTCTGTTCCGGTACCGAAGCTGATATAGGCTTTTCCATTTAGGGCTTCATACTGATCATCTCCCACAAAGGATTCTCCGATGAGGCTGTGTCTTATATGATATATACGCCTTGAATCGGTGTCCGCTATGGTAATGATGTCTATGGTGTCACTGGTTATGACTATGGAATCCAGGAAGTTAATGAGTGAATCATCACAACGCTTATCAAGCAGAGCCTGTCTTACTCTGTCGGAGGATGCCAGGATGTCGGCATTGGACACAAGGGTCTCCTTGATGGTTGCTTCCAGCCTGGTTACCGAGATGCTCATAGTGGTGTACAGGAGGGCTGTGGTCAGAAGCAGAGTGCTTACGGCGGTTATAATGAAAGTGTTAACCAGTATCTGGGATAAACTGGTGACTTTTCGAAATGGATTTTTCAAAAATGCAACCTCCTGAATGACAAAAAAATAGCAATTTTTTTTAAGTTTCTAAAGCTTAAAACTATTTCTTGAATTGTATATATTTAAGTACAGAAATGCAACAGTTAGTGCGATGCAAAGATCGAAAGTGGCAGGCCTGTTTCGGAGAAACGGAGTGTTGTCAGGTGCGTGGCACTAAAATCAATGTTTTTTGGGAGGTTTTTATGGCAAAGAGTACGGAAGGCTACAATGGTTTAAAACTGTTTGAGATGCCCTGGACGATATTCGCGATTTTTTCAGCAATCGTTCTTGCGGCAACTTATCTGGGCGTTTTACCAAAAGGTATGGCAGGATGTTTCGCATTTATGATAGTAATCGGAACAGTTCTGAATGAAATCGGTAACAGAGCACCGATCATCAAGGATTATCTCGGAGGCGGAGCTATCGTAGTTATCTTTGGTTCTGCGGCACTGAATTATTTTAATCTTATTCCTAAGCTTATTGATGCAGATAATGAACTTTATGCTATGGGCATAAAGTTGGACCTCATCGGAAATATCACAACATTCTTTAAGCCGACAGGTGCATTTCTGGATTTCTACATCGCAGCACTTATCTGCGGTTCTATCCTCGGTATGAACAGAAAGCTTCTTGCTAAGGCAGCAGCCAGATATTTCCCTGCTATCTTCGGAGCTATCGTTCTTTCCTTCGCTCTGGCAGGTGTTGCAGGTGCTGTTATGGGCTTTGGAGTTGTAAAGTCAATTCTTCTTATCGCACTTCCTATCATGGGCGGCGGAATGGGAGCAGGTGCAGTTCCTCTTTCAAAGATTTTTGAGTCATCAGGAACCATGACAGCGGATGAAGCGATCTCAACCATGACACCGGCGGTAGCCATCGGTAATGCGATTTCCATCGTTATGGCCGGTGTTCTTTCAAAGGTTTTAACCGGTGATCTCAATGGTAAGGGTGCCCTCATGAGAACAGGTGCGGCTAATGCTGCCGAGTATGAGATCAGTCCTGAAATGCAAAAGAAGAGAGACCACATCAGTGTTGCAAACCTCGGAAAGGGACTTTTCGTTTCATGTTCATTCTTCGCATGGGGCTACATCGTTTCCAAGTTCTGGACAATGGCGGTTCCATCAGTAAGTATCCACGCTTATGCATGGATGATCATTTCTGTAGCTGTGTGTAAGGTGCTTGATATTATCCCTGAGGATATCGAGATCTGCTGTTTCCAGTGGTTCCAGTTCATCATGAAGAATCTTACAACCACTCTTCTTGTTGGTATCGGTATCTGCTACCTTGAGCTTGGTACTGTTATCGCAAGTTTCTCACTTACATATCTTGTTCTTTGCCTCCTTACCTGCATCGGCGCTTTTGTTGGTGCTGCAGTAGTAGGAAAGATGGTAGGTTTCTATCCTTTGGAGGCGGGTATCACAGCAGGTCTTTGCATGGCTAACATGGGTGGTACCGGTGACGTAGCTGTTCTTTCAGCAGCAGACAGAATGGAGCTTATGCCATTCTCGCAGATTTCATCAAGAATCGGTGGTTCCATCATCCTGATCATAGGATCTTTGATGTTATCAATACTTGGAGGAATGTTGTAAAGTATTTATGAATTGCAGCAATTGCCAAAAAGAAGCTGACTTCCGGTACCGGGTGCTGGAAGTTCAGACTTTGAATGTGAGATCCCTTAAAGGTCATAATAGGGTTCAGGCTCTCGGAAAATTTCAGGATTACGGAATCTGCAGGAGCTGTGCCGAAAGGAAGCTAAGGGAAGTTCTGGAGTTTTCCGGTGAGAAAAGAAAACACTGTATCTTCAGTATTATCATCATAATATTGGGCTTACTCATTATTCTGAATAAGGGCAGTGAAGATATTGTTGGATTTACCGGGATTTTCTTTATCCTGGGAGGCGTTCTGATAGAATACGGAACCGTAAGCGAATGGCTGAAACTCAGAAAAGAGCTTAATGCTCTTACGCCTGAAAAAAGAATAGAGAGGGCTGCATGGATGGAGCTTCTGGATGTAGCTCCGAAAAAATCTATAGATTCTGACATTTCCTATATACCGGTGAGGGAAGAAACTGTTAAAATGAAAAAAGGGGATTTCATGGTCATGTATGACCTGATTCCCGAAATAGTAGAGAAGGCATGGTCTCTGGTAAATGCAGACTATTCAAAAAATAATTAAAAGGAGAAAATTATGGATTACGCAAAGGTATCATTGGAGAAGCATTATGAGTGGAAGGGCAAGATAGAGGTTGTTTCAAGAGCAGCAGTTGATTCTTCCGAAGCACTTTCTATCGCATATACACCGGGCGTTGCTCAGCCTTGTCTTGAGATTCAGAAGGATGTTAACAAGTCTTATGAGCTTACCAGAAGATGGAACACAGTTGCCGTAGTTACAGACGGAACCGCAGTTCTGGGTCTTGGTGACATCGGACCTGAGGCAGGTATGCCGGTTATGGAAGGAAAGTGTGTTCTTTTTAAGGCATTCGGTGATGTAGATGCAATTCCTCTATGCGTACGTTCCAAGGATCCTGATGAGATAGTTCATACCATACAGATGCTCCTTGGTTCCTTCGGTGGAATCAACCTTGAGGATATTTCCGCTCCGAGATGTTTCGAGATAGAGAAGAAGCTTAAGGAAGTTTCGGATATTCCCATCTTCCATGATGACCAGCACGGGACAGCGGTTATCACACTTGCAGGACTTATGAATGCCCTTAAGGTAGTAGGAAAGAAGATCGAGGATATCAAGATCGTTACTTCCGGAGCAGGTGCTGCCGGAATCGCTATCATTAAGCTCCTTATGGCTATGGGACTCAAGAACGTTATCATGACAGACCGTAAAGGCGCTATCTATGAGGGAAGAGAAGATCTCAATCCTATAAAGCAGGAGATGGCAAAGATCACAAACTTCAACCACGAGAAGGGAACTCTTGCAGAGGTTATCAAGGGAGCTGACTGCTTCATCGGTGTATCAGCACCGGGAACTCTTACACCTGATATGGTTCGCACCATGGCTAAGGATCCTATCATCTTTGCCTGTGCAAACCCTACACCGGAGATTTTCCCTGATGAGGCAAAGGCAGCAGGCGCAGCAGTTGTTTCAACAGGACGTTCAGACTTCCCTAACCAGATCAACAACGTTCTCTGCTTCCCGGGAATCTTCCGTGGAGCACTTGATGTCCGTGCATCTGACATCAACGATGAGATGAAGATAGCAGCAGCAAAGGCTATCGCAGGCCTCGTATCCGATGAGGAGCTCAATGCTGACTACATCCTTCCGAAAGCATTTGATCCACGTGTAAAGGATGCGGTTGCCAAGGCTACAGCAGAGGCTGCAAGAAAGTCAGGAGTGGCTAGAATTTAATACCAATAAATATACCTTGCCGTAAAACCTTCCTGCAGGGCCCCTCGGTGTGAGGTGGCCTCGGGAAGGTTTTTTCTTTTAATGCCTGATCGTGATAATTCCGTGCAACAGAAGTGAATCTTTTGTTGCACGGTTTTTTATTTTTATCTTCAATATGCAATATCAGGAAAGATATGTGAAAGAACAGAAAATATTATCAGGCGTTTATCAGGTATTATGGTTCCATCAACAGAGATAAACAAATTAAGAATGTTCAAGGAGATAAATGATGAAAAAGACACTTCCCATAGGAATACAGGTATACGGTCTCAGAGATCTTTTGGAGAACACACCTGAGAATTTTAAAAATGTAATGCAGAAGGTTAAGGAGCTCGGATATGACGGCGTAGAGCTCGCAGGTCTTTATGGACACACACCTGAGTATATCAAGGAAACACTTGATGAGGTAGGACTTATTCCAATCAGCGCACACGTTGCATTTGCTGAGATGATGGAAAACATCGACGGCATCATCGCAGATTATAAAAAGATCGGCGTTAAGTATCTGGTAATGCCTTATATGTCAGAGGAATACCGTCCGGCAAATCCCGAAGGCTTCAAGAAGTTCCTTCCTCTTTTAAATGAGATCGGACAGAAAATACATGATGCGGGTATGACCTTCCTCTATCACAATCACGATTTCGAGTTTGTAAAGATGGATAATGGCAAGTGGGGATACGACGAAATGTTTGAGGCTATCCCTCATGACAATCTGATGTCGGAGCTTGATACCTGCTGGTGCCAGGTAGCAACTTCAGACGCTGAGGGTTTCGTGAAGAAGTATAAGGACAGGATCCCGGTAGTTCATCTGAAGGATTATATCAAGCAGGGTGAAGTTAAGAACATGTACAAGCTCATCGGCATCGACAGTAAGGAAGACGAAGGCGAGACCGGCTATTTCGGTTTCAGACCGGTAGGCTTCGGAATGATGATCTGGGAGCCGGTTCTTAATGCAGCGGTTGAGGCAAATGCACAGTGGGTTATAGTTGAGCAGGATGAGCATTATGAGACAGAGCCCCTTGAGTGTGCAAGAAGAAGCAGAGAGTATCTGAGAATTTTGGGCTGGTAAAGTTTTAAAAGTGTTGCGGTATTCCGGCAGGGATACCTGAGCAAGGCATTCCCTGTGTATTGAAGGATATGTAAAGAATATAGGAGCCGGGCAGATCTGCATCCGTATGTAAGAGATAAACGGCGACAAACAAACTATTTATAGGAGAGAAGATAAAATGAAAGAAATAAGAATCGCAATCATCGGAACAGGAATGATTTCCCACAGACACATGACAGTTATCAAGAATTTACAGAAGCGCGGCCAGAACCTTAAGGTTGTAGCTGCTGCTGAAATCGATAAGGCCAAGCTTGAAGCCTTCGGAAAGCAGTATGGTATCGACGAGAAGGATCTTTATCAGGACTTCAGAGAGATGCTGAAGAGAGATGATATTGATGAGGTTGAAGTATGTGTACACAACAATCTTCATACATCTGTTGCAACAGCCGTTATGGCAGCAGGCTTTGACTGCTACTCAGAGAAGCCGATGTCAGCAAGCTATGCAGACGCAAAGATCCTCTATGATGCACAGAAGAAGTACGGAAAGAAGCTGGCTATCCAGATCAGCTCCATCTATAATCCTCAGACAAGAATCGCAAAGGAAATGATCGCTGACGGAAAGCTTGGCAAAATCTATCATGCAAGAAGCGTTGGTCACAGACGTCAGGGACGTCCGGGCTATGACATGCCTTTCTTCAGCCGTGACTTCGTAGATCCGAAGGTAGGCGTACACGGACCTCTCTTCGACCTTGGAATCTATCACATCGCACAGATGCTCTATGTAATGGGCATGCCTGAGCTTGAGAGCGTATACGGAACAACAACCTGTGATTACTGGAGAGACAAGAGAATAGATGATGCTGTAAACTGCCATACACCTGTTGAAGATCTTTCTGTTGCCATTGCACGTTTCAAGAACGGTCTTTCAATGGATATCTATGAGGACTGGGCTATCCATATGGATGAAATCGGATCAAGCTTTATCGCCGGTTCTCTCGGCGGACTTAAGTTCACAGATGTTGACCAGACAGGCGGACCTATGGCTGTTCCTGAGGGCGGAAACATCGTTGGCGGAGGAGAACTTCAGAAGCCGAGACTTCAGTACTTCGGCGTTGATGAGAAGGGTCGCCTTTTCGATACAAAGCTTGAGTGTGCTATCGGCGATGTTACAGGTATGCAGGAGCTTGCGCTCAATCCTGAGATGGAGAAGTTCAATGACAACCAGCTTCACTGGTATTCATACCTTCGCGGAGAGCTTACCGATGAAACAAGAATCGATTCACCTTATATCGCAATGCAGACAGCATTCCTTTCAGAAGGTGTTGTTCTTTCAAACGAGCTTGGCCGTTCTGTTACTGCCGATGAGATCAGGGCAATGTCTAAATCCATCGCTATCCGTGAGCAGGAGACACCTTTCGGCACAATTAAATATGATTTTGATGACTATAAGGCTTAATAAAGACCTATATCATAAAGGGAGCTGTGAACAATGGGAAATCATTGTTCACAGCCCCTTTTTTTATTGTTGTAAGAAGTGTAACAAAGTATCAAGCAATGCTTTAAATGCTTAGTTTAAACTTATCTCCGATACACAGTTGTGTACACAGGATGACAATGGTTTCTTGCGCATCTGTGACCACACTGCTTATCCGTAGAAGCGGATATCCTTTGGAGATGCCAAGGGCTTTCGATTCTCGGGTATTGGAGAAGACAATGTCTATAACTTTGTGGGAATGATCAAGAATAATACCATGCTTCTTGTCAAGTACTTCATAAAGAGAGGAATTATTTAGATCTTCGCCAAACAAGAAAGAAAATGATTCCGGAAATTTGTTTATCTCCAGAACTACTGCTTTTCCATCAGCAGTTCGTATTCGTTCCACTACCATTATTTTTTCATCCGGAGCCAGATGCATAAGTTCTATATCTTTATCTGTTGGCTCTTCCAAAGCCATCTTGATGGTCTGTGCTCCGGGCTTAAGGTTCATAGAGCGACACATGTCAGAGAAGGCAAGAACTCTATTGGAGATATTGCGCTGAAGCTTCTTCTCGGCTACAAAAGTTCCTTTTCCGGATTTCCTTTCCAGATATCCCTGATCAGATAATTCCTTCAAGGCTTTTCTTACAGTGACGCGGCTGACGTTATATTGATCACTCAGTTCGAACTCGGTGGGAAGCTTGCTTCCGGGAGCGAGAATTCCGGTTTCAATGCTATCCTGCAGTTTACTTTTAAGCTGAAGATATAAAGGGGTTACTGTGTTGTTTTCGAGATTTTTTGTATTCATATGTATGGATTCCTTGAGATTTAAGGGATAGAACTAAACTCGTGTTAATACAAATAATACATAATATAGGCATTTTACGCAAGATTAGATACATAGAGTCAAGTCGGTGTTCAAAAAATATGTAACAATTCAGCCGGTGGGGCAGTTGGGCCACCGGCTGAATTATTATATATGACAGAATCTGTGGCTGATGATGAATATGACAAAACCTCCGGGCGAATAATACATATAGATACAATTGCTGCCGCTGTTAATACATTATAAACCATTTTTTTCTATAAAAAATCCTTGGTGCTGTAGCATTTGGCCCTGAAACACATAAAAAATATAAAAATCAAAAAAATATTGACAGATACAATATAATACAATAAGATACATATATACAAAACAAACAAATACAAATCAAGAAGATAAGGAGAATACAATGAGTTACAAAAGCAAGGATATCAAAAACATTGTAGCAGAGATCATCGAAAAGAAAAGTGATAAGGGCGGAGTAAAGTCTATCTATTTTGTGGGATGCGGCGGTTCCCTCGGTGCACTCTATCCTGCAAAGACCTTTATGGAAAAGGAAGCTGTATCACTGAGATCCGCTTGGATAAGCAGTAATGAGTTTGTTCACAGTACACCAAAAGATTTCGGAGAGAATTCTATCATTGTTCTGGCTTGTCACAAGGGCAACACTCCCGAGACAATTAAGGCTGCCGAAATAGGCAAAAAAGCCGGAGCTGCTGTGATTCTTCTGACCTGGCTGGAAGAATCTGAGATAGTTGAGTTCGGTGATTATGTGATTCTTTACAGCTTTGATGCAAGTCCGGACCATCTTGCAGGAGATATAGATTATGCCGGTGAAAAGACTTTGTGTGCTCTGCTTGTAGCTGTGGAACTTGTTGCACAGACAGAGGGTTATGCAAACTATGATAAATTCCAGGAAGGTCTGGGGCTGATATCTGGTATCATAAAGAATGCAAGACGTCATGTTGCAGAGCGTTCTCTGGATTTTGCGAAAAAGTATAAAGATGCCCCGGTTATCTACACGATGGGAAGCGGTGCAGCTTACGGCGCAGCTTACATGGAAAGTATTTGTATCTTTATGGAAATGCAGTGGCTTGATTCCAGCAGTATCCACACCGGAGAGTTTTTCCATGGACCTTTTGAAGTAACTGACAAGAACCGCACTTTCGTAATACAGATAAACGAAGGATCTACAAGGGAACTGGATGAGAGAGCTCTGACATTCCTGAGAAAATATGGTCAGAACATCGAAGTGCTTGACGCGAAGGAATTAGGTTTATCTACAATTGATTCCTCTGTAGTTGATTATTTTAATCATTCTTTGTTTAATAATGTCTATCCAGTCTATAATCATGACCTCGCTACTGAACGTCAGCATCCATTGACTACCAGACGATATATGTGGAAGGTCGAGTATTGATTCTTTTAAAGTTCGATTTATTAAAGTTCATAATTTTAACCAAATGTCTATAAATAGTTGAAAAAAAGGAGGGAAAAAATGTTCTGGTTAGAACTGCTTATAGTAATGATGATAATATACTGGGGTGTTCGCAAAGGTGGGCCTTTTCTGGCTATGGCCGGTGGAATCGGTATGTTCATCATGGTATTCATTTTAAGGGTTAAACCGTCTGATCCGCCTATCACAGTCATCCTGATTATGATTGCTGTCATATGCGCAGCATCTATGCTGCAGGCATGCGGCGGTCTGGATTTTTTGGTTCGTATCGCAGAGAAGATTTTGCGTAAAAATCCCAAAATGATCACAGTGATGGCACCGTTAGTCGCATGGCTGTTTACCTTCATGTGTGGTACAGGTCATATAGTTTATTCTCTTTTACCGGTCATTGACGAAATCGCCATGCAGACGGGAGTTCGTCCGGAAAGACCCATAGCTGCATCAATTGTTTCTTCGCAGTTCGCAATCACTGCCTGTCCTCTTTCCGCGGCAACAGTTGCTGTTCTTTCCTTCGTTGCTGAATCTCCCTACGCTTCAAATATAAATATGTTCAGCCTGCTTTGTGTTGCTATCCCTGCAACACTCTGTGGAACGCTTGCCGCAGCACTGGTGATGCTCAAAAAAGGCAAAGAACTTGCTGACGATCCAGAGTTCCAGAGACGTCTTGCGGCAGGAGAGATAGAAGATTTTTCAAAAAGAGAACACAAGGAAGTAGCAGCTTCAAAAGAGGAAAAAACTTCTGTTACTATCTTTATTATCGCTATGGTAGCAATCGTTATCATGGGTGCCGGATCAAAGATTCTTCTTCCGGTATTCGCTGATGAATCAAAACTGGCATTGACCACTGTTATTGAAATGTTCATGCTAGTTGCGGCAGGTTTCATGGTGATTTTCTGTAAGGTGGACAGCAACAAGCTTTTGGATCAGCCTGTTTTCAAGACCGGTATGTTTGCAGTAATCCTGGCTTTTGGTCTCTGTTGGCTGGTTAATACGTTCATAAATGATCAGTCCACATTTATAACTGACAATATGGCTGCTATGACTAATCAGTATCCTTGGATCTACATCATCGCAGTATTCATTGTAGGTGCCATCACTACCAGCCAGGCATCCACCACCATGATTATGATTCCGATTGGTATTGCATTAGGACTGCCTGCTAATATTATGATTGCCGGTTGGATGTGCTGTAATTCAAACTTTTTCATCCCGGCTTCGGGCCAGTGCGTAGCTGCGCTTGCTTTTGACTCTGCAGGTACAACTAAGATTGGAAAATATGTACTGAATCACAGTTATATGCTTCCGGGAATTGCATGCTCAATCGTATCTGTTGTTGTGGCAATGGTACTCGGCGCTGTTTTCTTCTGAATATGTTCGGAGAGTTCACTTTCCCCCGGTGAGCTCTCCGAAATGAAATATAATGGGGGGAAAGCTGATATTTTGTAACAGTTAAGCCGGTGAACCATGGGGACGGAGTTAGCTGTTACGATATTTTTGCATGACTGTCAGAGAGGTAATAAAAAACATGGAAAATTGCAGGATCATCGCTATAGGCGATAATGTTTGTGACAAATATTTATCCAGAGGAAAGATGTATCCGGGAGGACAGTGCGTCAACACTTGCGCTTTTGCGGGAATGAACGGAACATCATCCGCTTATCTGGGAAAATTCGGAAACGATTCGGTGGCAGAGTGTGTAAAAAGAACTCTGGACGAATTAAAAGTAGACTACTCTCATTCACGTACTTATAAAGGAGAGAATGGGTATGCACTAGTTACTCTCGATGGAAGTGACAGGGTTTTTCTTGGATCCAACAAGGGAGGCATCGCTAAAGAACACCCCTTCGCATTCATTCAGTCAGATCTTGATTATATAAAAGAATTTCAGCTGATCTACACAAATCTGAATAGCTATATTGAGGACGAGATTGATGTTCTCGCAGAAACCGGTATTCCGATTGCGTATGATTTCTCATTGCGCTGGACAGATGATTATCTTAAGAAGATTGGTCCTTACACAACGGTAGCTATAATGTCCTGCGCGCATCTTACTGATAGAGAGCGTGAGCAGGAAATGAAAAAGGCAAATGAAGCCGGAATTAAGGTTGTGTTGGGTACAGTCGGTGAAGCCGGTTCCTATGTGCTTTATGAAAATGATTTTCTTTTTGTTCCGGCAGTACATGCTGATAACGTTATCGATACCATGGGGGCGGGCGACAGCTATTTTTCGGCATTTCTTTGTTCACTCCTTAAATCTTCAAAAGAAGGAAATATTGTAGAAGGAGACAAAGAATCCATGAAAGCACGTTTGACAGCAGCCATGAATACCGGCGCTGCATTTGCTTCTAAGGTATGTGCGATGGAAGGTGCCTTCGGATACGGAGTGCCGATCACAGGAAAGACACATGTCTGACGGTCTAATAGAATTAGTAATGAAATATGAAGCCGGTTATATATGCTTTTGTATTGCAGAAATAAACGGCAAAAAAAATGCGTTTATAGAGGAGGAAATATGAAACCCGATGTATATATGAATAACGAAGAAGGTATAAAGGTAGTTTATAAAAATCCAAAATGGCTTGTAAGTATCAAAAACTGGAAACCTGACAATGATATAGGTGGAATCGCACATCTTGAGATTCATCACACAACAGACGAGCAGTTTGTGCTCTGTAATGGTAAAGCCATATTAATTACGGCGGAGCGGGAAGGGAACTGTTTTAAAAATATAGAGCTTACGCTTATGGAAAAAGACAAGGTCTACAATGTGGCGCAGGAAGTATGGTTTTATTCCATTACGCAAAAGGACACTAAAATTGTTTACGTTCAGGACTCATCCTGTTCAATGGAAAATAGTGAGCTGTGTGATCTCAATCCGGAGGAAGTCGCATATATTCAGAGAGAAGCTGAAAAACTTCTCGCAGATTAATTTAATATTTCAAGGAAACTAAATAAGCTTCAGCTACTGTACAAGTTTTGAAAAAGAAAGGAAAACATATGAAGCTTGCTCCAATGAACTACCATTATATGCGTTATCCACTTCGGAAATTCCTGGATAAGGTAGCAGATTCACCGTTTGACAGCATTGACCTGTATTGTAGTGCCCCACAGATGAACATATTTAACTACACATTGGGTACACTTCTGGAGCTGGACAAGGATATACGAAGCAGAGGTTTGTCCGTTATGATAATGACTCCGGAGAACTGTGTATATCCTGTTAACTTCTGTACTCAGGATGAGAGTACGCGCCAAAATTCTTTACGTTATTATCAGCGTGCGATTGACACAGCGGAGTTTCTGGGATGTTCAAAGGTACAGATCAGTACCGGATTCGGATATTTTGATGCTTCCAGGAAAGAGGCCTGGAACCTGTGCAGGGATTCTCTTGAGAAACTGGCTGCTTACTGTGAGCGTAAGATAATTACACTCCTTCTTGAAGAACTGAAGGTGACAACCTCCAATGTCCTGAACACAAGCAGTGACCTGAAAAAAATGATTGATGAAATAAAATCTGATGCCATAGTAGGCATGGTCGATCTGGATCAAATGACATATGCGGGGGAGACAATTGATGATTATTTCGAAAATTTGGGAAAAAACCTGCAGCACGTACACTTTAATGATCGGGGCCATACAGTGCCGGGGGATTCGGATTTTCCTATGAAACAATATTATGAGGATCTTATAAGGAACGGGTACGATGGGACTGTTTCTTTTGAAATATGTGACCGTAGGTATTATCTGGATCCGGACAAGGCAATCGATGATTGTATAAAGTGGTTTAGAGATAATACCAAGGAGCTGGGATAGTACAAAAGGTGCTGTTATAGCCATGCTCGGAGAAAACGGAAGTATTGCTTTTGATGGATATAACTGGTTTTTTGAACCGACTCAGAAAGTCAAGGTGGTCAATACTGTTGGTGCGGGAGATTCTTATATTGCTGTAACAGTTCAGCCGGGACAGTAACGGAATATATCTAAATTTCTAAGGCATTCCCTGGAAAATATGTTATCATGTGATAAACATGGATGATTATTTTGCCCGAGGAGCACTTTCTTATACATATGGAAACCAGAAATTTAAGTTATACCGTTAAAAGAGCCGTTAAGAATGAAACCACAAGACAGGTGGAAATGACTATCCTCTTTCTGCTGGAAGGAAAAATGACCGTTCGTTACCGGGATGAGGATTTCAGAATGACAGAGGAAGACATTATACTGATAAATCCCGGAACGGAGTATGAGATCATTGAGTGTACCGATGCCCTGTATGGAATTGCTGTTTATCCCATGCAGCTTATGTCGGATATCCTGAAAAACAGCAGGATGATGTTCTACTGTAATTCTGTTGTTGATATGAGCCATTCCTACCGGGATCTAAGGGATATTTTGTTTGAGCTTACAGCGGAATATACCGAGGATTCCCATAAGAGTTCTGCATATAATGCAAGCCTCATGCTGAAGCTGCTTGACTGTCTGGTGGAGAATTATCAGCTGGAGGTCAATGATCTGGCGGATGAGGAAACCGAAGCAGATGCCCGCATGAGGGAGATGATGCAGTATATCCTCTCCAATCTGGACAGAGATATCAATCTCAATGAGCTTGCGGACAGTATGTTTGTTTCGGCATCCACACTTTCGAGAATTTTCAAAAAGCATACGGGGGTTTACTTTGCTGACTATGTAATGCAGTTAAGGGTGCAGTCTTCTCTGCAGCTCTTAAGATCCACAAAGCAAACCGTGACTCAGATCGCACTTACCTGCGGCTTTGCCAATTCCGCTTCTTTTAACCGTTCCTTCAGAAAGGTCATGGGGATCGCACCTACCGATTACAGAAAAAAGTTTCAGGAGGAAAGCATTTCCGAAGAGGTGACAGAGGAAAGCACAGAAGAGGATATCCGTGAAGAGCTTAAGGAGAAGGGATATAAAAAACTAAGGGGTGAGAAGAGATTTACTGCACTTATCGACCTTAAGGAAAAACCAGGGGTAAAGTATGAAAAAACCTGGAACAGGATAATGAATGTTGGTGCCATGAGCGATCTGACCAAGGCGAACATGCAGTATCATACGCTTTTTATAAATGAGCATCTGCATTTCAGATATTTCCGGGTGTGGAATGTTTTCAGTAAAAAGATGATGCTTTTCGACGGCAAGAGCATCGGTGTCTATAATTATGACATCGTTGACCAGGTGCTTGATTTCTTTGTGCAGCATCATTTGCAGCCTTATCTTGATTTCGGAAGAAGACCGGAAGTTGCACTTAGTTCAGAGAACAAACCTATATTTTATAATGAAGAGTACATTGATTTCGTTTCAAGAGAAGCCTGGGAAAGTCTGCTGGAGGATTTTCTCACACATATCGTTTCAAGGTATGGACTTGGAGTGGTTTCAACATGGATCTTTGAGCTTCCCAGGGATAACTGGCATGAATCGAGGCATCCGGAACAGGGCATCTATAAGGGAGATTATGATTTTTTCAATGCCTTTAAGTTTTTCTATGAAACTATCCGTTCCAAAATCCCCGGTGCAGAGGTCGGCGGCATAGGAAGTGTTATCACCTATGATGAGGCTTATCTCAGGGGATTCTTTGGGAAATGTGTTGAGGATAACATTAAGCCGGATTTTATTTCGTTCCTTCTGTTCCCTTATGAGGCACCGTCAGAGAGCCTTCTGCCATCGGCTTCAGGAATTGAGACAGCAGATGAGTTGCCGGCAGAAGATAATAAGACCAATAGGATGATGATCATTTCCAAAAACAGTGATTGTGAGGAAGGACAAGTTGAAAAAATCAGGGCCTTAATGAAATCCACCGGAATGGAAGACGCAAAAACCTACATAACGGAGTGGAACAATTCAATCTCCAACAGAAATGCATTGAATGACAGCTGCTTCAGGGCGGCGTATATGGTGAGGAAGCTTATTAATATCTACGATAAGGTTGATGCCATCAATGTAATGTGTGCCTCAGACTGGATAAGCAGCTATATGGACACCGTGGGAATCGCCAATGGAGGCATCGGTCTCCTTACAAAGGATACCATCCGTAAGCCTGCTTACTATGCTATAGATTTCATGAACCAGCTTGGAGAATATGCTATTGACCGTACGGATAAGTTTATAGTCAGCAGAAAGGAAAACGGGGACATTTATATCGTGTGTCATAATTTCTCGTGGTTCAGGGAGAATTATCTCATGCAGGATGAGGATGTGGATATACTGGAGAACCGTCCCATGATATTTGAGGATGAGAAAGAACTGAATCTGCTGATCAGGCTCAGGAATTTCGGAGATCCGGGTGAGTACTGCGTAAAGAGACGAACCATGAATGACATTAACGGAAGTATCCTCGGTGAGTGGAGCAAGTTCCAGTTCAATACCAGACTTACCAGACAGGATGTCAAATATCTTGAGGCCATATGTCTGCCGAATCTCAGCCAGAGTGTTTATTCTGTTTCCGGTAAAGGTGACACAATGGAGCTGGAATTGAAGCTGGAGCCTCACGAAATAGGCATTATACATATTTTCAGGACATAAAAAAACTAAACAGTATAGGCTAAAGCCTGTTTTTAGTCTTTTCAGATGAAAGAGATCCGTTCAATACGGATCTTTTTTCGTACCAGGACCGGCAGATCACGGTCAGAGGCGGCAGGAAATCCAAAAGGATGCAACAGATGATATGAATCTGTTGCATCCTTTTCCCGTTTTGTGACTTTTGTGCAATTCATAGCAAGAGATTATAAATATATGAAAAGAATCATTGTTAAAAGTCCCCTAAAATAAACTCATCTTAAGAAACATTTTTGGCAAAAAAGTTCTTACTGGGAGAAAAAATATTGATAGGGGTATCAGCTATGGAGAAGAAAAAGAAAGCTTCACGCTTAGGCATGGTTTGCTATGGTCTCGGAGACCTGGCATCACAATTTGTATGGACCTATGTGGGTTCATATCTGACGATCTACTATACAGATATAGTAGGTCTCGCACCACTGGCAGTAACGGTGATCATGATGCTTGCAAGAATATGGGATGCGGTCAATGATCCTATGATGGGTGCTATCGCGGAGAGAACACGTTCAAAATTCGGAAGGTTCAGACCGTATATCGCCTTCGGTGCTCCGTTCCTTGCACTTTTCAGTGTGCTCACATTCGTAAATCCTTTCGGAGGACATAGCACAGCAGGCGTTATCTGGGCAGCGGCAACCTACATTATCGCAGGTATGATCTACACACTTGTAAACATTCCTTACGGTGCGCTTGCAGGTGTAATGACTGAGGATGCCGATCAGAGAAACGTTATCAACACCTTCAGAAATATCGGAATGAACCTCGGAATGGTGATCGTAAACGGTTTTTCAGCAGGACTTGCTCTTAAATTCTCAGCAGCAGGTGCACAGGTAGCGGACGGACACGGCTACATGATGGTTGCCATCATTTACGGAATTATTGCTATTCCGATGTTCCTGATCGTTGCACTTACAGGTAAGGAAGTCATACAGCCTGTAAATGAAGAGGTAAGAGGATTTTCTTTTAAGGAAACAATATCAAACCTTGTAAACAATAAGTACCTTATGATCATCACACTTATCATGGTACTTCAGATGACAGCTTTTATGGGCCGCATCGCAGTCACAGCCTATTATGTGATCTACTGCCTCGGTTCCTTTACGATGATCGGGCTTATCATGACTATACCTTCCATCGGAGGAATCATCGGTTCATTCTTTGTTCCTTTCTTTGCAAGGAAATATGGAAAGAGAAATGTCCTCATGGTTGCTATGGCGATCCAGGCAGTCGGACTTTTTATCATGTATCTTGCACCTTTTGACAACATGAAGATGGTGCTTGCAGGAGACATTATCTTCGGTCTCTTTAATGTAGGTTTCCCTATGAGTCTTTCAATGGTTTCAGACTCAGTTGACTATATGGAGCTTAAGAGCGGAGTCCGTACAGACGGAACAGCTTATGCCACTTACGGTCTTGCAACAAAGCTTGGAAATGCTATCGGCGGTGCCTTCGGTATCATGATCATGGGTGCCTTCGGATATGTTGCAAATGCTCAGCAGACTGTGGAAGCACTTAAGGGAATCAATGTCACAGTAAACCTTATTCCGGCTATCCTGTTTGTGGTTTCAGCTTCAGCATGTCTGCTCTGGGATATGACAGACGCACAGGCTGATGAGATCAGAAGAAAGCTTGCGGAAAAACATAAGGTCAGCAGCAATGAGGAAGTAGAGACTGCTGGTTTTGTCGAGCCGGCCAAGGCTGTCTGAATTTTTATAAAATAAGGAGAAAAACAATGTATAAGTATGATAGAAAAGGTCCAAAGAGAGGAGTCGCTTTATACAGCTACTCAGCAGAGTTCGGACTTACAAAGACACTGGAAGACTGTTTTGAGGATTTGCATGACATGGGTGCACACGGTATAGAGATTCTTGCCAACACCCATATCGAAAACTATCCTTATCCTACAGATGAATGGGTAGAGAACTGGCACAGACTCTGCGATAAGTATGAGATCGTACCTGTAGAGTATGGTAACTGGATCGATTCACATGTTCTCGGTGACAGAGATCTCACAACTGAGGAATCTGTTGAGATGCTTAAGAGAGATATCCGTCTTGCCCACAGACTTGGTTTTACAGTTATGAGAACAAAGATGCCGGTTATCAATGATCTTCTTGAGCCGGTGCTTAACTGGAGAGAGATCATTAAGGGCGCCCTTCCTCTTGCGGAGGAGCTTGGCATAAAGATGTGCCCGGAAATCCATACACCTTCAAATCTTAAGGGTAAGCTTGTTACGGATTTTGTTGATTTCATTAAGGAGACAGGCACAAAGAACTTCGGCCTCAATATCGATTTCTCTGTATTCCGTACAGAGTTCAAGGAAGGCGAATGGGTTGACCCTAACTACACACCAAACAAGCCCGAAGACATTATCCCGCTTCTTCCTTATATCTATTGCTGCCATGCAAAGTTCATCAATATGAGCGATGATTTCAGGGAGACAACAATTCCTTATCCTGAAATCATTAAGGTTATGCAGGATAACGGGTATGATGGTTATCTGTTAAGTGAGTATGAAGGTGCTGATAAGTATGATGAGGGCTATGAGGTAGGACAGACCCTTCGTAAGCATCACATTCTTCTGAAGAATCTGCTTGGAGATTAAGAGACAGGATTAAAAGGATCCTTCATTGCGGCCTTTATGGAAATGCCGGCTCGGCCGGACCGGAGGCAGGGGAAGGATCTTTACATAAATGGAGGTTTATTACAAATGGAAAAACAGGTTATCCAGTCAGTTGGATTTAGAAATATAAAGGATGAAAAGGGTAATGTCACAGGCTTTCAGCTCAAGGTGAAGCTCCCATACTACAGAGGAATTTTTCTTTCACAGCTCCGCCCGGGCACACTTTATGTAGACGGTGAAAAATTTGATAAGGATCTGATCACCTGGAACATCAACGGTGAGGATTTCACAAATGAAGAAATGAAATCTGATTTTCAGACTCACTGGTCAACAACAAAGCCTGCAGTACTTAAGGTTAAGAAGGAAGGAGGTCTTTCACAGGGGTATCATGATCTGAAGTACGGCTTCTGCTGGACTTCATCATATATGCCGCCCATCATTCAGGACGGACTCGATCCCGATAAGGAACCAATGGTATATATGCCGGAGTTCGGACACCATGTAAATGAAAGAAGATTATTGATTGTATGATATAAGTGTCATAAGTATCTTTCAAACTTTTGACACTCACATCATCGGATAAATTAATAAAGAAATTCCACTCTTGTTCCCTTGCGAAAGCAAGGGGATTTTTTTGCATACAAGTGTTGTTTTTTTTGTTCCCGGATCCGATGTGACGCAACAAATAAACGACATATATTGCAGAGGATTTATTTCAATAAAATCAAAAGCAAAATATGATGCATATTTGGTTTCCAGTGAAAAGAGGACAAAAAAGCTTTGAGGTATCATAAGCATACAAACATCAGATATAACACTCGATTCAGGAGGAAAGAAGATTATGAAGAAAAAAATAGTATCAGGATTTTTAATGGGAGCCATGGCTCTTTCACTTGCAGCCTGCGGCAGCAGTACAAACAATGAAGTGAAGGCTAAAACCGAAGCATCTGGTGCTGCAGAGCAGAAGGAAGAGGCAACCTCAGGTGCTGCAGAGCAGAAGGCGGAAACAACAGCAAGTGCCGGAGAGTCAGCTTCAACACACATTTATGTTCTTACTGCACCTGAGGATCACGGCTGGACCGGTTCGGTTGCAACATTTGCAAAGGAAAAGGTTGAGGAAGTTAACGGAGAAGGCAAGTACAGTGCAGAGGTCATCACTTGTGATGACGCGTCTTATCAGATCAACCAGATCGAGGACATCATTGCCAAGGGTGAGAAGGACATCGCTGTAGTCATCCAGCCTATCGATGACACAGTTCAGTCCGCTATCCAGGGACTTGTAGATGCAGGTGTACCTTATGTGGCATTTGACAGAATCATTGATGGAGTTCAGGACAGTGCGGTTGCCAATGTTAAGGGCGACAATGAGGGAATAGGCGCAGGTTCAGCGGCATATTTCGTTTCACTGGGTCTTAAGCCGGGCGATAAGGTTTATGTTTACGAGGGAGACACCTCATCTGTTACAACACTTCGGAATCAGGGCTTTGTGGAGTATCTTACAGGCGAGCTTGCATTTGACGGAGAAAAGATAGCTGATGATGCAAAGTGGACAGAGGATCAGGTAAACAGCAGCATTACATATTCAGGCGCTATGAACTGGAGCCGTTCGGATACAAAGGCTTCCTTTGAGACACTCATGGGTGACAGCTCCAATACTTCAACAAAGTGGATCTATGCAGAGGACGATGAGCTTGCTATGGGTATCCTTGAGGCATTGAACGGTGGAGGAATCGAGGATTCTGCAAAGGCAGCATTCCTTGGAAACAAGCCAGTCATCACAGGATGCGGCGGACTTGATGAGTTCTATGGTGTATTGAGAGGTGAGTCTTACGGTGACATTTACGGCCAGCTCGGCGGATTTATGTCAGTGACCTACAGCCCCAGCATGATCCAGACTGCAATCGCAGATATGGTTGACTATCTTGACGGAAAGGAAGTTACACAGGATCACGTTATCGAGTGCAAGAATGTAACTGCAGATAATGTTTCCGAATTCAAGGGATTTAACTAAAACATCGGACCCGTATAGACAGACATCTGTATGTCAGAAATAAACGGTTAAAAGTAGAATTTAACAAAAGGAGTAAAAGGCATGTCGCTTTTGGAAATGAAAAATATAAAAAAATCCTTCAGCGGCGTACCGGTTTTGAAAGGCGTGGAGCTTACCGTGGAAAAGGGCGAAATCCACGCCCTTCTTGGTGAAAACGGTGCCGGTAAGTCTACGCTGATGAATATCCTGACGGGAACCATAGATTCCGATGGAGGAACCATTTATTTCAACGGTCAGGAATTAAAAAACATAAACATAAAAAAGAGTGAGGAAGCCGGGATTGCATTTGTGCATCAGGAGCTGAATCTTTTTAACGATCTTAGAGTATTTGAAAATATATACATCAATAAAGAGCTTACCAATGCTTTCGGAAAGCTGAAAAAGAAAGAAATGATCAGGAATTCCGAAATGCTTTTTAGGGAACTGGGTGTAAACATTGACCCGGAGGAGCTGGTAGATAACCTGAAAACCGGTGAGAAGCAGCTTCTCGAAATAAGTAAGGCACTTTTCTTTGACGCAAAGCTTCTGATCCTTGACGAACCCACAACCTCACTCACCAATGAAGAGGTTGAGCATCTTTTCGGGATAGTTAAAGAGCTAAAGAAGAAGGGGATATCTTTTATATTTATTTCCCATAAAATGCCGGAAATATTTGAATACTGTGATTCATACACAGTTTTCAGAAACGGTGAATATGTGGGAAGCGGAAGGATAGCTGATACCACACCTCAGGAAGTCACAGGACTTATGGTAGGGCATGCTTCAGAAAGTGGGGACATTTACAGAAAAAGAGAACTCGGTGAAGATGTACTGAAGCTTGATAGGGTAAGCGGAAAAGGATTCGACAACATCTCGATGTCTGTAAAGAGGGGTGAGATCCTGGGACTGACCGGGCTTCAGGGCTCCGGCAGCAGTGAACTTTTACAGAGTCTTTTCGGAACATCTTCCATAAGTTCCGGTGAGGTTGAGGTTTTTGGAAAGAAGATTTCAAAAATAGATACTCATAAAGCAATGAAAGCGGGAATCGGACTTCTTCCGGCTAACCGTAAGGAAAATTCCGTGATTCCGGACATGACGATAGCAGAAAATATGTACCTTGCCGAGCAGGTACTCTCGGCCGGGCATTTCAATATAAATAAGAAAAAAGAAAACGAGAATCTATATAACTACAAGAAGCAGCTCAATATAAAAGCCGAGTCGGCAGATGACGGAATCCTGTCCCTGAGCGGTGGTAATCAGCAGAAGGTCTTCATCGCAAGATGGCTGAATACCGGCGCGGACATCCTTCTTTTCGATAACCCTACCCAGGGAATCGATGTAGGTGCAAAGGAAGAGATTTATAAACTGATACTTAAGCTTTCGGAATCGGGAAAAACCATACTTGTAAACACACTTGAAATTCCTGAGCTGCAGAAGGTGGCTGACAGGGTTTTGATCTTCTATAACGGAGAGATCATAAAGAGTCTTTCACATGATGAGATAGAAGAGCACACAGTTATGATGTATTCCACAAATTCTGTGGAGGCATAATGCTGAAGCTGATATTTGCTGGGTAAAGGACAGGAGATTACTATGAGTGCAGGATTATACAAAGGGGCAGGTTTGGCCCTTAAATCGGAAAACAAAGAGACGGATCATATGATGGAAAAGACCAATGCTAAAAAGAAGAATGTGCTGGGGAGCATCTGGCACAATTACAGTTTCATATTTGTATTTTTTATAATTTTTATGGTGTATGCGGTGAGCAGCAGTGTGATGACCTGGAGCGCCACCATGAATATTCTGAGGCATTCGGCGGTCATAGGCATCATATCCCTTGGGATGGGCATGGTATGTCTGACCGGTGAGATCGACCTTTCGGCGGGCTCCACACTGGCACTTGTAAGCGGATTTTCGGTGGTTATCTTTAATGCCACATCCGGAAATCTGATTTTAACGGCTATCTTCTCAGTTGCTTTTGGTGCGGCCCTCGGATTTGTAAATGGACTTCTTGTGGGAGTGGTAAAGATGCCTTCATTTATCGTCACTCTCGCCACAATGCTGATCTACAGATCCTTTTCACAGTACTTCTGCCAGCACATTCCAAAGGAGCTTATCGGAGGCGGATCCTCTGTTTACAGAATGTCCAATAAATTCAGCGGCTATGACATTATGTATGCCCTCGGAAATAACAAGCTTGCAACCATACCTATCGTGGGGATCCTGCTCGTGGTATTTACAGCCATATTCGTATATATTCTTGAAAATACAAAGTATGGAAAGAAGATTTATGCTACCGGTTCAAGTGAAAAGGGTGCATTTATGACAGGTATCAATGTAAGGGCCATCAAGATGTCCGTTTTCGTAATCATGGGTGCAATGGTGGGCATTGCGGCATACCTCTGGATCTGTATGAATGCTTCCTCAGACCCGGCAACAACCGGCTCCAGCTACGAAATGTATGCTATTGCGGCAGTTGTCCTCGGAGGCATTACAATGAGCGGAGGACGAGGCAGGATGCTGGGAGTACTTTTCGGATCTCTTTCCTATACTGTTATCGATAAGATAATCATCGCCCTGAAGATGGATTCACTTATAAATAATGCAATAAAGGGCATAATACTGATTGTAGTGATACTTATTCAGATCGCGGCACCGCAGATAAGGGAAAGATTAAAGAAATGATCAAAGGCGGCTTTATGGTAAATCTGTAGTAGGTGTGTGGCTTTTTGCCGGTCGGAAGGTTCCCTGGAGGTGAACTATCCATGGCCGGCATTTTTAAATATAAAGGGGATTAAAATGAATAAAGTAAGAGTTGGTATCATAGGCTGCGGCGCGATCTCGGTGCGAAGACATCTGCCTGAGTATGCTGCCCGTGATGATGTTGAGATCGCCGCAATTTATAACCGGACCAAAAGCAAGGCAGAGGAGGTTCAGAGACAGTACGGCGGTGTGGTCTGTGACAGTGTTGAGCAGCTTGTGAACATGGATCTTGATGCAGTCAGTGTCTGCACATCAAATGTGCGGCATGCTCACGATGCCATACTTGCTCTCCGGGCAGGTAAGCACGTACTCTGTGAAAAGCCCATGGATGTTCAGATCTATAAATGTATCGCCATGGTGGAAGAGGCGGAAAAGGCCGGAAAACTTCTTATGATTGCACAGAACCAGCGTTTTTCCTCTGCTCATGTTAAGGCAAAGGAACTGATACAGTCGGGTGAGATAGGCAGGATAGTATCCTTCGAGACAAAGTTCGGTCATTCGGGACCCGAAAGATGGACCGGCTCCGATGACACATGGTTCTTTAAGAAAACGGATGCGGGAATGGGTGCTCTTGCAGACCTTGGCATTCATAAAACGGATCTTGTGCATTATATCACGGGAGAGAACATTACGGAGGTTTATGCCCATACTGCGACACTTGATAAGAAATATCCGGATGGCAGCCTCATCGATGTCGAGGATAATGCCTGGTGCATTTACAAGCTTGGAAACGGTGCAACGGGAACGATGCATGCAAGCTGGACGGATTACGGTCAGGAATATAATTCAATTGTTATACATGGAACAGAGGGGTCGATAAGATGCTACGATGATAGGGAATACAGTCTCATAGTGGAGAAAAAGGACGGCAGACAAAACTTCCTTTCAACCGAGAAAATGATGACCAATGCGGATCAGACCATCGGAACCGGTGAAAATCTGAACTCAGGAGTTATCGATGAATTCATCGGATCCATCAAGGGTGAAAGGAAGTGCAGATGTACCGGCACCGATGCCCTCAGGTCAATGAGAGTGATCTTTGCCGCTATGGCATCCTCTGATATCGGAAGGATGATAAGTATTCCGGAAAACAGATAGATCAAAAAATATTTCAACAGGGATAGGGTCAAAGTGCATACATACTTATGTCAGGGACATAGAGGAGCTCTGCAAACAAGTAAATATAACTTTCCCATCCTGTGCTCCTTTTTTATTAAGTCTTAACTTTATACATCATATACTGAGGGCTCAATCAAAACAATAGGAACCGCCCTTGTTGGTTTTACTGAAACTATCTTTTGGTATAGTCCGAATTCAGACTATATGAATTTAACTTATGTTGTGTTAAGGTTTTTTAAAAATCTAAGATACAGTTTGATTTTTAAACTTGATCAATGATTAGCAACTGTAAATAGTTGCAAGATCGATGAGGCTTGTTATATTATAAATATGGAGGCATAAATGGGACAAAAAGATAAACTGATTCGTAAACTTAAATCAATTCCCAGGGATTTTACCTTTGATGAGGCAGAATCATTACTGGGATATTTAACTTATCATAGATCAAATAAGGGGAAAACAAGTGGCTCCAGGGTTATGTTTACAAGCGATGAACATGATGCCAAGATTATGCTTCACAAACCACATCCTAGGAAAGAACTTCTGGAGTATCAGGTAAAGCAACTCATTGAGCAGTTAGAACAGGAAGGTTTGATATGAATAATATTATGGAATACAAAGGTTATGTGGGAAGTGTTGAATTTTCTGAGAAAGACGGATTATTTTTCGGAAAGGTTCAAGGAATCCGGTCTCTTATTTCATATGAAGGTACAAATGCAGTTGAACTTGTTTCCGATTTTCATGCAGCTGTTGACGACTATCTGAATCTCTGTGCAGAGGAAGGCACGACTCCTGAAATTGCTTATAAGGGGAGTCTTAATGTCAGATTTAAAAACAGTGATATTCATAGAAGAGCAGCCATTTATGCCATTAAACATCAACAAAGTTTAAACAGCTTTATTGAAGAGGCAGTTGAAGAAAAGTTGGCATTGAATCAGGCTTGAGGTAATATATTCTCTTCCGTGTGTGCCATAAGGAAGATTGTAATTACCGTATGCATCAGTAGCAATAAAGTATACCTATTGTACCATAAGAATTAAAAATCAAATTCCTTCAGTTCAGCGTTTTTGATTCCGTAGGCTGCAAATTCTTCATTTGTCATGTCTCTGAAATAGGACATGATGAATCTGGAGATGCCGTTATGGGCAACAAGTAAATATACCTTGTCCGGTTCCTTCTTGATATCATCCAGAAGATTATAAATTCTCTGAGCCATTCGGAACAAGGATTCCCCGCCTTCATAGCTGTCAATGAAGTTTTGCTTTGCTAGCTTGAAGTCGCCACCGTCTCTCGGAGTTGATTCCCACTTACCAAAGTTCTGTTCTATAAGTCTTTGTTCCACCCGCATGGGGATGCCTGTTATTTTTGATATTTCTTCGGCCGTATCATAGGCTCTTGATAAAGGAGAAGTAAGTATTTCATCAATATGGATCTTTCCACTGTCAATGTCTTCTTTGATCTTCACAGCGGCCTCTTTTGCCTGTTCGTGACCTTTAGCTGTGAGTGGGCTGTCTGTAGCTCCGCATATCTTATTCTCTACATTCCAAACCGTCTGTCCGTGACGAACAAAATATAACTTTCCCATGCTGCACTCCTTTTAATCCATTATTTGCTTAATACATCTTATACTGTTGACAAGTCCAAAGCAATAAAAACCATCATAATCATCGGGGATGGTTCTCGCCGGCGAGAATCGTCCCCGATGGTTATAAAGAAAACCTTACACTATGTTCACTCCATTTATATAATCCATAATTCAAGTCGACCTAACTATATATATCGCCTGAAGATTATGGTTTTCCGGCGGCATATTAGTAAAAATTCATGTTCATCCGGTATCGGTCTATCTAGAATTGTAAATGACGATGTACCGGTCTTGACATTATGAAAGCGGGGTGCGACTCATGTTTTTTCGCAAACTGATCTTAGCTTTGATAGTTTCCATATTTGTGATATCAGGTACTGTTTCGTACACCTACGAGATAGATTATTCACCATACTATATAACATCGGACTACTGTGTTTCACCGGGATATCTTCTCTACGTGGTAAATTGTGAGGTAAGCGTATCACTGAGATATTCTCCGGCTACGGATGCGGATATTATAACTCAGGTTCCGAAATACGCATGTGTTCAGTACCTGGGTAATGCCAAAAACGGCTATCTGTATGTTGATTACAATGGGATGATAGGTTACATTCTTGCGGCATACCTTGACTACAGGGAGCCGAAAACTTCAGTCGGTCATTTTGGAACCATTGCCAATGTCAATGAATCTGCAAGTCTTCGCAGTCTTCCCACAGCTGCTTCTCCTGCATACACACAGATGCCGAAAGGATCTACGGTTACTGAAATCTCTGACATAAATGATGGGTTTTATAAAGTTACATACAACGGCATGAAGGGATATGTCATGAAATCCCTGGTTCAGCTTTATACAGATTCCTCCCAGAAGGTTTACGGCACCTACTATAATCAGAGCCTTATGGAGTTTATAGACGTTACTCCAAACGATCCCACTTCCATTACGGTGGAGTTTTATGATTATACGCCTACAGGAGAACGGAATCCGTCATATATGAAGGTGAATTATGTGATGGTAAATAACAATACCTGGAGCTCTGTCGCCGCCGATTACGGTAAGTTCAGCCTGGATGCAGGAGCACAGGTCATATGCTATGACGGTTTAAATACCATAGCATTTGTACCTTACGGATATTCACCGGTTTATTACTACAGATAAGGATTTTTAGAGGACGGCTATCGTATTTGGAAACCGTTCATGTTGTATTGGCAGGAATGACGATATGTAAGGACATAGCATAAGGCATAAAGGTTAACCTGTTAATTTTTTAAGGTCGAGTCGGGAGTCAATTCTATGAGAATATTTTTAAAATCATTTATATTATTTATCCTGACTATTTTTCTTACAGGTTGTTCTGCCTACTCTAAACAGTCAGCTGAGCCTATTGATGCCAATGTCTCTGAAAGGAACACAGTTTCTGACACTCTAAAAACCGATTCGCTATGGTCCGACTCTGAAAGCCTTCGTGCACTTATAATTTCAGATATTCACTACACTGAGAGGGAGAGTGCGGATCACCTTAATGTTCCGGGTATAGCTCTTTCGGGTGAGTTTACAGATGCCATAGTGGAAGAAGTGATCGCGAAAAATCCCGATGTTTTCATCGTGACAGGTGATAATACAAACAGCGGGGCATCAGAGGATGTGACCGGACTTACAGCCAGGCTTAAAAGGATAAAGGATGCAGGAATTCCGCTTGTTATCACCACCGGTAATCACGATTTTGACCTTATGGATGAGGATGAATACGAGAAGGCTTACTTCGGACTTCTGGATCCGGTTGACAGAGATCCGGCATCACTGAGTTACACCTATATCTCAAAGGATGTAGTGCTTCTTGCCATGGATGACAAAGCCTTATCCCGGGGGGCACAGAGCGAATTCTCTCCTGAAACCATGGGCTGGCTCCGGGAGATGCTGGAAAAATATAAAGGGAAAAGAATCATCTTCCTTTCACATCACAATGTTTTGTATAACTCCTCCGGAAAAGAAACCGCCACCAATATCATCCATAACGATGACCTGGCTGAGACATTGATAAAAGGCGGAGTAAAGCTCTGTATAACAGGGCATATGCATTCCCAGTATATCCTGGAGAAGGACGGTCTTTGGGAAGTGCTGAGTGGCATGCCCTTTTCAGGGAAACATCTTATGGGGAATCTGGCAGTAGGAAAGGACAGGATCCTTTACTATGCGGAGCCTCTGGAGCTTGATGCTCATAGAAAAGATGTGTCAGAAAAGCTTCGCCCTCTGGAAGAGGAACGGGATCTGTATATGGACAAGGTCTTTTCGGAGCTTTTAGACAGTGAAGGACTGAAAGGTCAGAAGAAGGAAGCGGTCAAAGAGCTGATATTCAGATTTTTTGATTATTATGAAGAAGGCTCTCTGGCGGATCACCGCCCGGAGATAATGGCGGATCCGAACTATAAGGCCATGCTGGACGCATTGTGGGATCACAATTACGGTCCATGGATGAAAGAGATGGCAGAAAATACGAAATACAGTGGAAGGCAACTGGAAATCAACCTGTGAAAACATCCATCAGGATGTTTTCACAAGCAAATTGCTTATCGTACCCGTCTTGTGGCATTGTCCTGGAAACTGAAATAGTCCGGTCTGTGACGGGACTGGGTATATTCGAACATGATACCGTCGCTGTTGTAGGTCTGGCTGGTTACTACGGCAAGACAGTTGTAATCCCCAAGCTCCAGATATTTCTCATCAATCTCCGTCATCTTCTCAACGGTAAATACACGCTTACTGGTGATGATAGACATTTTGAGAGTGTTTTCGATATAGTCATAGATTGAGCTCTCGGCGATTTCTTTTGTCAGGTTGGGAACCAGATCTTTCAGGAAATAATTGTGATTAAGAATAAGAGCCTTATTATCAAGGTAATGAACACGCTGGAGATAATACAGGTTTGAACCGGGTTCAAAACCTGTCCGGCGTGCTATATTTTTATCAGCCACCAGCTCTGTCAGATATATCACCCTGGTTTTGGGCTTTTTACCGTTTCTTAGTGCTGATTCACGAAAGCTTTCGATATTACCGATGGCAAAAGAGTTCTGCTGTGTCGGCTGGTAGATATTACGCACGCCCTTTCCCTGCATCGTTTGTACATATCCATCCGTAACAAGGTTACCTATAGCGCGTCTTATGGTATTTCTCGAGCAGTCGTAGTGCTCTATCAACTGGTGTTCTGAAGGAAGCAGTTCCTGGAATTCATATTCCCCGGTTTCGATTTTATTCTTTAAATCCTGATATATATCAGAATATCTGGACTTTGGCATATCAATATTAACCCTCGCTTGTTTAAACATCTCGAATTATTATAGCTTATTATACAATCACAGTAAACATTCATGACACCTGTATTTCTTATTAATTCAATAGCACAGTAACAGTTTAGCCGGTTCTTCATGTGCTATGTCTGAACTGTTACTTAGTCAGAAAAACTTGTTTAAACAACTTGCGGAATTTTTGTTGACATGTTTAAACAAGTGCGTTATAAATTTCTCAGAACTTGTTCAAACAAGATGATTTTAAACGGAGGTCGTTATGGGTAAGTATGCGGAGGACGCAAAGGAGCTTTTAAAGCTCGTAGGTGGAAAAGAGAATATTGCAGCGGTATCACATTGTGTTACCAGAATGAGATTTGTTCTTAATGATCCGGCAAAGGCAGATGTTCCGGGTATAGAGCAGCTCAAATCGGTAAAGGGAAGCTTTACACAGTCAGGACAGTTCCAGGTGATCATCGGAACAACAGTAGGTGATTTTTACAATGATTTCATCGAGGTATCAGGCATCGAAGGCGTGTCAAAGGATGCGGTTAAGAGTGCTGCAAAGCAGAATCAGAATGCACTTCAGAGAATGATAACAGCTCTGGCAGAGGTATTTGCACCACTCATCCCGGCTATCATCACAGGAGGTCTGATCCTCGGTTTCAGAAACTGCATTGACAGTCTGTACCTTTTCGAAAACGGAACCAAAACCTTATGTGACATCAGTGTATTCTGGGCGGGAATAGACAGTTTCCTGTGGCTTATTGGTGAAGCGGTATTTCATATGCTTCCTGTTGGTATCTGCTGGTCAGTTACAAAGAAAATGGGAACCACACAGATTCTCGGTATCATTCTGGGTCTCACACTTGTATCAGGACAGCTTTTAAATGCCTATGCTGTTGCAGGCGCTACTGAGATTCCGGCATGGAATTTCGGTTTCTTCAAAGTAAATATGATAGGCTATCAGGCTCAGGTTATACCGGCAATGCTTGCGGCATTTACATTGGCATACCTTGAAAAATTCTTCAGAAAGATCACTCCTGCGGTTGTTTCAATGATAGTTGTTCCGTTCTGCAGTCTGCTTTTATCGGTTATTGCAGCACACTTTGTTCTGGGACCTATCGGCTGGAAGATCGGCTCAGTAATTTCAGCGGTTGTGTATGCAGGTATCACAGGCTCAATGAAGGTTATCTTTGGCGGAATCTTCGGTTTCATTTATGCACCACTGGTTATCACCGGACTTCATCATATGTCCAATGCCATCGACCTTCAGCTCATCGCTGACTATGGCGGAACCATGCTTTGGCCGATGATCGCTCTTTCAAATATCGCACAGGGTTCAGCAGTCCTTGGAATGATCTTCTTACAGAAGAAGGATCCGGAGGCTCAGGAGGTTAATGTTCCTTCATGCATCTCCTGCTATCCTGGGATAATCCGGAAGTAAGGAACGAGTTAAAGAAGGTCATCCTTTTCTGGAAGGACAAGGGAGTCAGGGGATTCAGATTTGACGTAGTAAATCTCATATCAAAGCCGGAGATATTCCGGGATGATGAGGAAGGTGACGGACGAAGATTCTATACTGACGGACCACATGTACATGAATATCTGAAGGAGCTTGTGGCGGATACGGGTATAGAGGACATGCTGACTGTCGGGGAAATGTCTTCCACCTGCATTGATCACTGCATCAGATACACGGATCCCGGAGAAAAGGAACTCTCCATGTGCTTCAACTTTCATCATTTGAAAATAGATTACAAGGATGGAGAAAAATGGGAGCTTCAGAGGCCGGATTACGACAAGCTGAAGGATATATTCCGTGAGTGGCAGCTCAGGATGCAGGAAAAAAACGGATGGAATGCTGTTTTCTGGTGCAATCACGACCAGCCGAGAGTAGTCTCAAGACTTGGGGATGAACATAAATATTGGAAAGAGTCTGCAAAGATGCTTGCCTGCAGCATACATATGCTTCGCGGAACGCCTTATATATATCAGGGTGAAGAAATCGGCATGATGAATCCGCATTTCGATAAAATAGAGGATTACCGGGATGTGGAGAGCATTAACTACTATAAGATACTTCGGGAAAGTGGAAAAAGCAAAGAAGAGGCACTTCATATTTTAGGAGAACGTTCAAGAGATAATTCCAGGACGCCCATGCAGTGGGATAACACTAAGTATGCGGGCTTTTCCGAAGCAGAACCCTGGATAAGTCTTCCGGAGGATCGAGAGGGTGTTAATGTTTCCGACCAGGAAGCGGATGAAGATTCTGTTCTTAACTTTTACAGAAAGCTTGTAAATCTCAGGATGGAGTATGAGGTCATCCGGGACGGCAGTATCGAATTTATCTTTGATTCTGTAAAAGAGATTCTGGCCTATAAGAGAGTCGGAGAGGATGGAGACATCCTGGTGCTCAACAATATGTCAAAAGATGAAGTGAGTCTGCCTCAAAGTATAGATATGACAGGCAGGAAAATCCTGCTCTCAAACTATAACGAAAGCCGGATTTCAGGTATTGATGTCTTAAGACCATATGAGTGTATTGTGATTCAGTAAATGTTTTTTATTCAAAAAAGGAGGGGCTGTTCTGTTTTCGGAACAGCCCCTCCGGCTTTATTATTTGAGAGAATTTTGTAACCTGTAGCTTTTGAAGCTTTGTCACAGGACTTGAAACCATCTTAAGTCCATTTATATAATCCATTAATCCAGTCGATTTTTAATTATAATCAGTTAGTCAGAAAACTTCCTGATTCTAGGAGGTATAAGATACACCATGGATGAAGAAACAAAAGTAAAATTAAGAAGATATCGAAAGAATATAGAGCTGAACGGGAAGGCAATGCTCCTGGTGGGGAGCTGGACTGTGGTGAAGTATTTCATGATTATATGCTTTAGTGACAAAACCATTATGGATTTAATGGGTGTCACTGAGGAAGAACTGGAAGAGTATGGGGCATTTGTGACCGTGACCTTTTTTCTGATCATGGGGATCATAGTCCTTATGTATGTATATCTGGGAAGAAGAGCCATAAAATATGCCAGGGGAAAGAATACAAAGCTTTTCTTTTTATTATTTGCGGCATTGTTTTTGATATTGAATCTGCTTGGACTTCCGGGATACTTCCTGGAAATCAAAAAGGATATTACGCAGATAGACACTATATTGGCGGCATTGTTTGTAGACATTACCACCAGCTTTGCACTGGGGGATATGATATATTCTGCGATTCAGGTTAACAGGCTTTCCAAAGGTGCGGTTTTGAGTGAGGTGTGATATGCAGGAAGATTTTCATTATTATGCTACCTACTGTGCTGCGTACCTTGCCGGGTTTACACATGAAGAATCTTTAGATATCTGCTACAGTGCCCAGTTCGTGGATCTTTGTTCAAGGACACTTCTTTTAAAGATCGGTGCACCTCAGAATGCAGCAACCACGCAATTACAGCTTGAGATGATGGATGCAAGTACAGACGTATTGAGTCTTCAGGATATAACCAGAATTTGGGCATCCTTCCATTTTCTGCCCAGGGATCTTTATGCGGAAAAAGCAAAGCGGACCAAAAGGTACATGGACAGGTACAGACTGATCTGCGGCCCCAACGGGGAGCTTTTGAAAAAGACTGTGGAGCTTGCCAAGGGGCATGGACTTCAGCATGCGGGTATAGCCATGCATGTTCTGGCGGACACCTGGGCTCACAGTAATTTTGCGGGAACACCGACGCTTGTGATCAACAATACAGATGAGCATTTCTATGAGTTTCGTGAGGTATCAGACAGTAAAGAAGATTGTGAAGTAAAGGGCAGTGCTGATACGGGTTTGGACTCTGATTCAGAGGGGACCTGGGTAAAAGTAAAGTTCAGACACAGTCCCTCGGAGCCTGATGATGTTGAAAAGGGATTGTATTCCAACAGCCTTTTTCAGGGAAATGAAGTCTCCATCATGAACCTGGGACATGGAAGAGCGGGACATTTTCCCGATTATTCTTTTGCAAAATATAAGTACCTTCCTGCCTGGGGAGACTATCATGAGCTTATAAAGGATAACCCCGCTGATTACCGTAAGGCCTTTTCTCAGATGGTATATGCCATGAAGTTTCTGAAGGGAAGCATTGAACTATTTGAAACGGAACGGTATGAGGAAGAGGTACTGGAAAAGTACGGAGAAAGGATTGACAGGATACTGAGGAAACGTCAGATCAATGCCTGCTCCGACTGGAAGGAGTTTGGAGAGGAGCTTTCAGGGCAGGAGATTCCTGATTTTGACGTTGAAAAATATCAGGAGGAATACAGTAAAGCCGGTAAGGACGAAAAAGAAAGTGCCTTTATAGGAAGATTCATAAAAGGGGCATTAGCCCAAAAGGGCATGGTCACAGGTGAGATATTTAAATCCGGAAATATGATCGCAGGATTTTCGAAGGCAGTTCCAAAGGATAAGCTGTCTATTAAGAGCTTCTTTAAATAATGATGTGACCTGACTGCAACCGTAGGTCTGAGATAAAAGACGAGAGCTCAGGGGTATATATGAGGTTTATATGACTAAATTTCAAAGGTTAAAAAGAATATTGTTTGGAATCCTGATGATCATAGTGGCCGGAGTCATGGTGGAATTTGCCGACACGGCCTATATAGCCATTTTGGTTTTCATCGGATGGGGATTTCTTGCCTCCGGGGTTGGTTCGCTGTTCTATTATTTCACCATGGCCAGGTTTATGGTGGGAGGCAGAAGAGCCCTTTATACCGGTGTGATCCTGATGGATTTCGGTATCATCACCATGTCCTTAAGTGACGTGCCGGGTATGTATGTGCTCTTGTATCTTGCAATGTTACATGCTTTCGCGGGAGTCATCGAGATACTCCGGGCCCGGGAGACCAGGAAAAACGGTTCGAAGCATTTCAAACTGAAACTGAGCCACGGTATCATAGATGTGCTTCTGGCTCTTTGCTGTATCATTTTTCTAAGGAATACGAAGCTGGCGGTGTTTATCTACTGCTTCGGACTTACATATTCGGGAATAATGTATGTGATATCGGGTTTCAGGAGAACCGCGATGCTGCAGTATATACCATGAAATTGAAAAAACAGCCGGGGCATAAAAATGCTCCGGCTGTTTTGCCGTAATTATTCAGAAGCTTCCGCCCAGATTTTCAAATGTGTCTATAACGACTACACAGTCCCCGGTTACTTTCTGCATCACAAGCTTCATGATGTTCTCAGGAAGAGCAACGCATCCGCCGGTATAAGGCTTAAGCGGTCCGAAGCAGTGGAGGAATATAGCAGAGCCTCTTCCGGGAGCACCCTCTTCATTGAAGCTGATGTTGAGGCAGTACTGGTACTGATACTCATAATCTGTGATATGCTCGCTGTTGTCCTTTACAAGCTCAGGAAAATCCTTTATATCCACCATTTCGTTATAATGCATACCTTCGCGGTCATCACCTGACCACCAGGTATCGTCGTCTACCTTTACATAAGGAATCTGACATCCCGGGTCATCGGCAATTCCGAAGGCTTTATTGAAGTGGTAGGTGCCTATAGGAGTCTGTGCGCAGCCCTCTTTATGATCCTCATCAAGGCAGAGACCGTTAAGTCCTACAAATCCGGGAGTTGACAGAATCTGTATCCAGTTTCCGCTCTTATCTCTTTCGTGCATTGAAACAGTAGCGGTTGTTTTATCCATGCCCATTCCGGCAACAACGAAAAGCTGCTTGGTGTTTTCGTCCCTGGCAGCATCCAGATTTGTTATCCATTCAGGAGATGGCTGTTCCTTTTGAATATCTGCGTGGAGTTCAACATTAGCCTTGGCGTCCGGTTTAGCGCCGGAAACATCATCTTTCTCTGCGCCGACAATCTCTCTGCGAACATTTGATTTTTCGGCAGTTGTTTCTTCAGCGACCGTGGTCTCTGCAGCAGCTTCTCCGGCTTCGGTGGATTCCTCCGCAGCGGCTGTGGTTTCTTCTGCCTGAGCTGTAGTTTCCGCAGCGGCAGAAGTTTCAGTAGTGCCTGCAGTCGGAATTTCGTTAGCGCCGCAGCCTGCCAGAACAAGACATAAAACAGATGCCAAAAGAATAGATTTTTTCATCATGATAATTACCCTCTGATCAAAAAGATATGTAATAGTTTCAACATAATAAGTTTATCACAATATGAGACAAAACAAGATGCAATTCTTTCGATAATCAACGGAAACTTTAAGTTTTACGGACATTGGTTATATACTATCGATTCCCTACGATATAATCACTATCAACAGTTTGGAAGCTGTGATTGTCAGCTATTTTATTACTGAAGAGGCGTTCAGGTCCTTGCAGGATTCTCCGCCGGAATCCACATTAACTGATAATAAGCTAAGGAATAGAAAAGAATGAATGTAAATTTAATATTTATAGAATTGAATGTGCTGTGTGTAACCGTATTGGCTTTGATCCTAAAAAAGGTCGTTTCAGGTTTTAGAAGGAGTGACAGGGTTAATGTTTCATTTACGAGGGTTCTCACAGCGCATATTTTTATGACAGTTTTTATATGTGTGACAGAGCTGCTCAGCAGTTTCGGAGGACTTGGTAAAGATTACAGAAATCTGATCCTGATATCCAGAACCTTATGCGATATAACAGTTTATCTGGCTGTTTACAGCTGGATATCATTTATTATAAAAACTGAGAAACCTTCCTATGAAAGAGATAAAAAGGGAGAGCTTTTCTGGGCGATGCCCTTTGTGGGATTGACAGCATTATCCTTATATTCCCCATTTACAAGGATGTTTTTTTACATCGATGGCAGTGGAATGCTTCATAACGGAGAGCTTGCTTTATTCCAAAAAGTGGTAGTTTACATGACGGCTTTGCTTGCATCTTCCACCTGTTTCAGCAATTCGAAAAAATGTGATGACAGTGATAAAAGAAAACTGGTTGCAAGCATAGCGTTATATCCGGTTCTTCCGTTTATTGCGTCTGTTACGGAGCTTTACATCACCTCCTGTCTGGTGCCTGCAGCGTCAATGCTTATGCTTTTGACCATATATTTCAATAAGCAGGAGATGATGGTCTGCAAGGATCCGCTTACACAGCTTAGCAATAGGACAAGACTGCTAAGGTATCTGGAAGAACGGATGGAAACAGGCAAGAATGGTCTTTATGCCATTATGATGGATATAAACCATTTTAAGGATATAAATGATCACTATGGTCATGTTGAAGGCGATAAGATGATTGTTTACGTGGCTGATTCAATAAGGGCTGTTCTTGATAAGGTTCCGCGAAAAGCATTTCTGGCAAGATACGGTGGAGATGAGTTCATACTGATCGTCAATATGGACTCGGAAGGAGACATTAAAAACCTGATAAAGGCAATAAAAAGGAAGGTCGGAAGTTTCGGACCGGGATTAAAGAAGATACCTTTGTCAATTGCCTGTGGTTATGTTAAATATGATAAGAAATATTGCGATATAGACAGCTTTATTGAGGCTGCTGATGAGGCAATGTACAGGGATAAATACAAGAACAGAAATGATGATTCCGATATGATGCCTGGACAGGTCTTGTCGAGCTGAACCGGTTCGGGGTTTTGATCATATAAGTCATGCAAAGGAGAGTTGTGGAAATCCATGACTCTCTTTTTTGTATCTTAAAGAACACCTGAGTCCAATAGGGATGGACTCAGGTGTTCTTTTGATGGGACACTATTTAAGTAGATGATCTAATAGTTAGCAACACGTTTCATGGGCTTATGAACTCTGCGGTTCTGTTTCGAACCTTTAAAAGTCGTAAAAGATTTTGAAGCCATTCTTTTACGACGTACTCTTTCAACAGGATCGGACTCGGAAACAAAAAGTGAAATAACTGCATCAAGAATATAGTATCCTATAGATGCAATTGCAAAAAACAGAATAAGATTCATAAATAAATATTCCATATTGCCCTCCCTGCAAAAATATAATTTTCATATTATCTTCATCGCCAATAATAAAAAGAATATAAGCCATTTATGAAATATGTATAAATCTTGTATGAAAAAAGAAAGAATTGGAGCTTATAACACAATAGATAGTGGTGAGGCATTTTTTTAGGGAAATCAATGAATTAACCAACAGAATATTGTATACATAAAGCTGGTTGTGAATGTTGCACAATTTGAAAATCAAAAATTGTGCAAATTTAAAAACACGATTGACAGCAGAAAATCGTGATGTTAGTATACGACACCGTTACAGGTCGTTTGAGACGACAGACAGTTAGTTAACAGAAAGGATTTGTTATGAAGACATTATTCCGTTTTTTAAATGATCTTTCAGATTGTGTACGTTTTGTTAATGAGTACAGATGGGAGAGATAATCCCCATCAGACAATAAAGATTTATTGCCGATCACAGACAATTTGTTTGACATCGCATAGGGAGTATGTGAATTATCGGATGATGATGAAAACGTACTTCGGCGGTGAGCAGGATGTGATTTAAGAGCTCATTTGTCATGCATACCGTATTGCCAGTATACGTTCCGAAACAAATATATTCACCACTACAGAAATAAGTACATGATCATATCTCCTCTGCCAGGGAGATAAAACCTCCATAGTATTACGTTTCTTTTCTACCCCTTTCAAATATATACTTTCCTTTTATACGTTTTCCGGAAAGTTTTATAGCTTAAATCTTTAGAGGTGAAAAAAGGAAATAGTTGCGGATCCATATAACTATTGTATGTATGATGAGCTGTTAAAGCACTGCTGACAATTTCTGTTTTTATAAAAAGAGGAGCTTATGCAGCGAAGGATTTCAGTATCCTTTGATGCATAAGCTCCTCTTTGATGCTATAATTCAGTTGTCGATTTTATATAAAGATAATCAACTATTCTAGTTCAATGATTTATCAGGGGGTTAATTTTGGAACGGGAAACCACTACATCTATAGTATGGAAATATATAGCCATAGTGCTCATCGCAGTAACGATAGCTCTGGCAGTTGCCATGATCACACTTACAAACAGCAAGCTTAAGTCCCGTACAGTGGCAGAAGAAACAACAGCTGCCGTGTCGGAGACCATTCAGGAAAGTGTTTCGGAGACTGTTCCGGAGACAGTTCCCGAAACAGAAGCACCGGTGGAGCTTTCTGCAACGGAAATGGCCATCGAAACCGGCAACAGCATGCTTAGCTACTGGACAGATTCAGCCCTGGCCAGGCAGCAGATTATATCCTATATGTCTGAGATAACAGATGAGAGCAGTCCGAATTTCATACCGGCAGATCGCCGTATAGCGGTTTTTGACTTTGACGGAACATTATTCTGCGAGACAGACCCGAATTACTTCTGGTACAACCTGCTGGTTTATCGTGTTCTTGAGGATGAGAGTTACAAGGGTAAGGCAAGTAAGTTTGAAAAAGCAACCGCTAAAAAAATCGTTGATCTCAATGAAAAAGGTAAAAAATCAAATAATCTTCCTATGGACCTGGCCAAGAGCATAGCATCTTCCTTTGCAGGAATGACACCGGAGGAGTTTGATGCTTATGTTCAGAATTACAAAACATTACCCATGCCGGGTTACAACGGACTTCTGAGAGGAGACAGCTGGTATCTTCCCATGCTGCAGATCGTTAATTATCTTCAGGCCAATGATTTCACCGTTTACGTCGTAAGCGGATCCGACAGATTTATAGTTCGAAGCATCGTGAAGAATTCTCCTCTTAATGTTCCCATGCGGCAGATAATCGGTTCTGATGAAAGCGTCGTTGCCACCGGACAGGATGATGAGGATGGTTTGGAATATACATTCACCGGTAAGGACAAAGTTATCCTCGGAGGGAAATTCCTGAGAGGAAATGTTAACATGAACAAGACAACTGCCATCATTCAGGAGATAGGAGTGCCGCCGGTACTTTCTTTCGGTAACACCATGAGCGATGCCAGCATGGCTATGTATACCATTACCGAAAATCCATACAAGAGCCTTGCTTTCATGCTCTGCTGTGACGATCTTGAAAGAGAAAACGGAAACACTGATAAGGCCAATGCCATGTATCAGAGCTGTGCCGAATATAACTGGATTCCGGTTTCCATGAAGAATGACTGGACCACCATTTACGGCGACAGTGTTACGAAGAAAGTCGGGGTAGATGAAGCCCTGGCGCCTGCAGCATAAAAAAGAGAATCCATACGGATTCTCTTTTTTTGTGATTATTCAAATGCATGAACCGACAGCTCTGTGATATAACCATTGGAATCGAAAGAAGTAGCACAACCGATGGTGCACAGTGAAATATATCCGCCTTCATAAAGTGAACCGTACTGCTGAACAATCTGCTGGGCTGTCATAGGGATCGTAGCGCCGGTATTGTAGTCATATTTATAAACCATGGCGTTCTTTCTTACATACATCGGGCCTGTAACCAATGTGTAATAGCCATGCTCACCATACTCATCATAGTAAGCTCCCAATACATCACAGTTAGGTATCTCATAGTAGGTACCCATGTCGTAAAAGGCCGTATCGTTGCTTTGGATGATCTGTACCGGGGTTCCACCGTAACTCCAGGTCATTTCGTCATAGTTGATCATATCAGCTACCAGGGGACTGTTGTAAATATACTGTCCTATGGCATTGACAGGCTCCTGTGTGTATCCGGTGCTTGCAGAGGGTCTTCCGTCCCATTTGCCGCTGGCGTCAACATAATATCCGTCGGGAGTCCAGGAATTCGTATACATGACTCCGTCGCTTCCGAGATAGTAGTTTCCTACCCAACGGTTTGTTGCATAGGAACCGTCGGCATACTGATAGTACCAGTTTGAACCATACTGCAGCCATCCTGCGAAAGAAGTTGTTGCTAATGCAGTTGCCACAAGTGCTGTTGCGGCAATTGTTCTCAAAAATTTTCTGATCATTACATACCTCCCATCATATACAAATAAATTGATACTTGTAGAAGATCAGCCGGTGGACCATGGGGACGGAGTTGGTGGCCCATTTTCAAAAATGGACCACCAACTCCGTCCCCATGGTCCACCGGCTGATCTGTTACTGATACTTCCTATTTTAGCTAATCGGCGATATGCGGACAATTATAAAAACAAAGATATTATGTTAAAATAAAGCATAAAGATGTACAGTGTTTCATATGTAAGGAAGGGAAAAAATTATGAAAAGAAAGGTTTTAAAAACGGCGATCATTTTGAGCACGGCACTAACACTTTCAGGGCTGTGCGGATGCGGTTCGGACAGTTCGACGGCAGTGGCAGAGTCTGAGTCTGAATCGGAACCTGTGGCAGGAAAAGGTGTTGCGGGAGAGAAGTATAAAGCGGATTTCAATGGCCATACTTATGAATTCGTTGATGAAGATATGACCTGGGAGGAAGCAAGAAAAGCCTGTATCAGCCGGGGAGGTCATCTGGCAACAGTTACTTCAGCGAAAGAACAGGAATACCTTGAAGAGATGTTCATAAACATCAATGGTAATGAAAGGGGACCCTGGTTCGGAGGATACAGCGACGGTGCCTATGGCGGAGACAAAAACGACTGGTGCTGGGTAACAGGCGAGAAATGGAATTATACCAATTGGGCCGATGGTGAACCCAGCAATGCTGAGGGTACCGAATGGTTCACACATTTCTGGAATGAAATGAAGTGGAATGATATCAATAACGATGATACTCGTGACAGTCAGAAAGGTTATATCTGCGAATACGACTCGTTCTCAGATATTCTCGATGATGGCGGTAACGAAGCCTCGGCAGAAACTACCGGGAAGGCAGAACAAAAGGATCATGGTGACCTTCCGGTTTTCAACGGCCATGCATATGAATTCATAGCTAACCCTGTTTCCTGGACAGAGGCACGTAAATACTGTGACTCGGTCGGGGGTCACCTTCTGACCATCACATCTCCGGAGGAACAGAAATTTATCGAGAATACCTTCTCCGGGAAGATGTTCTGGATCGGAGCATACAGTAACGGTGTTTACGGTGGTGATATATATGACTGGCGCTGGGTCACCGGGGAGGAGTGGTACTATGAAAACTTTACTGACGGAGAACCTTCCAATTCCGACGGCGAAGAATGGTTTGGCTGCATATGGAAAAAAATGAAGTGGAATGATCTCAGGGAAGGTGACCCGGGCAACCGTCTGGACGGCTTTGTCTGTGAATTTGATGATCTGCCGGATCTTTTTGAAGCGGACGGAAGCATTAATCCCATGTCGGACCCTCCGGAAATGGAAGAGTTTGATTCTGAAGTAGACAATGAATGGGAAAAGGCGCTAAAAGAGAGTACGAAAGAAGATCCCTTCATTAAAGATCTGGGAGACGGACGTTATGCGATCCAGTCCCATTGGAGAGGCGTACAGATCAAATATCCGATAAGTTATGTTGCGGGTGAAGACGGAGATGCACTTTATGTATATGACGGCGATTCCATGTATATCTATGCGAGAAATATCACGGCAGCTGCCGAGGATTACAAAGGAAGTCTTGCGTCATTCTGTGCGGCCAGGGCAGAAGAACAGGTTGTAGAGGATTTCACAAGGCTGTACGGTGCACCTACCAATATGGATGGAGTAAAGCGCGAGGGTGGAGACGGAAAGAACCGCATATGCTCCATCAGAGGAAATATGTGGAACGGTAATGCAGACATGGCGTTTTCATCAAAGGTGGTCATATCAGGAAAAAAGAACAATTTCCTCGTTCTGTATACGGTTTTTTGGAGATATGGCGATGATGAGGCCCGCTCCCATACCGGCAATATAAATGTTACATCCTGGGGTAAGGGAGACATGTACGGTTAGTGATAGCCTGAATGAGTCCATGTTAACATAAGTCATGAAGATAAACGGTATTTCATACATAAGGAAGGTACAATGTCGGATGAAACGATTGTGGATTATTTTAATGGGGTTGCTTATGCTGTTTGGATTATTCGGATGTGGAACGAGAGCCATAGGTGGTGAAAAGACCAAAGGAGATTCCGGAACCTGCGGTGGGAATATTACCTGGACTTACGATAAATCAACCAAAACTCTGACTTTCTCGGGTACCGGAGAGATGGAAGCGGAGAAATTCATGTGGTCGGATTACAAGATCCAGAAGCTGGTTATCGGCGAGGGAATCACGTCCATTGTGAGAAATGCATTTTATTCGAACCAGAACCTTACCGGTGAACTTGTGCTGCCAAGCACTCTGAAGACCATAGGCGAATTTGCATTTTATGGTTGTGAGGGATTGACCGGTGAGCTTATTCTTCCGGATTCGGTTGAGAAAGTGGGCGACTATGCATTTACGCGTTGCAAGGGCTTTACAGGTATCAAGCTGTCCAAGTCTTTGAAGGAGATCGGAGATGAAGCATTTGCAGACTTTGAAAATGCGGAAGGCACTCTGGAACTGCCGGACGGTCTCGAAAAGATCGGAAGATGTGCTTTTATCAGGGCTCGAAAACTGAGAGGAGATCTGATCATTCCCGATTCCGTGACAGTCATGAAAGACTGGGTTTTCAGCGAGTGCGGTTTTGACGGAAAACTGAAGCTTCCGGCAAAGCTTGAAAAGATCGAGTATTCCTGTTTTAACCATTGCGAGAATCTAACCGGAGATCTTGTGATCCCCGACGGTGTTAAGGATATCGATTTCCATGCGTTTTGCGGCTGCGGCTTTGACGGAACATTAACTCTCCCAAAGGGACTGGAGCATATCGGCAACGGCGGATTATCCTACTGCAAAAATCTAAAAGGAGATCTGGTGCTTCCCGACAGTCTGAAGCTTATGGAGAACAATGCCTTTGAAGGTGATGAGAGTCTTACTTCCCTTAAGCTTCCGAAGGGCTTGAAATACATCTGCTCCGGTGCATTCCGGGGATGCGAGAGCATGACAGGTAAGCTGGAGCTTCCGGAATCACTTTTGGTTATCGGTGACCATGCTTTTGGAGGTACCGGCTTTACGGGTGCCCTGAAGTTTCCTGCAGGACTTATTTCCATAGGTGAAGCCGCATTTTCGGGCTGCCAGGGAATTACTTTTATAGCCGGCTTTCCGGAAACACTTACACATATCAAGGATAGCGCATTTTCCGTTTGTGAAGGAATATCCGGGGAACTGGTATTCCCTGACGGACTCGCTTACGTGGGTAAATATGCATTTACCGGATGTGTCGGCATTACCAAAGTTACTTTCGGAAACGGTATCAGCAGCATCGGACCTGATGCCTTTGGAAAGTGCGAGGGACTTAAGTCTGCTGACTTTACCGGTGCCATAGCCGATTACTACGGACAGGAGGAAAAGCATCCAAGCTTCCCTGAGGAATGCGTGATCAATGCTCCGGCATCTGCAGTGAAGCGTATGGACATCTGGAAGGAAAACGCGTCTAAGGCAGAGCCCGGCAAAGAAAAGGAAAGCGGTTCTTCCGATATAGGAGTTGAAAGAGAGGTACCGTATTACTGGACTTCAGCTCTTACAGGCGAAGAATATGTCGGCGAAGGAAAGCTGGCAGATGTTGTGCTACTTTTTGATGACGACATTTTAAGTGTAAAGATCAATGGCCGCGAACTGCTTACTGTAAATTACGAAGCCGATATGAATGCGGATCCGGAGGATCGTATCATCACCACCGGCGGATTCTTCTGCCGTGACGGCTGGATCGAGAGCCTTTCATACGATACAGGCTTCTACAGCGATGACATACTGACCGCCACTATGGTGAAGGACGACGGTTCGAAGGAAGAGGTTCGGTTCCACACCGGATCAGAGGAAAGTTTGTATATCAAGCTTGCTGATTTGGCTAAAATATAAATAGGGCAAAGAAAAAAGCATAGGATCATTAAAGATATTCAGATTGCAGTATCAACGGAGGCATGTTCAGATATATAATTTCGGAGGTGTATAAATGTCAAAGAAAAGAAATAGCGATGAGTCCGATATCAAAATGAGAAATGGCCGGGCCAAAGTGAGTGCGTTGCTGTTTTTGTTTCTTACGGTTCTGTCAATTGATGTCATGACTATGACTGCATCAGCAGGTTCCAGGGTGGCGGGTCATGGATGGCAGCCGGAAACCGGTGGAGAGGGAACCGGCATGCCGACCGGAATCGGAACCGGTATGGCGGCAGCGGGACCAACGGTGCCTTACGTCGGGGAAATATCGGGATTCTCCGGGACAAATGCTGCCGATAACAATAAAACCGGATCAGGGATGTCCGGTAAGCTTACAATGATTGCCGCCGGTGATAATCTGATCCATAAAACCATCGTGGACAAGGCCTGGCGTCCCGAACTGGGAACTCATGATTTTCATTTCTTGTACACACCGATTCTAGACACCATACAGTCCCGGGACCTGGCTGTGATCAATCAGGAGACCATATTTATCTCTGACAATTCCCTGATCAGCGATTACCCCACCTTCGGGACCCCGCAGATCATGGGAGAGGCACTGGTGGACACCGGATTTGATATTGTGCTTTCCGCTACCAATCACACCTGGGATAAGGGAGTCCGCGGAGTGAATGACACGTTGAATTACTGGAAGACTTTCCATCCGGAAATCACACTTCTGGGAATCCATGACTCACCGGCAGCCTTTAACACTATTGACTATGTGGAGAAGAACGGTATACGCCTTGCTATGTTTAACTATACCTATGGACTGAATGGTTTCAGTGTACCCAATTCCCTCTACTACATGGTGAATCTGCTGGGACAGAAGGAAAAGTTCCTGAATGACGTAAGGATTGCAGAGAATGAAGCAGACATGACAGTCTGTTTCCTGCATATAGGAGAAGAATATCATCATCAGCCTACGGCCTTCCAGCAGGCTTATGTGTATTCGCTCATTGATGCAGGTGCGGATCTGGTTATCTGCGCGCATCCCCATGTGGTGGAGCCGGCAGGTTATGTTACCACAGCATCCGGGAACAGTGGCCTTGTTTTCTGGTCCTGCGGAAATCTGATCTCGGCACAGTCCAAAGTTCCCAGGATACTAGGCGGCCTTGCGGATGTGACCATCATGAAAGACGATAACGGAACCAGGATCAGTTCCTGGAATTTCATCCCTACGGTTACGCATTTCTCCGGTATGGACGTGAGAGTCTTTCTCCTGAAGGATTATAATGACTGGCTGGCTGCGAAAAATCACGCGAATTATAATGACGGACCTCTTACCACCGCGAGGCTGTGGAATCTATGGACTTCCATCACGGGATTCGGAAGAGAAGAGGATACGTCGGTTACGTTTAGTTCGATGGGCTGAGAGGATATAGTATCGGGTAATGCCTCCGGCTCCGTAGAATTTAAGAATACTGAATCACAACCACCCGTTTGACGGGTAGTTGTGATTTAACCGAATTTAAATCGATATTTACAACTGATTCATCCTGTATCCGATTCCCACGTGAGTCTGGATATAGACCGGGTCGGTTGTATTTTTTTCTATTTTTTTCCTGAGATTTCCCATGGACACGCGGAGGGAAGCCATACTGCTGCTCCAGTTGTTGCCCCAGATCTCAGTGGTGAGATAGCTGTGTGTAACGACCTTTCCGACATTTTTTGCGAGAATGTTTAACAGCTTAAATTCTATGGGAGTAAGCATCTTTTCGACACCGTCAACCTCGATGGTATTTGAGACATAATCTATCTTAAGTCCTCCGTTTATGAAGATACTGCCACTTCCTGAGATGTCAGACTGTCTCTGCAGCCTCCTTTGAACCACACGGATACGGGCAAGTAGTTCATCAACAGAAAAAGGCTTGGTCAGGTAGTCGTCGGCCCCGGCGTCCAGGGCACTTATCTTGTCTGCCTCATCCTGCCGGGCACTGACAACGATGATAGGCATCTCGCTCCAGGTACGTATCTTTTTGATGAGGTCTACGCCGTCCATATCCGGAAGACCCAGGTCAAGAAGCATAACCTCCGGATTGTGGGAAGTTACCTGAAGTATTGCAGACTGCCCATTCTCCGCAGTCAGATAATTATAGTTATGAGCTTTTAAAGTGGTGGTAATGAGGTTTCTTACAGGTGCATCATCCTCAACTGCCAAAATAGTAAACTGATTCAAGATTTCCCCCTTTATTCAAACGGTGTTATTCCAACCAATATACTGGCAAGTAATTATCATTTCGGAAAATCCATTAGTATTCCAGTTCCAAATCTGCCAGCGGCAGAGTAAATGTAAATACCGTACCCGTCGGTTTATTGTCTGAAACTGAAATATGCCCCTCATGATATTCCACTATCATTTTGCAGAGATAAAGACCGAGTCCCAGGCTGCGGCTGGAATCCGCAACGGTTTTCTGACCGGTATAGAACATCTCGAAAATGCGGGCTTTATCGGAATCCGGTATTCCCGAACCGTTATCTGCTACGGAAACCGAGGCGGTGTTTTCTGTTGCGGTGAGACGTACTGTTATTTCAGATCCCACCGGAGTATATTTTATAGCATTATTAACGAGATTTGTAACTACCTGCTCTATGAGATGTATATCCACATTCACAAGAACCGTTGTTTCCGCAGGGATAAACACTATACTGTGCTCCGACTGCTTTCTGTCAATGTGCCTCAGAGCTTCGTTGATGAGGTCCTCAAGCAACTCTGTTGATCTGTTGGCCGTGATGCTGCGGTTAATTCCGTTGTTGATACGTGTTATGGAAAGCAGGTTTTCCACAAGCTCCTTAAGCCACTCCGCATCATCATAAATATCAGTATAAAGCTGTCTTTTTACATTTTCATCGTTAATGCTTCCGGACATAAGGTTGCTAGCATTCCCCGAAATAGAAGTGAGGGGAGTTCTGAGATCATGTGACAGGGATCTCAAAAGGTTGGCTTGAAGCTGCTCGTTTTCTGCCTTCAGCTTTGCGGCTTCCTTCTCCCGGCGGTTGGCATTGTTTTCAAGTGCCAGGGCACATTCGCCGAGAATGGAAAAAAGGACATTATCCGAAAAAATATCACTTTTACGATCCTCACCCGCTATTCCCACGACTGCGTAAACATTTTTATTTACCCTTGCTGCAAAATAGGTGCATTTGGACTCTGCGAACTCCTTTGTACCGAAACCTGCGGCATGGTTCTGATTCATGACGTATTCGGCAACAGATTTTTCAAAAACACTGTTGTATACGGTATCTGAGGTATTGTCCTTTGTGTGGTAGATACGGCAGGAACCAAGCACGGGAATACCGTTATTCTTTTCTACGGGATAAACCACCACGTCAGAATCCAGAAGTTTGATTATCTGTTCTGCTGCAATCCTGAGGATTTCTTTTTCTTCCTCCGCTTTGTCCAGAAGCTGGCTCATATCCAGAAGGAGCCTGGTTCTGTATGCGGTGTCTTCATACTGTTTCGAAGTTTTACGGAGCCTCGATGCCAGGGAGCCGGCGAGGAAGGACGACAAAAACATTATAATGAAGGTGATGGTATAGCTTGAGTCATAGGCAAGCAATGTATATTTCGGTGCAGTGAAAAAGAAATTGAAAACCAGCACACCGAGAAAAGAGGACAGGAGACTATAGGCGAGGCTTGTGACAAAGGTTGCAAGTACCATGGTGGTCAATATGTATAAGGTTATGATATTTGCAACCGAAATGCCAAGATGCGTAAAAATGAGTCCGATGACGGTGGCTATGGTCAGGGCAAGGAGACATTTCCCAAGCTCCATAAGTGAATGCTTATATCCCGAATCCTGCTCATCCCGGAAGCTTTTATGAATCGCTCTGTTGTCCGGAATGATGTGAATCTCCATATCGGGGATCTCATCCACCAGTTTTTCCACGATGGTCTTTCCGAAAAAAACCTTATGCTGGTCGTTAGCCGGTTTTCCTATTACGATGGCGGTAACATTATTGAAACGGGCGAAATCTGAAATCTGATAAGCTATGTCGGTGCCCGTCACATCCACTTCCTTGGCCCCCAGGGATACGGCAATGGATTTATTGCGCTGAAGGGTTACTTTGCTCTTTTCGGGAAGAGCGGCAAACCCCGGTGTCTCAACAAAAAGTGCTGTAAAATCTGCCCGTTCGGCTTTGGCAAGATTTGCTGCAATGCGAATAACCCGCTCGTTACTGGGGCTTGAGGATAAACATACCAGTACGTGGCGGGGTATCAAGGTTTCTGCTTCGGTTGGATGATTAGTGATGTCCTGATACATGATTTACTTTTCTCAACAATCCTGAATGCAGGTCTTTTTGATACACGCAGAGGTCATTGGAGGCGGCAATAAAACCGTTCTAAATGTTCTTAGGCCTGTCACAGATGGAAGCATTTTTGTATATCCTGATTTCTTCCAACAACCAGCATGGTCTCACCGGATTTAAAAACCGTATCCGGAGTGGTTTCAAGATTGAATTCATTTCCGTGTTTGAAGCCTAAAATATTGATCTTATATTTTTTTCTTATGTCAAGCTTTCCGATAGACATACCTACCCATGCGTCAGGGATTTTCAGTTCAAACAAAGAGTAGTTTTCATTAAGCTCGAAATAATCAGAAATCATGTCGGAACTGTAACGTATGGCAGTCCAGTCGGCAAGCTGTTTTTCGGGATAGACCACGTGGTCCGCTCCGTTCCTGAGGAGGAATTTGGCATGCACATCTCTTGAGGCTCTGGAAACAACCTCCTTTGCTCCCAGCTCCTTCAGAAGGCATGTGGTCTCCAGGGAGCTTTGAAAATCGTCACCGATTGCGACTATGCAAAGATCGTAATTGGAGATGCCGAGAGATCTTAAAAACTCCTCCCTTGTGCTGTCTCCTATTATACCACTTGTAACAAAAGGAAGAACTGCATTTACACAGTCTTCATTTTTATCCACTGCCATAACCTCCTGCTTCAATTTGGTGAGTTCCATACATATATGCCGGCCGAATCTTCCGAGACCTATAACAAGAACAGACTTCATTTTTTACTACCTCCTGTGGTTTAAAACTTAAAATGTCTGTGCTCCAGTTGCATGGAGCACAGACCCGGTCATGCACTTTCCCATTTAACCCCAGCTTTGCCGGAATGGGTGTGCGGATGAGAAGCAAGGGCGCGCTACCCGTCTTCCCGTTTATTATCCTATCGTAATGTTTCCTCTTGGCACGCGACCGCCGCCTGTGGAATTGTCTCTGGTAGCGGCGAAGATAACCGTGAGGCCACCAACCCGCCCAAGAAACATTAACACTATGATGATGATTTTCGAGATAGATGAGAGCTTTGTGGTTATGCCCATGGTGAGACCTACTGTGCCGATGGCAGAGGCGGTTTCAAAGAGGCATTCACGAAGTGGAAGCTCATCAAAGGCTGAGATAAGTACTGCTCCGCTCAGGAAGAGGATCAGGTACATCATAAGTATGGCTGAAGCCATCCTGATGGTTTTGTGGGGAACTCTTCTTCCGGAAAGGACTACGTCATCATAACGGAAAAAGGTTGCATGGGCAGCAGCAAGAATAACTCCAAGGGTTGTTATCTTGAAGCCTCCGGCTGTTGAACCGGAAGCACCGCCCGTAAGCATCAGTATGATGGTGAGTAGAATGTTGCCGTCTGAAAAAGTGCTGTAATCCGTGGTGTTAAATCCGGCGGTTCTGGGAGTCACACTCTGGAAAAGAGATGTGAGAACACGTTCTCCGAGAGGAAGTGACTTATATTCAGTGAAAAAAAAGATGACTGCAGGTATAAGTATCAGAAACAGTGTCAGCTTAAGAATGGCTTTTGTCTGCATGGAATACATCTTTACATTGAGCTTATGTTTATATATATCCTGCCAGGTGAAGAAACCTATGCCTCCGGTTATGATGAGAGACATAATGGTGAAATTCACAAGAGGATCCGCTGCATAGGCAGTTAATGAAGAGAAAGGTATCTCACGTCCCATGAGATCGAAACCTGCGTTGCAGAATGCGGATATGGAGTGGAATAAGGCATACCATATACCCTTCACGATGCCGAAATCCCTGATCATCACGGGGGCTAAAAGTATGGCGCCGATAAACTCGAACAACATCATGCCTTTTATGATGAAACCGGTCATCTTGACGATGCCTCCGATGCAGGGTGCCGATATGGATTCCTGCATCAGGCTTCGCTGACGGAGACCGATCTTTTTTCCTGACATAACAAAGAGCGCGATGGCGACGGTAACTACACCCATGCCGCCCACCTGGATGAGAGATATTAGTATGAACTGTCCAAAAGGAGTCCAGGTTCTCACAGTGTCGGTAACCACAAGACCGGTCACACAGGTGGCCGAAGCAGCAGTGAAGAGTGCATCCAGAAATGAAATATGGATTCCATTGGAAGCTCCGTAAGAAGCGATGGGAAGCATCAGCAGAAGTGCACCTATAAGAATCACCAGCATAAATCCGTAGATAATAAGCTGGAAGGAAGTAAAGTGAAGCTTTTGCCGTATATATTCAAGTATTTTTTCTTTTACGGAAACCGGAGCTGCACCGGATGTAAAGCTTGATGTGTATTGCCCGTACATGAAATCACCTTCTTAAAACTACGTGAGTCTTTTTTACACTTATATCATCACATTTTTCGTATAAGTTATGTGTAAAAATGTACGAGCCGGGTATAAGTTTTGTATAAGGATGGTACAAGGCGAAAAATCCACCGGAGAAGGTCCCTGTTGGTGAGAACCTTCTTCGATGGATTTTTAAGTGTCAAATGAAAACAGATATTCGAAAAGTATCGGCAGTCTGTAAGAATATATAGTACCTTCACTGTGCCAGCTGCCAGAAGATCACTGCACTTGAGGCGGCGACATTGAGGGAATCCACTCCGTGGGACATAGGGATTTTGATGACATAGTCGCTGGATTTAAGGGTTTCTTCCATCAGACCATCACCCTCGTTTCCGAAAATGATGGCGAGCTTTGGCTCTTCAAGCAGTGGAGGATAGTTAATGTTTACGGATCTGTCCACAAGAGCCATGGCCGCAGTCCTAAATCCCATTTCTTTCAGAAGATTCATTCCGGCAGCCGGCCAGTCACCGGGGTTCCCTTTATCGGAAGGTATATAGGTCCAGGGAATCTGAAATACGGTTCCCATACTTACTCTGGCGGCTCGCCTGTATAAAGGATCGCTGCACCCTGAAGTCAATAATACGGCATCGATATTGAGCGCGGCGGCAGATCTGAAGATAGCCCCGACATTAGTTGGATTTACAACATTTTCCAGTACCGCTATGCGGCGCATATCCTTACAGAGTTCCTTTACATCCGGAAGTGCCCGTCTCCGCATCGCACAGAGAACTCCGCGTGTGAGATTGAAACCGGTTATCCGGGAGAGAAGCTTCATTTCGCCGATATATACGGGGAGCTCATCTGAAGAATCAGCAGTCAATGCTCTAAGCTTTTCTATGAGTTCGGAGGTTTCTTTCCCCTCAAGGGTTTTACCTTCAACGAGAAGAGAAAGCGGTTCGTATCCGTCATCCAGAGCCCGGAAGATAACCTTTGGACTTTCGGCAATGAAAATCCCGAGATCCGGTTCATTGTAGTGGAGCAATTGTCCCTCGTTATATTGAGAAAAAATTGCGAGATTTTCATTATCAAGACCGGTAATAGTGATATATTTCAAGTTCATAATAATCTCCATTCCTTAGTATTTTGCAGGTGACATAAATAGTAATGAAAAGTGTTTTCACACTATCAGTCCTTTGGCTTTGAAGTATTTTATTTAAGCAACTGACACGATTAATCTGTTATTCCTTCACGGCTTCAAGAATAATATCTATGAGGTCTTTCATGGATTTGGACATGGCCAGATCAGAACGATAAACCAGCTGGATGTTTTCCTCTATTGGCTGTGCCTCTTTTATGGAAAGATAGCATAAATCCTTCCCGACGAAGTCGTAGGATAATGTAATGGCAATGCCAAATCCAACACGTACTGCATTGAAAAGACTGCGTATGTCACTGACCTCCATTGAAATATAGGCTTCGGGTAAATACTGATTCAATAATTTATCGGAGAAAGAACCTGAATGGGTTGTCGGATCTGTAGAAACAAAGGTTTCTTCTGCACAGTCCGAAAGGGAAACAACCGGGAAAGGGTATCCTTCGATATTTTCTGCTTTATTTATAAGAGAAGAATCCGTCGGGACCAAAAGTGAGAGGTAGCATGATTTTACAGGTATATACTTAAATCCCGGAGCAGGATCCAGATTTGTGACGAGTGCAAGATCCAGAAGTCCGTTCTCAAGATACATTTTAAGGTGACGACTTGAATCAGCATGATTTTTCAAGGTTATCCCGGGATGTTCTTTCAAGAACCTCGGAAATACTTTTGTGTACAGAAAATGTTCACGTCCCATTCCGAACCCAAACCGTACTTCCTTCTGGCGAAGATCAGCGTCCTGGTTTAATTTGTGCATGAGATCCTGATCAAGTTTCAGAATAACTCTTCCGGTTTCCACATATTCTCTTCCAGCATCTGTCAGAAGAAATTTGTGACCTGAACGAAGGAAAAGAGGAAGACCGATCTCGTCCTCTATTCGTTGAAGATATTTGGTTAATGCTGACTGCGTTATATATAATGCGGCAGCAGCCTTTGTTATGCTCTGATTTTCAGCTATCTTAATTACGTATTCATAGTCACGGACGTTCATAAGACTCTCCATTGTCGCATTTCAGTTGGGGGCGTAACCTGCAGTAAAAAATACAGGCACATTCCCTCTTATGATTAAATATTACATTTTGGAATGTATACATGAATTATATGCGTTTGTGTAATATCCTTTGTTCATATATAGTATGCGACAGATGATAAAAAAGCAATGCATGCGACAGGATTTTTAAGAAATCCGGACGTGCGCAGTCAGTACAGATGAAAAACGCATCATATCTGACTGACATCAAGAAGGAGGGACCTTATGAGTCTGTTAACGATCTGTTTCATTATTTTCGTACTCACCATCATAGGCTATTGCAGTGGTAAGTACAGCCTTGCGGTCATAGCATTAACATCAATGATGCTTATGACCCTGACAGGATGCCTTGAGGCAAAAAAAGCACTTAGTTACTTCGCCAATTCCAATGTTATCATGGTTGGAGGCATGTGTGTTGTAGCTGCCGGTTTTAATAAAACCCAGTTCTGCATCAATCTTGCAAAAAGCATTTCAAGCATGTCCAAGGGAAGCATAACCAAAATGGTACTTGGCTTTGTTGTGATCGGAGTTATCCTTTCCCAGTTCATTCAGAGCCCGGTTGTAGTATTTTCAATCGTTGCACCGATGCTTATGGCAACAGCAACCGAAATGGGAGTTCCTACAACAAAGGTACTTTTCCCTGTAGGTATAGCAATTATCTCAACCTGCTGTATTCTTCCCGTTGGTGCCGGAGCGACAGTTGCAGCTGAGCTTAACGGTTACCTTGAGTCTTATGGCTATACTGACTTTATGGTTAGCCTTGCAGATCCTATGAAGGCAAGACTTCCCATGCTCATTCTTTCCATCGTTTATTTCGGTATCTTCTGTATCAAGGGTCTTCCTTCAGAGTCACCTGTAGAGGTTCAGGATATGGCACTTAAGAAGATGGGAGAGTCAACACTCACAAAGTTCCAGGAGTACGCATCGATCTTAATTTTCTTCGGTGATGCGCTTGCTCTTATGTTCAGTGATCAGCTTGGTCTCGACAGCTGGGCAATAACAGTTATCGGCGCACTTCTCATGATACTTACAAATGTACTTAATCCTAAGGAAGCCGGAAAGTCACTTCCACTTGGAATCCTTTTTCTTATCGTTGGTTCCAATGCAATCGCCGGAGCACTTTCAGCCACAGGCGCAGGTGAGTTCATCGGAAGCATTATCTCAGGATTTGTAGCCAGCCTCGGAAACAGCAATTACCTTTTAGGATTTATTTTCTTTGTACTTCCGTTTACTCTTACACAGTTTATGTCAAACAGAGGAACAATGCTTATATTCCACCCGATCGCCATCGCAACCTGTGCGGCCATGGGAGGAAATCCGGTAGGACTTATGATCCTTATTCAGGCAGCCTGCCTTACAGCATTTATGACACCGATGTCAACTTCAGCTACACCTTATATCATGGGACTCGGCGGATATGACATTCCGTATATGATAAAACACGGTGCATTATTTGCAGCTTTGGGATGTGTTATTTCGGTATTATGGACAATGACAGTGTTCCCTGTTATCTGATGAACAGATAAAAGCATTAACAGAGGAGAGAAACTAATGAGTGAGAATAACGATGCATTAAGCAAAGTAAGAGAAGGAGCTCATGGTCTTGAACCGGATCAGGAACTTATTAAAGAGTTTCCTTTGAAAAGAACCTATGAAAAAATGATTCCCCGTGAAGGTGAAGAGGCTGTAAAGGTTTATATTTATGAACCCGAGGGCATGGAGTCCAAAGGACCTGTTCTCATAAGACTTCACGGAGGCGGTTTTGTAAAACCTTACCGCGGTCAGGACGTGAACTATTCACATGTTGTTGCTTACAACACAAAATGTCTGCTTATAGACGTGGATTACAAACCGGCTCCTGAGAAGGCATATCCTTATGCTGTTAATGAAGGTTATGCTGTAGTGAAGTACGTATACGAGCATGCTGAGGAGTTTGACATTGATCCTGAACGTATCATCCTGAGCGGTGCCAGCGCAGGAGCGAACATGGCAACTGTTATTACTCTTATGAATCATGAAAAGGAGTTAAAGGGAGAAAATCCTGATTTCAAGATCTGTCGCACCTGTCTGGCGTATCCCCCGCTTGACCTTGCTGCAGATCCTGTATCAAAGCTGGGACCTGATGCAACTCCGGAATCCATCGAACTTCAGAAGAGAGGTCTTCTTTATAATGAATGGTATGCCGGTGGAGAAGACAGAACTAACTGGAGAGTTTCGCCGGTATATGCCAAGCAGGAACTGCTTGTAGGTCTTAACCCGTTCCTTGTCTGCACCGGAGGAACCGACAGTCTGGGACCTGAGGGAGAGAAGTTTGCGGCAATGCTTATTCAGGCAGGGGTATCTGTGACATGCAAGCGTCTTCTCGGCACAAGACACGGTTTCCTTACACGTCGTGTGGGTATCTTCGGAGAAGCCGAAAAGCTATACTTCGATATGGTAGAAGAAGTAAAACATCCTAAACACTGGAAGTATTAAACAAGATATTGATTTTCCGCTAAAAGAAATGACATTTAAACAGGGAGGATTCTCGTCTGAAAGAATCCTCCCTGTTTTTGTATGCAACAGTGAAGTGGTCAGTGATATTTCTTCTTTTCCATGTACATGGCTTTATCAGCTTTTAATATCAGATCCTTCAGGCTGTCACCATTGTCTGAACATGCAGATCCGACGCTGACGGTAAGCTCAAAGGGCACACTCTTTTTTTCAGAGAGCTCTTTAAGCTTTTCCTTTATTCTCTCCTTAAGATCTATAGTTTCATCGTTGTTATTTTCTGAGACAAGAATAACAAATTCATCTCCGCCGTATCTTGCAATGACAGTTCCCCTGTTTGCCCCTTTACAGGCAGTCTTTAGTGCTTCTGCAATGATCTTAAGTGCATTATCACCTTGTAAATGTCCATAAGTATCGTTGATCTGCTTGAAGTGATTGACATCTATGAGATAAAGTCGGATCTTATCTTGGTCTTCATGGCTCTTTGAAAGGTTATTAAACGTGTGCGTAAGCTGCTTACGGTTATTAAGCCCTGTCAGGGGATCAAGAGATATTAACTGGTTAACCCATGTGAGATATAAATATAGTGTAGTGATTGATATTGTCGCACATGCAATCGGTAGTCTTGGGTATATAAACTGTAGTACACCTGATATTCCCGGAAATAACGGAAAAAATGCCAGCCTAATAAGCAAATCTTTATTGGTTGCTTCAGTGTCTCTTTTCAGGTTTATCATGACTCTGATGAAAGCTATCAGGACGTAGGAATAAGAGAGTATGTATGTGAGGATAAAGAAAGGTCCTCTGTGATATACTCCGCTTTCATCTATATAGAATAGGGAATGGTTAAAAAGATTTGCCAGGAGTGCAATCACCATCAGCCAAAGTATTGAGGTAGAATATAAGACGTATCTTCTTCTTTTTACAAACCTCGTTTCCCTGAGATACTCGAAATAAATAAACCAGAAAAAGCACATAGCCGCAGTTGCAAGAAAATAAACCTCCTTGCATGCCATCATCACTGGTTTACTACCCGGAAGGACCCCTTCATTTACCAGCACAAACAGAGTATCCGAAACAAAGAATACCATTTCGGCAATTATGGACATGGC
>Ga0256404_1000505_pt1 | contig 101861 bp, 104 predicted proteins | sample RumenRJG_01DNA_FD_185990 | JGI IMG/M metagenome (GOLD analysis project Ga0256404, IMG submission 185990) | Bovine rumen microbial communities from Lethbridge, Alberta, Canada - RJG_01 | ecosystem: Host-associated > Mammals > Digestive system > Stomach > Rumen | place: Canada: Alberta...
ATAAAGGCTATCATAGCCATCCGTTCGGGGGGGGTATTGCAAAGAACGCTTACCACAACAAACCCTGTGGTACGGTATTGGAAAAGACTGGAAGCCGATACGCTGGGGAAAAGACCGACGGTTACGGGTTCATCCAACACCCAGACCCGAACCACTGGAAAGCGGGTTTTCAGATTGCTCATCGCCTGACGGCTTGACTGATGAGCAAGAGCAGGAAATAGCCGGAAACATCTTCGACTGGTGGATCAGCGGAAAAGCCTACAAGAAATGGTATGCCGAGAAGTTCCTCCAGTATGAATTGGAATTTAAAGGGTGGCTATGACATGGCCACATACAGAACGAAAAGGAATGAGTATAAACATACATGAGCCGAGGGTGAAACGACTGGCGAGGTTGGCAACGATGGCAGGACAGCTATACATGAGGGACCTGCAGATGGTTTCGACCACGAGCGACATTCACAAGGTGCGCTACCAGCAAATAGCCAGGGCTATGCAAAAAGAGATACATCAGAAAAGGGGATAGATGGAGTCGCTATGACATAGCGGCAGACAGAACAAAGATAGAGATATGTTAGAAGCAAACCACATATACCAGGGCGACTGTCTGGAACTGATGGCAGGGATAGCAGATGAGAGCATAGATGCGATTATCTGTGATTTGCCATACCAGGTGCTGCATAAGAATAACCCGAATGCGCAATGGGACAGGATGATACCCTTTGAGCCTCTTTGGGCGCACTATGAACGCATCATCAAGCCGAGGGGTGTGATTGCTCTGTTTGGTCAGGGGATGTTTACCAGCGACCTGATGCAGAGTAACAGGAAACTGTGGCGATATAACCTGATATGGGACAAAGGACGTGGAACGGGGTTCCTGAATGCGAATAGGATGCCGATGCGCTGCCATGAGGACATCTGCGTGTTCTATAAGCAGCTGCCAGTGTATAACCCTCAAATGGGCATTGGTGAGCCTAACCACTCGCAAGGGAAGTTGGAGCATCCGAGGACTAACAACTGTTACGGACAGTTCAAGACGGGCAGGACGTATGACTACGATAAGCAGATCAAGAAAGTGGCCCCTACCCGACCTAACGAGAAATTCCCTCAGTCGATTATCCATATTCAGAAGGAGCACGAGACGACGGTGTACCATCCGACACAAAAGCCCGTGGATCTGCTTCGCTATCTGATTAGGACTTATACCAATTCGGGGGGGGTAATTCTTGATAATACGATGGGGAGCGGCACTACCTGTGTGGCTGCTGTGATTGAGAAGCGGCAATATATAGGCATCGAGAAAGACCCCAAGTATTTCGCCATCGCTGAGAAACGCATCAAAGAGGCTGGCAGGCAGATAACGCTGGACTTTGAGGAGTGAAAAATGGTCGCTATGGCATAGCGACATACAGAACAAAAAAAATAGAAGAGACATGAAAGAAGAGTTTGTTTATTGTCACTTATGGTGGGTGGACGGCTTGGTATGGAGATTGCTATGCCAGGAGTCTGACTTTGGTCCTATCAGGGGTCTCACAGTGGAGGAATACGAGACGCTGAAACCGAAAGTGGAGAAACTGACGGTAGATAGCTTCGCCCAGACAAAGAAAATATGGCCCAATATGACGGGGCCGTCGAAAGAGGAGATCGAGAAGCAGATAAACTACGTGAAAACAAAGTTTAAGGACTTCGAGAAGCATCCTGAGAAGCTGGGAAAGACTACCGATGACATCACCTTTAAGGAAGAGGACTGGTGGCGACCTGCAAAGCCTAACGATAAGCCGTTTTTCCCGTTCTGGGGAAGGATGTGGGACTTCCATCATGGTTTTGGCTATCTGAGCAGTGGTATCAGTGGCAATCCGTATGCAGGGCCGTCGGCAATAGGTACTTTAGGTCAAATTCACGACAGGGTGATAGAAGTGCCGGAAGCTCTGCGGAAAGAGTGGGCAAAGGATATGAGAAGATGGGAGAGCCTGATAATGGCAAATCCTAAAAAGGAGGTGAACGATGACGATCTGATGCAGCAAGCCATTGAACTGTGGAAAGAGGACCGCCAGAAGATACCTAAGACGATGAAGATAGAAGTGGAGCTGACGTACCCTTGGTGCGACCACTACCCTGCTAACGATGCTGCAGAGTTCCTGAAAGAGAGTGTTCAGGATTGGCTGAATGCGAACCTGAGTGACGGCGATAATCGGCTGAGACTGGTAAGCGTGAGTGTGAAGAGTGATAACATGACATATACTACTCGATGAAAAAAGAAGAAATACTCGCTCTGATCAGATTAAGCCGCAAGACTCCTGATGAGTTAATGGCGATATACAAGGCTTGGGACTATCAGTATAAGCCTAAATACTCCTGTTTTCTTCATACGGCTATTACATTAGTAACTGAGCAGAGCGACTTCGTGAGGTATATGTTACGCATACGCGCACAGGCATACTACTCAGGGAACCATACAGATGCTGACTACGGGTTTAACGTTTTGGCATGTCTGATATACATCGCCATCATCGAAAAGATAGAAACGCCCTTTGACCATGTGATTAAGAGTGATAAAGATTTTGAATGGAAGTTGAATAATTTATTTGAAGAGAAATGAAGATACCAGAATACAGACAAGAGTTAAATATCAGACTCAAAATAATATTGCTACAATTTGGTTTCTCCATTGGTTACGGAATCAATGGAGCCTACTTGCACCTCATCCCCTCTTTAATCGTGCAATTTCCTTACATGAAATATTATAAAGGATGGGGCAGACGATGGTATATTGCCACAGAACTTTCATTCCTCTGCATTCAATTCAGGTTCGCTATATTTTTTGGAAGAAAAGCTGCTGACAACAAATTTAGAATCAGTAAAAGTTTTAGATATAAATAGATGGAAAAGGTATTTAAAAGAGCGGAGATTTGTTGCACCGTGAGTGAAGCGACTGGTGACAGCTTCTTTGTGGAATTGAAGTGCATCAACATGCGAGAGCCTAACAGTATTAAATTCCATTTTGAGAATTTAGAAGAGCTGACGGGGACGTGTAATTATATCATCGGTTTAGCACAGGAGCTGATGGAGAAGAAAAAGGAGAAATCCCAGGAAAAGAACACCATAACACTCGAACAGTTGAAAGCGAGACCAATCAATCCTGAGACGGTGGAAATGTTTGAGCGCACGATGGAGCTATGGCACGGAAACATCTGTGCGATGCAGAACCGCATGGCCATGGGTGGCGACGAGGTGGAATATCTTACTTACGAAATGACTCACGACGGCAACGACATCAAGAGTTCTGAGCAGATGTTGGATGATGCACGACTGTATATAGAGAAGCATGTATATACCGATGAGCAATGGGAGCAATACTTTATTCCGGCCATCAATAAGATGCTGGAGTATAATGCGAACTTCGTGCGCTTTATGCCTGGTTATCTGATACGTCACAAAGAGACTGGGCAAACGTGTATCGTGGAAGGTGACTATGCTACGCTCTATGGTCATATTACTGGGCGTGAATGTCGCACTTACAGAGATATTTCCGTCTATGTCCTGGATAAAGATGGAAACATTGAATACTCTATCGCATGGAAGTCGCATGATGACTTCTGGATTGTGGATAGCGAACATACTGAGGAGCATATAGCAAAGGCTCGTGAATATAACAAGGCGCACAAGCATAAGCCTCCCTACCACATGAGCCAGAAAATGATAGACTTATTTTTCTAACAAATCATCAATTCATAAATTTATGAATACGAAGCAAGAGGACAAAATCATTGAGCAGGCGCGGGAGATCCTGGAACGTCGGCAGGATGAACGGGCGAAGCTGTTTGCCGTTGAGCACGAGGTAAAAATCAGTGTGCAACGACTGGCCATGTATGCCTCCTACTACCAGGGTGCCCGTGACATGGGGCAGAAGTTGATGGAGCGACTGATGACGGACTCTAAGCCCAAGGGTGAAGAGTGGGTGTATCTGGAAGCGGAATGGCGACTGTTTATGTCGTCGAAGCGTAACTGTCAGCTGTTCCTCGACGGCACGGAGATAAGATACCGTAACCACGAGCGGGATAAAAAGGGTAAATTGATTAGGTGTGAGGCTTATTTCGTGGAACGTCATACCATATTTACTGAAATTAAATAAATCATTTTAATTATATGATTATGGAACAGATATATCATCTTTACATCACGCACAAATGCGGCCACAACTGCCCGCTATGTTGCAACAGACTCTATGACATAGACAAACTGCCTGTGATAACAGTAGAGGACCTGAAACAAGCTCATACGGTATGCCTCACTGGTGGCGACCCGTTCTATCTGCTGAGAGAGGAATTGATATCCATCGTTGACAGACTTCGCATCCACTATAAGAACATTCAAAAGATATACATCTACACCAGTGGAAAGATGCTGTGGATAGAGGGTGCATATTCTCATTGGCACGAGCTGATGCAGGCTGTCAGCGGTATCAATATAGCACCGAAAGACTATGGCGATTGGGACAGACTCGACTGTCTGCTTCAACAGCCGAAATGGTTGGAAATGACGGCACAGCCAGGCATGTCTAATCGCCTATACATCTTTGATGATCAATGGGACACATGGAACACCATCAGCAAGGATGTTACGCTACCGGCAACATGGCAGGTGATAGGGCGCAAATGGGATAAGGAGTTTAAGACTCCAGAGAATGAGCACTTTGTAAGACTACCTATATTATACTGATTATGGCAAAGTATGCTTACTATAACCCAAACCCAAAAGGTCTTAGCAATGCTAACGACTGCGTGGTAAGAGCTTTCGCTTATTTCTTCGGCGTTACATGGACTAAGGCTTTCTTAGACATCATCAGTTGGTGCTCATCAAAAGGACTTGTTAGATGGAATTTTCCAAGTGTCTATACTCCTTATCTCAAAGAATTAGGATATAATAGACACCGCTCACCCAGAAAAGGGATAACTGTTGGGCAATTCCGCGATGAATATGCAGATCAAAACAAGACCTACATCATTTCTGGACCACATCATCTAACCATCATTAGCCATAAAGAGTTATTAGATATTGGGGATTGTTCTGATATGATAATGAATGGATATTGGGAAAGATTATAAATTCTTGGACTTATGTTAGAATATTCAATCAATGTGAGAACAGACGGAAGTGCTGCCATCGCAAGGGATAAATGGAACAAAGAAGAGGACTTTGAACATAGAAGCGAGAAGCCATTTCTCTTTGAAGTAGGACAAAAGGTAGTTGACATATTTAGTAACGTCGTCACCATAACAGAGATACTAAAATACCCACCATCGAAGCCAGGTTGCTGTCCTGAATGGAACATCCGTGTTGCGGAGAATGGGAACACTTATAGATATACGGAGATTGCCGGCATCTTTGTACGCGAGATAACGAGAAAAGAACTGGAGGCATTACTCAGTGGTTGCGATGCAATCACAACAGACAAAAACAAAGAATAGATATGAGTAGAGCAAAGATTTTAGCACCAGGAGTAGAGCATTATGAGGACACGGACACGCTGCTGCTAATCCGCTGTCCGAAATGCGGTCAAGAGAACTATGCACCGAATGTGACCAAAGGCATCTGTACCTGGTGCGGTTATGATGCACACGAACTGATAAAAAAAGATTGAGTTATGGTAGATTTTAAGAAGCTAATGAAACTGAAACAGGCTGTGCAAGAGGCCATCGTGGAGGAAGAGCAATATCGTAGTCGCTTTTCTCCTGAAGAGAAGCGTGTGGCACAGCAGTTCTTCCATAGGGGTTCTGTATGGGAAAGGAAACAGAGTGAAGTAATTATCCACGAAAACCTTTGGTGGTGGGGTAAGTCGTTTACCATTATTGTCAATGGTGGTAAGGGTTCTGTGGTTCTGAGAATTGAGAATGAACGTCCTGATGCCGGTGGTATTTGTTCACTGATAGTTCTGGAAGAGGAACGTCAGAAAGGCATGGGGACCAAGCTAATGAAGATGGTAGAGGAACTGGCAAAGAAGCAAGGATGTGAACAGATTTACCTCTGTGCCGCTAAGGGAACTTTCCTCATACCCTGGTATAGAAAGTTAGGGTTTGAGATTTACGACGAGAATCCTGAAGGACAGGAGGGGTACGTGGTTAGTATGAATAAAATGATATAAAGATATGAAGAGATTTTGCTTTTGGTTGTTTAACGGACTGCTATTAGGCGGGCTGGCGTTTTTCTCCTTTTACTTCTTTATGAAGGGGGACACTTTTCATGGAGTGCTCGATCTGCTGTATATGCTGGTGATAACCTCTAACATCCTATTCAGGAAGCAGAATGAAGTGATGAAAGAACAAATGGAGGTGATGCGTGAGGGTAGCAAGGTGCTGGTGGAGCAGAACGCGAAACTGACAGAGAAGAATAATGACCTGCTGAAACACATGCGTCAGATTAACGACCCGTTTTCCTATGACAAAGTGCTCATGGTGGCCCATAATGTGCGCATGGAGCGCATTGAGCATACTTATAGATACAAGGCATCGTTTCTAAAAGGCTATGATGAAATGGAAACGAACCGTAGGAAATACCATCTTGAACTGGAGGCGCGTCAGAAAATTTTAGAGACTCTTGAAAAAACGGAGTTGATAGAACTGAGATACGACAATCTGGATGATGATACCGGCACCATTACCGCTGGAATCTATGTGGGTGTGGTTGGCGAGAAATCCATAGAGGAGATACTTGACGCTGCAGAGGATAAAGATGTGACGCAAGCGCAATGGAAATCACTTGAATAAAACATAGGAAAGCAATGGATGAATTGAAGAACTTAAAGCCTGGTATGCTGACGTATGATTTAGCAGACGTGCCGGCATTTGATAAGACGAAGGTGTATCTGATTAAGCCAACGATAGACCACCCTATTGTGCCTGGGCAGCCTGTGCCGATGGCGAACGTGATAGAGCTGCATAACGTCAAGGTGACTCCTTCTGTCTTTATTGAGCCGGAAATGGTAGCACCGAAAGTGGAGGTGCCCAAGGAGCCTTTTAGCATAAGCGTGAATGTGAAGCACTACTTCAGTAAGGTGGATAAGAAGATGCTGCGTAGGCGTTTCTTCAAAAAGGAGCGGTTGCCGAGAAAGTTGAAGAAGGCATATAGGAAGATGACTATCCGCGACATGGAGCCAAAGGTGGAACTGGGAGGTGGAAAGAATGGTAACGACGTGAAGATTACCATGAGCAGCTATCTGGGCATGAAGCATGGCTATAAGCGCACGAAGTGGGTCAATAAGGCTTTCTGCCACTTTAAGAAGTTGCACAAGGCATGGGAGGAACGCACGACGAAGCAGATGCAGGAGTACATGAAGCAGCAGGCAGCGGAAATGGTTGTGACGAAAGAGCAACAGGTGCGGCTGGCGGAAATGCTAAGGAAGAAATGAGGACGGCGATAAAATCGCCGGACAATGGACGAAACAAACGAGAGGCCCAGCCGTTCTCGGCTGGGCTTCTGTTATTTGCATAGGAAGTAGCGGGCGACGAGGAAGATGAGGACACCGAGGATGCCAAAGAGGGCGATATAGCCCAGATGGAGGACTAAGCCATCCCACCACGACTGAATGCGGGAGGGCGCTGGTTCTTTATATGATTGCTGATTGAGGGAGTCGAGCCAGTTGACCTGTTGGAGCATGTAGAGGGCTTCTGAGAGGGAGTCGGTGCGGGAGGTCTCACGAGACAGCTGCTGTTGGAGTGAGGAGATCTGTTGCTCGTAGCGTAGTTCTGTCTGACGAGAGAGGTTGCGGTCGATGGTGCGGTTTTCCTGACGTACCTCACGCCCCAGGGAGTCGAGATAGGTGGTGACGGACTCCTGGATGCGCTCAGTGCTTTGCTCTTGTGTGGACTGTTGGGCAGTGATGCGAGCCTGCATCTGGGCAAAGAGGGAGTCGTAACGAGACAGCTGCTGTGAGACGGCAACATACTGAGCTGAGAGCGCACGGAGGCTATCGCCCTCACTATGGGTGACAGTGGAGGTTGCGGTGCGAGACGTGGTGCAAGAGAGCACAGAGAAAACGCATAAGGCTGCTACGAGATAGCAGCACACGGAACGGGGAATAAGTGATTTTTTCTGCATGGCTATAATATCTTTGATTACAATGGCAAAGATATGAAGAACCAGCGAGAGGAAAGGGACAAAAAAAGCCCAGCCGAGAAAGGCTGGGAACGGTTAGGGGTAAAAAAGCGTAACTTCAGGACATGCGGTACTGGACTATGGAGCGGGGAAAGTATTTGCGCACAAGAGAAAACCAGATATCCTGATAGATGCCTTTGGTGATGGTGTTGCCCTGATCGTCGGTGATAGGTTCTATCTGGTCGTAGATTTCCTTGCCGGCGAGGGCGATGGTGAGGGTATGAGTTTCTTCGTCATAGCGCTCGATGTTGATCTGACGGGCACGGAGAGGGGTCTGTGCGCCGAGTTCCTGCATCAGCGAACGCCACCGGCTTTCTGCCTGCTGCTGGACGAAGATGTCGTACTGACGTTTGCGCTCTACCTCCAAACGGCGAGCCTCGTTGGTCTTATTCTTGATCCACGTCCGCAAGAGGGTGAGGACGTATTCGGCTACATGGTCGGGCTGTGTTTTCTCCACCTGGCGGCGCACATCATCATAGGCATAGTTGCAGAAGTCGTCGAGCCAATCATCAGCAACATCCTTAGCGACTTCGAGGAGGTCGTAGGCATGGAGGTCGGACCACTGACGGGTGAGGGCATTGATGAGCGCCTGTATCTGGTTGTGGCGCTTGCGTTCCTGTTCGCGTTCGATGCCGAGGGCACCAGGGACAATGACAAACTCGATATGGGTAGGATTGCCCTTTTTGCGTCCATCCTTATAAAGCGGTTCGTAGGTGAAAGAGAAGTCGATTTTGCGGTCAGCAGAGAACGCATCCATTTCGGCCTTAGAGGGGTCGAGGATGAGTTTCTTGACCTTTGAGAACTTGTGGAAGGGATTGTCGGTAGGTTTGACATCGGGTTTCTCGGCCTTATGAGTAGCGACGTAGGTAGCATCGTCGATGCCGAGAAATTCGCAGAGTTCGGGGTACTCCACCTCGTTACGTCCTTTGTACTTGAAGGTGGAGAGATAGATATAGATGCGCGGTGTGCGCTGTTTCTTAGAGAACTGGGCTATGCGGGCGATATGGTCGGTATAACCACGATCCATAGAGAGGAAGTCGTTGACATTCTCCTTATCCATCTTGACACGGATTTTGCCGGTGCGCCAGCCATTATCGGAGGTAGGCATTTCGATGCGAGAGAAGAGCGAGGCGAAGACATAGACGGTCTTATTGCCCTTTTTCTTCGGATAGCCTATCTTCATGCTTACGAGATCGCCGAGTGCCTGAGCCAGTTCGGGATAGTGGCCAGGAGTGACACCCAGGTCACGAGCCTCGATCTCGAAGTCAACGGAGGTATTCATTTCCTCTGGTGCAAAGAGCGGCAGCCAGAGTTGCTGGTTCTTTTGGTGTTCGGAGGCAGAATAGGCGATGCGGTCCTGCAACTTTTCGAGTACACCCATGAGGACGCGCTGGTGCATGAGGGAGAAGTCGCCTGCCACCTGAGCATAGACTTTTGGATTGTAGATCCACTTCTGGTCGCGGAGTTCGCGGATGATGCTATTGTCAGACTTGATGAGCTGCTGCATCTTATCAGTTTTCTTTGCCATAGTTACGAAGATTTACCCCTTAAATGACTGGTGGCTATGGCATAGCCACATGCACGGACGGGGGAGAGTTACGGAAAATGACCCCTTGCGGAAGAGTTGCGATGGTAGCACAACATAGAGAACAAAGGGGAGAGAGTTACGGAAAATGACCCCTAACGAAGAGAGTGGCCGGAAATGCACCCCACCGTTACCAGGAACAGCCCCAAGGTTACGGAGAATGCCACCGAAGGCTACGGAGAAATACCCCACCGAAACGGCAGAAAGCCAGTATTTACGGGGGTTGCGAGCCAATGGAGGGCGCAGGTAATTATATATTCTTATAATCATATAAAAGAAAATTTATCAATACTATATAATAAATAAAGATATATATCAAGTTTAGGGGTAAAAAAGCGTAACCCTATGGAGATAAGGAACGTAATTTAGGGGTAAAAAAGCGTAACCTATACCCCACCCCACTCAGACGGGATGCCGTTCGCAATACTCCTGAATGGCCTGAGCCACGATGTCGCCAATAGAGGTGCGCTGACCAGCAAAATACTTCATGCGGTTCAGTTTCTCGTAGATAGACAACGGGACACGGGTCTGAACATTCTTCAACGGCTCAGTGTTGAGCGTGGAGAAGACACCAACAGTATTACCAGCAGGAGCGGCAGGAGAACTCTGTGGAGCACTGGGCGCTGGGGACTCGGCCTCTGAGCGCATAGAGGACATGACCTGCTCATGTTCTTCGATGGCGGGTGAACCGGCAACGATAGACTTTTTTCTGTCTTTCTTGAAAGAGCGTACCATAATTATTCAGGATTTTGGGTTTTGATAAGTTCGGAAACGAAATCGCGGTAATCGTGAGAGGCTGTGCATTCGGGGGCATAGGTGAAAATGTCCTCGTGCTGGAACTGGCTTTCGCCAACCTTGACGCACTGGCGTATGCGCGTCTTAAAGATAGTGGTGTCGTACTGGTCGCGGAGGTATTCGGTAGTTTCGCGAGCCAGGCGTGTGCGCTCATCGGCCATGACAATCAGGAGGCCCCTCATTTCGAGGTCGCCATTGAGTTTGCGCTTCACGTTACGATAGGCTTCGACCATGCGGCCAATACCATCGACGGAGAGAGAGCCGAGCTGCACGGGGATGATGACACCAGAAGCAGCAGCCAGGGCATTGTAAGTAAGCTCAGAGAGTGCGGGAGCACAATCAATCAGCACATAGTCGAAGGTGTCCTCTATGTATTCGCCATCGAGCGCCTTAGCACCGAGGTAGAGGTTATCCATATCGAGGTAGTCATTGCCAAAGAGCGACGACAGGACCATCTTAGACTGCATCTGACGATGGAGGTCAGGATCGATGTCGGAGAGGTCGGCAGAAGCTGGGACATAATAGAGGCCCTTACGAGACTGATAGACAGGCAGGTGGTTTTTGTCACCATCGCGGAGTGCATCGGCCACGGTGAGCGTGGTGTGGTTCTGAGCATGATACTCCTTCATCTTTTCACGATAGCCGAGGAGCGAAGAGAGATTGCCTTGTGGATCGAGATCGATACACAGGATGTGCAGGCGGCTGTTGCGGCGCAGGAGGCCGGCAGCGACGTTCTGGACGGTGGTAGTTTTGGCTACCCCACCCTTGTTGTTGACGAATGCCAAAATTTCTTTTAAACGTGCCATAACATTATATTTTTAGAATTTTGCTGCAAAGATAAAAATAAATTTTGATTTTACAAAATAAAATTGTATTTATTTTATGAATTTATGAATAAATGAATGTATGAATTGATGAAATGATGAAAATTTTGTGATTTTTAAAGGTCGTTATAACATAACGACATACAGGACGGAGCCGGAGGACCTGCGGAAAAGCGCTGGGCACGGTAGAGGTTATTTGCCATAGTCTTCGGGGGCTATGCCACGAGCGGCATTGTCGGCAGTGGCCTGTTTGATGGTGCGTATCATGCCGAGGTCGGCAGAGCCTTGTGGTGCCTTAGAGAAAAGCAGATCGGGGCGACGTGAGGGGTCGATGTAGGTATGACCGAGGCCACGTTTGCGAGGCATCCAGGGGCGAAGTTCTGGGTCGTATGGGTTGCACCAGGAAGTGAGTGGCTGCGGGTCGGTGGACTGAGTGGCACGGGCACGGCGGTCCTGACGGTCAAAGATGTTCTGTGACCACTCCATCATAGAGTCGAGCGTGGAGAGTACCCCTTTCTCGCCTACCCATTCGATATCCTCGTCAGCGGGAACGGGAGCAAGGCAGCCCACGAGTTCGAGATAGACATTGAGACCAGGCACCTTGCAGACGATGCGAGGCTCATCCAGTTCTTCGTCATAGACACGTCCCTGCTGTTCGATGAGCTGACGAATGGTGATGTCCTGACGGTCGGCCTCGATACGATTACGGAAAGCGATCTGACGCTGCTGGAGATATTCGAGGCGTGACTGTTCCTCACGTTCAGCCATGGCCACCAGTTTGGGATTGTCGGTGCGATTGACTGCTACAGCAGTCTTGAAGCCGTGGATCTTGCAGACGATATAAGGCGGGCGGGTGCTGATGATGCAGTCGCCGAGGTCAGAACGCTGTTGGAACTTGGTGACGATGAAAGGCGCATGGAACTGCATTCCTGACATGAAATGCTGATTATACTGTGAGATTTCGCCATCCCAGATGGGAGTAGGCTGTACTTGATTGTTGATTTGATTTTCCATTGTTATTTCTATTTTTAGGGTCCCAGCCGAGAGCGGCTGGGCGCGGTGGTTATTATACACGGAGAGTACCGGCGAGGATAGGAACGAAGAAGACGGCGGCAGCCATGGCCACGGCACCTACACAACAGAGCAGGGCTGCACAAACGACTGTGCCGAGGATGGCAGCAGTGCGGTGGTGAGAGTGGCTGGGAGCTTCATTCTCGGCGACTGAATCGCCGAGCACAGTGGGGGCGGTGGAACCCGATGGAGAAGCATCGGGCACGGTAGCCGGAGCATCGGGCACGGTAGCCGGAGCATCGGACACGGTGGCAGGATCTTCAGAGAAGAGAGAGGGAGCCAACCAGGGTTCTTCCTCTTCCTCGGCGACTGAATCACCGAGCACACTATCTTCTACTGGAGTGGCGGCAAAGAGGTCGTGAGCGACGGGTGTTTCTTCACCAGGGAAGTCGATACCTGCTAAGGGGTCATTTTCCGTAACCTTATCCCCTACGGAACCCTGCGGAGAAGCGCTGGGAGTAGTGGAATCTGGAGAAACAGGGGAAGCCTGATGCTGGGCAGGTGCTATAACGCGATAGACCTTGGGAGTGATATCATTAGACAATCCTACCTCAATGGTGGCACCAGGATAGATGCCGAGATCTGCGGCGCTCTTCTCAGAATAGAGAGAGGCAGAATGTACCTCACGTCCAAGAATGGTGACTGAATCGAAATAGGCTACGGGGGTGCGCTTGCCTGTCTTGCCAATGGTGACTTCGACACGGCGGCAGACGGTCTGAGTCTTAGCCGGTGCGAACTTGTAGGCGATAGAACCGTGAGGATGGTGTGCGGTGGCACCCAGGGCGCGGAAATAGTCATCGTGCATGATGCGGAGGACGATACCATCAACGGGGAAGTCGAAGTCGGCACGTTCTGACTCACGCTTCGCCAGCAGCTGCTGAACATCGTCGAGAGTGTGGGCGGTCCATACGTCAGGGCGGTGGATGAAGCACAGACGATGGAGGAAGTCGAACTTATGCCAGGGATAGCCGAGAGGGGTGCAAGAGAATTGTATCTGACTGCTGATAGCGTCGTCGATATAGGCATCCCAGGGGATGAAGTCGAGCATGGCGAGGTCGATAGCGTCGGGCACGGACTGATTGCAGAGTGAAGAAGCTGCTGTGCGGCAGTCGGTATAACGTGTGGAAAGGAGTTGCAGATTGCGCTTGCTGCAGACAATCTCGCCACGAACCTCGATGCGTCCCTTCAGGGAGTAGGTGGCACCCGTCTCGCGGAGCTGCTGGGGGATGGAGGGGATGCAGAGGGCGTGGGCGGTGATGTCCTGCCCTACCCTACCATCGCCACGAGTGGCGGCGCTGATGAGTTGGCCATCCTGATAGACGAGAGAGCAAGAAATGCCGTCGTACTTCCACATGGCTACGAGCTTGTAACCGCCAGTGTGGTTGTCGCCGGTGAGGACGTTCATGCGCTGGTTGGTCTTAGTGATCCACGAAGCAACCTTCTCGATGTCCTGAGCCTTCTGACAGGACAGCATGGGTGTGCGGTGGGCGATACGGCCATTGCCATTGAGGTCGGAGCCTACCTGCTGGGTGGGACTTTCTGGGAGAATGTGTGAGGGATTGAGGCGTTCGTACTGCTCGATCTGAGCGACGAGGGCATCAAACTCGGCATCGCTCACAACGGGAGCGGATGCAACATAATACATGTGGCTATAATAGTTGGCGCGGCCAACGGCGTTGATATAATCTGAATGTGTCATAATTGTTTTCTGTTTTTTAAAGAAACGGTGAATAACTGGGGGTGGTATAACGGGAGGTTAGTCGGAGATCATGCAATCGAGAGCGAGGGTGTAGTTCCAGGTGTCGTAAGAGTAGTGAGAGACGTGGCGGTCTAACAGTTCGTAGTAGCTGATGTCGTAAGTAGAGGTGTGGATAAACTCGTTATCGCCAGCCTCTTTGTTCTCGATTTCCTTAGCCTTCTCGATGAGTGCATGGGCGGCCATGTCTTCAATCATTTCGTCAGATGCAGTCTCGCGGAGATAGTCGGCATACTCTTTGAATGAGCCAAAGGTGAGGGCATTGTCGTCGTGACTATCCAGGAAATTCTGGAAGTCGTATAACTCGTAGGCATGTCCCTGAGCCTCCCATAGTTGCCAACCATCCTTGCGGCGAAGCGATACAACCTCTACGCCATAGAGTTCGGCCATACGTTCCATGCTCTCGAAGGTGGCATCCTTATCATTCAGGAGGACGCAACCACGAAGACCACGAGGATAGCCATTCATGCCCTCTGTAATCTCGGCACACTCTAAATTGTAATCGTCGGCAATCATGTCGCGGAGGTCGTAGCTGCTGGTGATGTAGTTGTCGGGGTCGATAGCCAGGCAAATGAAGTCATTACCACGGAATAGCGTCCAGATGTCACAGTCGGAGTGCTCAGAACGGAAATTCTGGTCGGCCACGTCTTCGTCATCGTCGGCGGTATTGTAAGCCAGAAGAGACAGACGGAGTTCGCGGAAGTCATCTTCAGGAGTATAGGCACCACCCTCGGAGCTGTTGGCTACCATGTAGTAAGGAACGGAACCACCCTGACGGAGTGTATTGATAACTGCGTTTACTACTTTATAAAAATCTGCTGAATGTTTCATAGTTGTATATTTTAATGAATTGATATTTTGATGAATGTATGAATTGATGAAAAATTAGAAGTCGTGGATATTGAAAAAGTCCTGCATGAGTGTTTCTGCGGGGATGTTAGTAGCATCGTGCCACTCACGAGCCAGGCGGCAGCTGCGGTCAAACTCACGGTGGGCATCTTCGTCGGAAACATCGTCCCAACCGGCATAGCCAGCATAGTCGTACCACTCATCGAACTTACCTTGGAACTGTTCGCCCTCATAGATAGCGCCACACTCTTCCCAAAGCATACGGAGTAGATCTTCTTCGTCAGTTGGTTCGTACCCCTCTTTCCAGGCATCGGAGCGGAACTGCTTACCCTCAGAGGTGGTGACAACGACGATATTTTTCTCGTTGGTAATGGTAAGCTGCTGACCGCCTACCTCAATGACTGTTGAAAGTGAATTGTTAGTGTTCATAATCTTTGTTTATTTGTGAGGGCTAACCCTCGGTTATACATATTGTTTATGTTTTACGTTGCAAAGATACGAATATATTTTGATACTACCAAATATTTTTCGAGAAAAATTTGATTTTTGGTGAAAATTTTTTGTTTTAGGGGAAATTTCCCGCTATTTTCCGCTATTTTCCGCTACGGTCGCTATGACATAGCGACATACGGGACAGGCCCAGCCGAGAACGGCTGGGAGTGGTGGCTACTGGGCAGGATGTGTGGCGGCCCAGTAGTCGGCAGCTGCTTGGAGGCAGTCGCGGAGAATGGCGGCTACCTGCTGGTAGTTCTGGCGGGTGATAGGGATGGTGGGGTGCTCATCGGTGCCACCACCGGCTTGAATAGCCACGAAGTCGGTGCGGCCATCGACGGTGGCCACTCCCCCACCCCGCTTGTTGAGTGCATCGAGAATAAGGGTGCGCTGGGCGGCAGGAGTGGGCACGATCTGAACATTCATCCAGGGGTATTGATTGGCCGTGAGTAGTGGGTACTGGTGGCCATGGTCGCCGGTGGCGGTGGAGAGGGTGAAAGTGTAAGGGTACTGTGACATATTTGTTTGATTGATTAGGTCGCTATGGCATAGCGACATACTGGACGGAACTATTATTTTTCTTCTGCATGAAAAGCGGGATAAGCGGCACTACGTGACAGCGTATAGATGTGGGCACGGGGACCAGGCTGCTCGTCAGCATAGCGGATGCGATACTCTAAATCGATAGGGTTGCTCCACTGCTCGACACCTCGCATAAAGCGGTGATTGTACTCATAGCCAACGACCACGCACTTGACAAACTTACCATGCAGCTTGCGGGCAATGGTCTGCCCTACCTTGAAACTGGGCTGCAAAGGTTCGGTGATATCGAAGAGCGTAACGCCTTCGAGTTCTGGGCACGGGTCATCCATGCACTTGCGCCAGGCAGGAGGTAGCACCTCGAATGTGTAGCGGTCGATTTCGCGGAGGTAGAAACGCTCGGCATCCTGGTGGTAGCGGTTGGCATGGACTATCAGGTTGTGATAGACATATTGCTGGATGGCCTTGGGTGCCTTCTGAGACATGCACCAGGCACGATAGGCCACGCGGAGGTAGTCAGGACGGCCATTGAGAAGTGCCAACTGTTTGGCAGTCTGATTGTCGGAGAAGACAGCGGAACGGCCACGCTCATCGCCATAGTTGATACGGTTGGCGATCTTACGCTCCAGAGCCTTGCGACGCTTCTCAATGAGTGAGAGCATTTCGGAGGTGTTGGGGAAAGAATATGAGGACGTAGGCGTAGGAGATACGCGGATAATGTCGAAGGAGTTGGTGTGGTTCCAGACGGGTTCGCCAGCCGCTACAATAACCTTGAAGTCGCCTCGCTCGATAGCTGCTGTAAGCTGCTGTTCTATATGTTCAATTTTCTTTGCCATGTTCGTATGAATTTATGAATGAATGAATTTATGAATTGATGAATTTATGAACGAAACGCGGAAGTGATTGCAGCCGGTGCCTCCTTCTGTCCGTACTGGCAGAAAGAACGGCGGCGGGCATTCAGATTGATACGCTTCATAATCTGCAGATCATCGTAACCGATAGACTTCAGCTCTGACAGTAAGGAGGCATACTCAGCGGGTGTGGCTGGTTTTGTGAATGATGATATCCAGGGCACACAGTCGCCATGCTGTCCCTCGTGCTGATAGCTCATAAGATGCACATAATTGTAGGACACCTCTGGAAAGACGGCTATTACAACACCATCCTTGAACTTGCGGAAAACTACCTTTGTCATAGTCGTAGAGATTAAGCGGTGAAGGGTAGAGTGGGCCAGTTGGCAGCCGTGGAACGATTAGAACGGCGACGAGTAGCGGTGCGCTTCTGAAGACGTAACATCGTTTCGCGGAAACGAAGTTCCTGTTGCTTGATGTAGGTCTGCTCATCGGAAGAGAGGGCGGGAGCCTGAAAGTCTTTCAGGATCTTGTTGAAATGTCGAGTATCAACGGTATGGCCGTCGATGATGCGCTCTTCGACAGAGTAGGAGCAATGACGACGACGGACGCGACCTGTGCGATAGATCATGTTACCCAGGCGGTACTCCTTATAAAACCAAAGGTCGCGCCACCAGTAACCGAGACCCCAGCAACGGGACCAATTCTCGGAAGCCTTAGAGCTGTTGTCGTAGGTGTTTCCCCTACGAGTTGCTTCTTGCTTAAATTCTTGGATAGTCATACGAAAAACTTGTTTTGTGAGGGTCATCCCTCGGTTAAACTTTCATTTTGTCGGTGCAAAGATACGAATATATTTTGATACTACCAAATATTTTTCGATAAAATTTTGATTTTAGAGTAAAATTTTTATGAATTGATGAAATTATGAATTGATGAGAGTAGGAGAGGAGCCGTCAGGCAGCTCCTCTGACCTTGGTTTTCTTGGGTGTGACTTTGGGGAGGTCCCAGCCCTTTGTCTTGGCTTTCTGGACGGCAACCTCATAATTGAAACGTGCCCACACGTCTTCGTCCAGGAACTCGAAGTGCATGGTGCCCTTCTTGTAGCCACGACAGCGGAAGAAACCCCACTCGAACCACTGGCCCCACTGTTGGCCACGGCCTACATAAGTCAGACGCTCGATATCGTCGTAGTTGCGACCAGTGAGATAGCACAGCGCCTTGCAGACATCCTCTATACGGTCAACACGGCCACCACCACAGGGGAAGTCAACAGTGGGGCGGGTGGAGCCATAGAAATAGCCCTCTGTGATGTAATCGACGATGAAACGACGATTGACCATATAGTTGGCATTGGTCTTCCATTTCTCGCCAGCGGTAGAGTTTTCGGCAGACAGTGAGCAAATGAGGTCGAAGGCTTCCTCTAAGGCCGTGAGCATACGTTGGCCGTTGGTCTGTACGACCATATCGAGAACACGATAGATATTCTTCATCGTGAATGGTGCGCACTTCTGAGACTCGATGAAGCGGTTGATCTGCTCACGAAGTTCACGGGTGGCATACTTCTCCATGTTGAGCTTCTGGAAAATGATGTGCCAGTAGTGCTTCTGCAGTTCTCGCTTATAGCGCTGGTGGGTGATGGCGGTGGGGTGTTCGCCCTTGGTCTGAGCGCCAAAGGTGATAGGGAGTCCGCCATAGGACTGACGCTCCTGGCGTGTCTCGCCGGTCTTGGGGTCGGTGACAGTCTGGAAGTCGTAGAAGTCGGCCACCTCATTGATGCGCTTAGACATATCCATAACCTCGTCGAACATGCGGACAGCTGAGACATAGCGGTTCACAATATCGCGCACGAAGTTGTATTGCATCAGTCCCTCCTGAGTGGTGCCGGAAACGTCGGAGTCGTACTGCTCGAAGAAATAGCCATCGAACTCACTGGCACCCTCGCCAGGCTTGTAGAGTTTTACAAGTTCTACGCAAACATCGGTCTGACGCTCGGCAGTGGAGAAAACACGTCCCAGGAACTCGCGCTGTCCGTAGAGATCGATAGTTTCACGAAGGCGGTCCTTGGTCTTGTTTCGCCAGCATGTATCGAAGTTGCTGGAGTTGCAGAGGGCCACGACAGTACAGCCAGCGGGGGCAATATCGAAAGCATGAAGGATGTGCTCGGCTCCATGAGAGAAGGGCGGGTTCATTACGATATAGTCGCAGTGGCTAATCTGTTCGGAGGTGACTGTGAGGAAATCTTCTGCCAGGATATCGCACTTGCCTCTGAGGATACGGAGTAGGGTAGGGTCGTTTTCGCAGGCGATGACCTGTCTGGCTCCATTCTGTTTGAGCCAGTCAACGATATTGCCAGAACCGGCAGAGGGTTCGAGGATGGTTTTGCCTACAATATCCTCACCCATCATCATCTGGGCAATGACTTCTTTCGGGGTGGGGTAGAAATCGGAGTTATAAGAAAACATGTTCATAGTTGTGGGCGGGTTTAATTATGCTTTTTTCTGTTTACATTCTGTATAATCGCTGAAATACTCATGGAGTTCGTTTAGCACATCCTGAGAAAGTTCCTGGGGGCTTGTAATAGACTCCACCCATTCTTTTCCACAGTGACGGCAGCGCATGACTCTGTTACCTGGTCTGGTGATATAACCATTATAGGTTTTAATCGTAATTGTACGACGTTCTACCTCGACAACATCTGTGTGTAGAATATCGAAGCCGACAGTACCAGAATGATAGGATTCCATTGCTTTCATAACTTGACGAATTTATGAATTTTTCTTTGAGCTTTCAGTTATATCTATCCAGCCGACTACACGGCCATCATAAGGGCTTCTAATGGCTTTCAAATGTTTGCCATTCTCAACTTTATAATTCCTTGCCATGATATGATGAATTTATGAATTGATGAAATTATGAATTAAGCAACAGGGCGCAGAGAGATTTTCATGCCTCGTGCTGGATTGCCAGAGGCGAGAACTTCATAACGGCGACGATTGAAGGTGATGTACTGATAGCCATCGTTATCGTGATAGCGGTCGCCCTTGGTATGGCATACGCGCTCAGTCTTTCCGTCAGTAACGAGAAGAGAGCCATAGGGCATGATGTGGTCGTTTCCGAAATAAGGGAAAATCCAGGAAACAATTTTCTTGATTTTGATATCCATGAGTTTGACTTTTTTCGTGAGCCTGAAAGCTCGGTTAATGAATTGATGAATTGATGAATGAATGAAGAGGGATCCAGCCGAGAACGACTGGGCACGGTGGGTCAATCGTCTTCGCCATAGATGGCATGAGTAGCATCGAGTAGGAGATAGTAATGGCCATTGCCACAACCTTTGTACTCGGCAGAGTACCAGCCACGAAGTACACCATCTTTCTTGCTGACAGAGACGCTGTAATCATAGCTACCATACCAGCGAACGCCAAAGCCATCGTCATAGTCGGCAGCGGACTGCTGGGCCTGCTCTAAATGGTTGGCAACCATGCGGCGCTCATAACTGCCATATTTTCCGAAGGGGATGCTGATGATCTGTGACTTCTCGCTGAGTTGCTTGAAGTGGTAGTAGTCGGGAGTAGTGCCACGAGAGGTGAAGAAGTCGTTGAAGGACTTTTCCAGTTCCTGACGCTTCTCTGTGTCGCGATAGTCACAGTCCCAGCTCTTCTGATAGATATCCATAATCTCGTTATATTCAGAAAGGGAGAGCTGAGACATAACAGCCATGCGCTTCTGCATTTCGGGCCACAAGCCAGAGGCAGCCAGGAGAGCGGCGGCCTTGGTGGTGTTGCGGTGGAACATGCTATAACTATACTTGGGGGCTGGCTTCACAGGTTCTACCTTCTGCCAGTTGTCGATATAGGCATAATGGCCATAGGTGCGGCGACCTTTGCCATATTCGCAAACGCGACCGCTATTAGTGAAAAGGCGCTTGATCTCGGTGGTTCCATCAGTAAGAGTGACGCGAAAGCGGTTCTTACATGTTTCCCAATTCTTCTGAATGATGTCTGAGAAGGTGGTCTGCTTGTTCTCGCGCTCCTGGGCGATTTTATGGAAGTTGACGGAGGCGAAAGGTGCCTGAATGGATGCTGTCTGTATCATAATAATAACTTTTTTATGAGCCTCGTGGCTCGGTGAAACTTAATTTGTCGGTGCAAAGATACGAATATATTTTGATATTACCAAATATTTTTCAAAGAAATTTTGATTTTAATCGAAATTTAATGAAATAATGAATTTATGAAATGATGAAAACGGGGGTTTTTGAGAGGGGCTATAATGACCAGATATCATCGACGGCCTGGTTGAGTTGCTGGCGCAGCTCATCGACGCGCTTCTGCTTGCCTCGCAAATTATGGATGGCACCACGTAGATCCATGACTGTCTCCTGGGTGGCATCGGCTGCCAGATAATAACGATACTTTGAGACTGCCCGCTGCTGTGCTTCCAATTCAAACTCAGCTTCAAAAAGTTTGTCGTTGAGCTGCTTAACGGTGGCGATTGCATTCTGTGAAATTGTAACCATGATTTTGTAGATTTTTAAAATTTTCTGATTTTGGAAATGTTCTATATTTAGGGTAGGGGGAGGAAAGCCGCTATATTATGCGGCCTTCCTGAAAGGGTCGGTATCGTCAGGGCTGACAGCCTCGCGGACTGCTCGCGCCTGGTTCTCTGTCTGTGTGCGCTCGATGAGGTCGAAGAGTTGGGCGGCGGCGTAGTCGGTGGCACCCTGCAGGCTGTCGGAGTCGGTGCCGGTCTTGATCTTGTCGGCTAACGTCCAGAAGATAACACCCAGCGCGTCGAACTGTTCGCGGCTGTCAGGGGTAAGACTGCCCAAACATGCGCACACCTCAGAGAGACGGGCGGCGGTGTTCTGGGTGCCCTCGGTGGCCTGCTGCTTCCATCGTTCGAGGGTAGCGGCTGGGATGGTCACGCCCTCCCATCGTTTCGCCTCCTTGATGATGTCGGCAAAGGTGCGGAAGAGGTCGGCCACTGCCTCCAGTAGTGGGGAAACGCTGGCGGGCTGCTGTGCGTCCTCGCTGACGGCCTCGGAGTCGGTCGGCTCGGTGGCTGCTGCGTCCTCTGTGGCGTTTTCTGTGATGTCCTGGGCATCCTCTAACGTGTCAGCCTCTGGGGTGGTCTGCTCTTCTGTGCGAAGAGCAAACCAGGCGCGAACCTTGGCCACGTCGTTGGGGTCGGTAGCCTCCCAGCGCTTCGCCTCCTTGTTCCAGTGGCAGCCGTGGGCCTTGATGTGCTTTTTATTAAAGTATGTTGTTTTCCAGTCCTCAGAAACAACGGCCACACCCTCGGCGGTGTCGATGAGCTGCAAACCCTCGGCGGGGGCTTCTGCTACGACTGTTTGCGGGGCGCTGACGGCCTCGGAGTCGCTGGGCTGTGTGTTGGACTGCTCGGCAGTCTCGGCGCTGTCCTGTGGCTTCTTTGCGGTCTGTTTGCTGGTCTGCTTACCCTTGGGGGCTGCAACCTCGAACGCCAACAGATTAAAACACCAATCGACCAACGTGTCAACATCCACAAAATTAAAATAACTACGTTTACGCTCGTACTCATTTACAAGGTCGTGAACATCCACACCAACGGCAGCGGCAGCGGCTCCCAGTTCTTCGCGTGTCCATTCGTGGCGGTTCTCCCATGAGATACCGGCAGCGGTGGGCACTGCTCCCAGTATGGCAGAAGTTAGGCGGGCTTTCGTTTCCTTGCTCATTTCACGCTCAAAATAAACGCCTTCACGCTCTCCCATATACTTCTCGGCAAAGTCCGTGAACTCCTCGCGGTGAGGTACTACGCAGTCATCCATGCGGTACTCTTCCCAGTACATCGAAAAAAGTTCAAAATCTGTCATTTTTTCAAAATCCTCTAACGTGGGGCCATCGAAATAAACCAGCTTAAAGCCACCCTTCCAACTGTCACCCTTCAGAGCCTTGGCCTTGATACCTGGGTACATGGTGGCGGCCATTGCTATAATATTACGCTTTTTCGCAGCCATGAGCGCAGCTTCAGCGGTGCGGGTGCGCTTCTGTGCCTCCTTATATTCAGCGGTGCGACGGTAGCCGGCATTTCTGTAAATCTCATTTTCTTCGTGGCGGGCGTTCTGGACTGCCTCGTATAACGGGCGGATATCCTCCATTTTGCCCTCGTATTTCTTGCATTTCGCCATATAATCAGCAAGGCGGGCGGCCTTCTCTTCTGCCTCCTGGCGCTCCTGCTCTGCTTTTCGCTCTGCCTCTTTGCGCTCTGCTTCTGCTATCTCCTGGGCGTACATGGTGCGCCAGTTGGTCGGCATATAGCAATAACGGGCGTAACTATAGCCTTCGGCATCGATGAGATACCAGCGGCCAGACTCACGACATACAACGGCGGCACACTCTCCGAAATAATAACGGTATTTGTCGCGGGGGTCGTGAAGGTCTGGGTCGTCAGTGTCAGCACCTCCGGCGAACTCGCGGCCCTGCTCGATGGCTTCAGATACTAAGCGGTCAGCGGTGGCGGGGTCTGCAAACTCCTGGGCGCTAACTTCGTACACCTCGCACACCTTGAACAGGCGGGGCGACTCGTTGAAGTCGTCAGGATCAGCGGCGAACGCCTCGAAATTGACGAACACGCCACGGCCTCCGTCACTCTTCCAACCACAGCCAACACCGAAGACGAAAGCACCAAGGGCGGGAGCCTGACAGCCTGAAGCCTGATTTTTGCGGGCTTCTATAACGTGGGCAGCGTGGTGGCTCTGCTGGTACTTCTTTTCTTCCTGCTCCATACGAGCACGGGCGGCGAACTCTGCCATATCTACGACCACACGGCCAAACTTTTCCCAGTAAGCAGAACGAGACAAAGGAGAGAGGGCGGCACCGTCCCAGCCGTAACAGGTGGAGAGGTGGCCTTCTGTGTTATATTCTGCGGTTAGTTCCTCAGAGCTGAACACCTCGACCAGACGGGCCACGAGGTCGGCAAAGGTTTTGCCCTTGGCACCTCGTAACGGTGCGCCCATCATGTCGGCGACATCCTCAGCGCTGGCGGTGGTGCTCTGCTTGGTGTTCTGGGCAGTTCCTGACAGGTTGCGGGCGATCTGCTCGTATTCTTGCATCATGTCTTTGAACTCCTCGGCATTGCCTCCCGTATCAGGGTGCAACTTCAGAGACAGGGCGCGAAACTCATTTTTCAAACTCTCGGCAGTATAGGGGAAATTTACAAAGTATTTCATAATCGGAAAATTTTAAAAATCTGTGAATAATAAAACGGGCTATATTTAAGGGCTATTTATTGGCACAATTACGACGTATTACGGGCATATTATAACGATGGAATGAGGCCGGCGCGTCGTTGGTTCCTGGCAGCTCGCAACCATGCACAAAATATAAATAATCATCGTTTCGCAGTTCATAGACAGCAACGGCGGCAGAGTGTCGGAAAATGCGGGCGGCGGTGGCCATGCTCGCGGCGTTCGTTCTCATTTCGTCAGGGGTTCCCCACCATTCAGAAGCGCACAAGCTCCAGAGACGGCCAGAAACGGCGATAATATAAGTATAACAGCGGCGGCCAGTCTGATCAATGACAGCGGCGGCGGTTGTGGTGTTCGTTGTGGTGTTCATAGTTTTATAAATAAGTGGTAAAACGATAATTTAAAAAGATATAGACAACAGCCCAGAGAGACACGGCCCAGAGAATAGCGGACACGGTGCGCGGGTAGCGATCAGCAACACAGGCGGCAGCGATGACGAGACGCAGCACGAGACGATAAAAAGCGGGTGCGGGCTTCAGTTCCTGAAGTTCTGCGCGATAGATGCGGGCGTATTCACTCATAATATAATTATATTAAATTGTTATAACATGAGGGAGAAACCAGGCTTAAAGCCTGATTTCTTCCATATTTTCGAGGTCAAAAATTGCGATTTGATTATTACGACGGCCCAATATTAAAGCCGTTTCGAGATCGTCGCAAATTACGGTAGCATCAAAATAAAATTTGTTGCTTTCAGTGTCGAGCCATCCGCCGATCGCGTTCACGGTGTCGGCGTGGTTCTGTGCGTATTCTATAACAGAGAGAAGGCCGGCGGTGTCGTGGCTGTCCTGAGTATCTGCCAGGGCTACGGCGTAACCTTTTGTAATTGGTTGCAAGGTCTGAGCGTTGACGGTGAAGCCGTCAGGGTTGGCGGTTGCAATCTCCATGAGTGCGAGAACTAAAGCGGAATTTTTCATATTTAAATATTTTTTTTTGTGAGTCTCTCGGACTCGGTTAATACTTTATGTTTTTTGTGAGGTTTCGCGCCCTCGGTTAATACTTTATGTTTTTTGTGAGGTTTCGCGCCCTCGGTTAATACTTTATGTTTTTTGTGAGGTTTCGCGCCCTCGGTCACTGTTTTTTGTCTTATTGACGATGCAAAGGTAATATATTTATTTTTATCTACCAAACAAAAACAATAAAAAAATTACTTTTTGCTTAAAAATTAACACTTATAAACAATTTATTTATTTATTACCTTATATATATATAATGTTTTTGCCTTCAGTATGTCAGCAGCCGACACCACCATCGGCACCACCTGGGCGGCGTTCTGGCATCGATGAGCACCACCACCACCAGCGCGGGCACCTCTTCAGGATGTCAGCAGCGCACACCACCGGCCACCGATGACGGGCAGCAACTCGGCACCCTGGGCGGCGTTCTGGGTGATGATCTGAGCCAGCCGGACACCCTCGGCACCTCTTCGAGGGCATCCAGCACCCATCCAGGAGGGCCGGCGGCATATTTGCAGCAATTTAGGGGGAAGGGGGAGGGGGTGCCCATCCAGTGAGGCGGCGGTCGAGCGCGAGAATGGCAGTCAAAAAAGTTTTAGGGCGGAAAAATAGCCAATATCAATCTCTCATTATCAGGCACTTAGCAACAAAAAAGCCTGCTTTTTGGGCAGGCTACTTCAAAGCGAAGCGAGAACTTTTGCAGAATTTTCGTCAGATTTAGCGACAGGAAAAAGGAGTATAGAAATAATCCATTTTTCGTTTTTATCAAGTTTTATAGCGTCTTTTCTACAAAGTATTTATATAGTCTTTTATAGATTTTCTCATGCTCAGTATATGGTATTTCGATTAAGAATATACCATGATGCAGACAATAGTCACGAAGAGCCTGATCACGTTTCTGCTGGTCAGCAAACGTCCAATCTTTACCTTTATAAAAGTAGTCGATGTCTTTATAGTGTTGTTCACCATGAAACTCAATGATGGTAGCGCGTGATGGTATATAGAAATCGACACGAAGATTGGTACGCTTGCAGTCTGCGGATTCATTTGGTATTACATACTGAGCCTTGTATGCTATCTGATGACGATCGAGAAATGTTCGTATTTCATTTTCGCCAACAGAGTTATTACAAAGAGGGCACCCCTCACGTCCTCGCAAATGGCTTTCCGGCAGGACATCAAAGGGATAGTTATGTTCCTTGCAGATGATGCGTACAGGTGTGTTTTTATTCACATAAACGACCTGAGAATAATCAAAGCGATTGCCATATCTATTTTTAGCACTGGCAATGAAAAGTGCGCGACGCTCAGTTACAGGTAGATTGTACCCTTTACAATAGGGGCATCCACTCCCTGTTATATGCACATCGGCACGTTGAGGGAAAAAACCATGCTCTTTACATTTGATATAGATAATATCACTGGGTTTCTTAGGCAAACAAGAATACTCATACTCAGTGCCATGTACTGCTCTTGCTTTTTTCAGGAATTGTTGCCCAAACGACATTTCAGAAGCACAGTGGGGGCATCCTATCTTTGGCTGTTCAGAGTCGCCTTGAAGGAACAATTTAGGAGTAATGGAAAAATAGCCGTGTTCGGGGCATCCTATCAGTACAGGGCTATTTTCGCCACGATAATTCACCTTGGTATAATCGTACCTATCTCCATATTTTTCTCTTGCAGCAACTAAAAACTGCTCCTGCTCAACAGCTGGCAATAGTTTGTCAGGCTTCACGAAAGCCATCAAATCAGCCCTATTGTTCAACTTTTCCTGAAGGGTAGATATATGACGCTGCATCCGCGACACCTTACTACGTTCTTTTCCGAGTGTTTTCCTGTATTCCTCAGTAAATGGCACAGGTATATACTCCAGGGCATCCAGCACCATGTCTTTTGTCAGTTGCAAGGTAAAAGTATCACGGATAAGCTGCTGTAGCGCCATGACGAATGATAATTTGATATTGTGATTATTCTTTTGATGCAGGCAATCACGTATCAAACACTCATCTACCGTAAGCGGATGCTTTTTTTTGTAGTCTTCACAGATAAACAGCAAGGCTAATGCTGTCTTATATGGTGCGTTTAGTTTTGCACCTCTTATAGACAACTCTCCCTTAACAATTTTCTCAACGACAGCTTTTACCTTATCGCTTTTAGGAATATCCGACCATTGCAAGGTAGTCTGTTTCATATATCAATCATTTTAGGGTACGGTGAAATAATCGCTCTTGCAACAGTTCACCAAGACACAATGGGCGAAGTGATCCATCTTCATAAGGTAGGAAAATTTCTGGGTCTTCATTCACAAGTTCCTGCATCATCTGGAGTCGTGCCTCGTTTGAATACTGGCGATGAATTTCGCTAATGGTAATGTCTGGGAACTGTTCTTCCAACTCCTTGCGTACAACACGCACGGGCTTAAAGTCGATGTAGTTGATAGTGGCATCAGCGATACGACCAACGAGAGCCACGGACACATTACATTTCACATTGCCGAAATAAGAAGCGATTTTGCCTTCCATATCGGCTGACGGGTTTTGAATTGTTCTTGATTCCATTTTGGATTGATTTTAGCAATAAAAAACTGCACTACGCGTTGCTAAGGTTCAATCCAGCTGAGACCTTTGGGGGCGTTATCCGCTGACCCACGCGGTGCAGTCTATATTTATTTATAAGTCCACTTGCAGATACAATAAACGCTGACGTTGGGAGTCAGCGGCATCATACCGCCAGATTGATTTAAGCGCTGCAAAGATACGACAAAAGAATGATATTACCAAATTTTTGCCGAAAAAATTTCATTAAACAGGGGAAATCAGTTTTTTCATTATTTGATGAATTTATGAATTTATGAGTTTTCTAATATTTGAAATTTGGTGCCACAATGAGGACAGTAATGCACCGAAGGCAAAGATGCGTTTTTCTCTGCAACATCATCTGGCGAGAAGAATAGTTTACGCACATCACAGCCAATAGCATCAGCGAGCAAGAACAACTTTTCTACGGATGGATTGCCATTGATAAACTGCTGAATGCTTTGAGGAGCTAAACCGGCTTTCTGAGCTACGGAATTGATAGTCATTCCGTGCTCTTGTATTGCTCTACGAATGTCAAGTTTTGTATTCATTTTGATATAAATATATTTGTTTTCGGTGCAAAGGTAATAAATATATTTATAATATCCAAATAAAAATATAACTTTTTGAAAAAATGATTTCATATTGCTTTCACTAAAAAAAGAAAGAGCCGTTTTCCTAAGAAAAGCGGCTCTTAGCGGTGGCATCGCTGGGTTAAACTTAATGTTGTTTGTTGTTTAAATTTTGAGTTTTAATCTCGGAGTCAGAATTTGACGACGGTGGTGGTGTCAGTGGACCAGGTGAAGTCGCCATCGAGGGTGAATGACTGGGAGATTGGGACTATGGGGACTACGCGGATAGGTTTGATGGAGTAGGCGGTTTTGGTGCCTGCTTTGTTGGAGGTGCCGTTAGGTCCCCATGTGAAAGTGTAGTAGTCGCCACTGCCCCAACCAGTAGCACCGAGGAAGCCTTTGTCTTCGGGTCGGTCGTAGGCGAGGCATCTGGCACCCGTCCAGAAGTCTTCCGGCAGTTCCTTTTTGACGAAGCCGTATGCTTCGCGTCGGGTAGGCATACGGTATGGGTACATCTGAGCTGCATAGGCGGCTTGTGGGTCGGGTGTATTCTCCAGTGTGATGTCAGTAAGTTCCATGCGGGCGACGTAGATCTGTGCGGTATCATTCTCTGTCAGGAGATATTCGCCGTTGGTAGGGTCTTCGGGGTCGGTATGTGTGCCGTCGTTGTCGTAGATTACAGTAAAGGCATTCTGGAGGATATGGATGTTACGTTTACCATCCATGACCACCGTCTCGTCATCGGGCACAAGGGTATAGAGCTGTTGTCCCGTTGAGAGTGTCTTTGTGGTTGTTGCCTTAGCGGGTTTCGCGGAGGACAGCGAGAGACCGTTGCGCAGTCCGCTGAGTGTCACGGTGCCCTCTCCCTTATAGAGGATGCCGGCTACCACACGTTCGAGCACGATGCGCTGGTTGGCAGGTGCATTCTGAGTGTTGATGTCGATGGTTTTCAGGAACGTGTCGCCCATTGTTTCCTGTCTGAGTACGCTACCATCGAGGTAGGCATCCGCATTATCGGTGGCGGCGAATGTCAGTTGGTGATGGCCACCCGTGAGGGTGATGGTTGGTGAGCCGAAATCGGGGTCATCTGCAGACTGCTCCAGCAGTTGCTCTTGATAGCCACCTTTGCTGTCATAGATATAGATTTTCTTGAAGTCGGTGATAGCTGCTGCAGAGCGTGTGGTTCTCGCTTGTGCAGGGGAGAATAGTTGAAAGGTGATGGTTTTGGGGGTGTCGTTGGCATCCTCTTCATTCAATATAGGTTTCTCGCAAGAGAAAAGCATGGCGAGTGCCATGCTCAATGGTAGATATGATTTGTAATTCATGTTGTTATTGTTGTAGCGATGCCATCGCAAAAAGAAACCCCACCGAAATCGGCGGGGAGTAGGGGTTATTGTTTCTGGTACTGGTGGCCGTCGAGCTTCATAGAGCGTTTATCTGTTGAGAGCCATTCGATAGAGTACCAGATATAGGTATTATCGTTACGGTCGCTAAACTTGACATTCATACTTCTGCCATCAGCATCAGTCGATGGTTTGAAGGTGCCATAGTGTACGCCTGTGCCATTCGACAATTCGATTTTGTCAGGTGCAGAGAACACCACGTAGTAACTATCTGGAAACTGCGGGTCAGTCCAGCGGCCATACAGGTCGGTAGCTTTCCAATAGGATGTGCCCATGGTCGGCGTGTTGTCATCGTCATCGCTGCCACATGCGGGTAGCAATGTCATGGTGGTTATTGCCATCAGGAGGAGGAAAAATAATTGCTTTTTCATTGTTTGATGAATTTATGAATTTATGATTTGTTGAAGACCGAAAGGGATGCTGAGAGGACTGTGCCGCAATGCGGACATGTAATCAGAGCAGAGGCACGAGGGCCGTTTGTGCCCGATGGAGAGGCATCGGGAGTGGTGGTTTCCTCTGTGGCATCCTCGACGGGGTAGAACAGGTCGCGCACATCACATTCAAGTGCATCTGCTATCTGATAGAGGCTCTTGACGGTGGGGTTGCCGTTGACATAAGCGCTGATGGTCTGTGGTGTCAGTCCGATGCGCTCTGCAACGGTCTTAGAAGTAACTCCGTGCTCACTAAAAGCACGATTAAGGTCTAATTTTGAGGTCATAATCTTATTTTATTTTGTTATTTTTGGTGCAAAGATACGAATATATTTTGATATTTACAAGAAATAGGGGAAAAATTTTTCATTCTGACTAAAATTGGTTCAAAAATAGGGGAAAAATTTGTCACGGTGGAGTAGGGGAGAATAACTATCTTTGCGAAGTAATCATCAAAAAAGGAGCATTATGCCTAAGAGACAACCAAGTGAGCACTGGCAGAAGGTGCGCATGTTCGCAGAGAAGTGGACGTGGCAGGATAAACGCACGGGACTGATGACTGTAGGGTACAATCCCCCTCCTGGCGTACAGAAGTTGGCCAGAGTGCCGTTTTTCGTCCGTTTTGTGACGAAGAGCGGGCGACTGGAGAGCGGCATGGTGATTTCGTTGGATGTTGACCGTCGTAAGCATTTGCGCAGGGTGCAGTTTGTGGACTCTGGGGCTATCAGGTATGTGTGGGACTTCCTGATTGTGGATATTGACGGGACGAAGATCTATGGATAAGACCCAGCCGAGAACGGCTGGGCACGATGGCTAAGGTCGCTATGACATAGCGACATACAGGACCAGCGGAAAAGCGCTGGGCACAGAACGAAAAGCGGCGATGCAATCGCCGAACAATAGACGAAACATTTTTCACTTAATACTTTTAGAATATGTTTGGATTTTTTAAGGAGTGGCGTAAGAAGAGAGCCGCAAAGAAGAAGCGTAAGGAAATGGTGAAGACCAGTCGCGTGTTTGGTTACTTAGAGCAGCTGTTTGAGTCGAACATGCTGATGTGGAATGCCCGTGAGCGTCGTTTGTATATTGCCGAGCCTTTGGCGGTTGTGTTTATTGGTCAAGGGTGGGAGCGCTGGCGTAATTTCCTGAATAACGCCTATCTTTATATGGTGTGGAAGTTGCAGAATGAGAAGTGGGAGGAACATGCCCGTGAGTTGGAGCAGGCAGCCATCCGTGAGCGCAAGGCTCAGGTGGTTGTATTGCCGAAGGCGGAAGCCGACCGCATCCGTCGTGCTGTCCGTGCCGGTCTTGTGCCTGGTTCCGTTCAGGTGCCTCCTATTGAGCCGTTCGAGTTCTTTGTGATTGCCGACCGCACCGATGATGCCTTGCATGAGGCCATTGCCTTTGTTGGTGAGTATGATCCTGATACTCGCAAATTGGAAATGGTGGCATGGGAGGAGGTTAAGGATGCCGTGGCCAACATTCAGCAGAAAGAAGGATAAAACCCAGCCGAGAACGGCTGGGCACAGTGGCGGAAGCGCTGGAAAAGAAAACACCCAGCCGATAACGGGCGGCTGGGTGCAGGAGTAACGCGAATTTACCGTTGCGGTGCAGCGGTATGGTTATTCATCAGTGCCCGATGGAGAAGCATCGGGAGTGGTGGAGTCTTTTTCCTCGGCGACAGAATCGCCGAGCACAGTGGAACCATCAGCGGGAGCAGGAGCTTCGGAGGCGGGAGTGGTAGTGCCTTTTTTCTTTGGGGTTGTTTTCCTTGCAGCCCTTTTCTTTTTGGCATCAGCGACGCGGATGCGGGCATTGATGGTGTCGGTCAGTTGAGCGATACGCTCTGGGTCTTTGCCATAGTATGCCGTGTAGGAACAGATGCCTGGTGTGACGGCTGAGAAGAGCGGGCCATTGACGATGACATTGCTCAGTTCACCTTTGATGACCAACATACCATAGTTTTCTGGGATGTCGGCACTATCCACGATGGTTAGTGGCAGTTCCATGGGCAGTTCGTTACGGATCAGTTCGCTTTGGTCTGTTGCCGTTAAGACGGTAAACGCTTTCAGCCATCCACGTCTATGGTACCAAGCGAACAGGCGCAGGATTGTTACGTCGATAGCCGGCAGGCAGATAGTGATGTCGAGGTTGTTGCCAGCGAGGTAGCTTACAGCCTTCAGGATTTTCTCTACTGTCACATCGCCACTTGTCTGGAATGGCAGCCAGTCGTATTTCTTCAGCAGCTGTGGCAGTGTGCTCTCGATGCAGCACGGTTGTTGATAGTTAAATTTTTCCATAATGCTATTCGTTTTTATAGAGTTCTTTATTCACGCACAGTTGTCGCGGTGCGTTTTGTTCGATGTTCAATCCCATTACATGCCATTCAGCGTACTTGACAGGCGCAGAAGCCCATTCAGCGCTCTCCAGTTGCATTCCTCTTAGTGCATCCATTGTAGGACGGTCGTAGGTAGCACCCGTGATAGGACATATCCCTGTCCGTTTCAGTTCACGCAGGTATGCCAGCAGATCCTGGACGTAATCATCCATCGTCATCTGAATGTCGGCACCCAGTTCGTCATCCTGACGTGCATTTTTCGCCAGCGAGTAGGATTTAGCCCTGACGAGGAAGTAGATGGCATGAGCATAGTTGACGACGTGGTTATTCGTGCCCTGAGCATCAATCAGGATAGAATATGCCATACACGGTGACTTAGCCGCATTCTGATTGCGCATGAAGCCAGAATTGTCGTTGATGGTACGAATTTCGTAGTATGCCTTATCCTTAGACCCTTTCTTGGGGTCATGGCTGATAGGCTCGTACAATTCCGCCCATTTTTCGAGGATTTTGCTGATATTTGCTTTCATACCTTATAGATTGAGACCCAGCCGAGAGCAGCTGGGCACGGTGACTATTCTTTTTTCTCGTGTATGATCTCCTCCAATTCTTTCTCGTCGATGTCGATATGGCGAGCGACTTTCGAGGTGACAATCTTCTGGACGGCTCTTGCCCAGACAGCGCCATTGCATGAAGACTCATTTTCGAGTATCGAGACAGCCGTGCAGAGGACAAAGATAGCTGCTACATACTGGCCAAGGTGGAGATCTCCAAAGTGTTCGAGCAAGTTATCATCCACACCGTCTGCCAGTAGGATGCAGAGCCAAACGATAGCCAGGTCTGATATCATCTTCGACATGTGTGAGGATTTCAGTTTGCCATCGGCTCCTGCGTTCGGATATTTAGCCTTCACACGCCGATTTAATCGCCATGCCGTGAGGCAATCGATGACAACAGCAAACAAACACATAGCGGCATAGGGGAGTGTTGGCTCCAGCCATGCCCAAACAATTCCCAGTCCAACAGCAATCTGTCGCGGTACTGAGCTGAAGAAGCTCTGGAAGAATGATACGATACTATTCATTTTTATTTTATTATTACGTTGTTTCTTTTCGAGGTCCAGCCGAGAATGGCTGAGATTGGTGGCTATATGGCCAAAGCAGCGAGTGGACTGCCATTGATGTCAAGTTGTACTGAGAACTCCACCTGCATGAAGTTGCCGCTGGTACGATCGATGCCATCTACTGTTTCTTCAGGAACGATGTGGCACCCTATCCAATGTCCGTTGATTTTTATCCAGGCGAACTTAGCCATGATGAACTCGTGCATGAACCACGAATGCCATGCTTCGTCGAGCGGTCCACTACACATCTTCCATGTCTCGTAATCGTTTTTCTTCGTGACGAGACCGCGAGAGAACGAGTTGAATGTCTCTTGTATAGAGCGGATGAACGACTCCTGTGTGACATTTGTCTCAGAGGTACGCAGAGCCTTTACGCTGATGCTTTCGAGGCATCCCAGGCCATTGACAAAGCGGAACTCGTAACGGTCTTTCTGTCCTGCAGGCAGTGCATACACCTGACGGCCATTGACCGTCTGCAATCCCTCGTTGACGATGTTTACCACCGATGATGTAGGTCCTACGGTAATATTTCCACTGCTGACGGGTTGAGCATAGGACTGAGGGCATACCATGCTCTCTCCTACGGCCACCACCTCCGGCATCGTGTTCGGCTTGCGTGTAAAGTGCTGTGCCGACTTGCTGCCAGCAGATAGCAGACGTTCCATATCCGAGTAGGCACCCATGATGCAATACTGAATGGTGTCAATCGTCACCACGCCCACGTTATCGTGTACCTCTCCGTTCTGCATGTACTCATCGCAGGCAGACAGTCTATATCCGATACGCGGATAGTTGGCAGGCGGGTTGACAGTGTACTCATACTTATCTGCGACAGCACGTAGTGCGCTGCTGATGTCGAACTTCAGGATTTCTCCCGACTCAGCCGGAGAGGACAGCGTGAGGTCGGCAAAGTTGATATCGACACCTTCGAGGAATGCCGATACCGTCAGTTTGACACGATGAAAAGCGCAATCGCCACTGATGACCGCTGCTGTCACCTGATAAGTGATAGGGCTGCCTACGAGTGGTGATGCACCTTGTATGAGTAATCCTTGTGCCATATCTTTTCTTTCATTTTGAGGTCGCTATGACATAGCGACATACAGAACTATTTACCTTCGTCGTCAGATTGTGTTGTCACGCCCGATTTAGAGCGGTCAAGTGTTGTCATTGCCTGCTTTTGCACCTGCCATACCAGGTGGCGGTCCCACTTGTTGAAGCGAGAGAGCACTTCCAGCGGTTTAAGCATGATATTGATTTGCGGTGATTTCAGGATCAAGCGAAGCAGGAAGCGTTCGCGGATGTCAGTACCACCGTTGCTACCTACGAGAGACAGCGGCGAAGAACCCAGCAGACGACCATCAAGACCCAGAGCCATGAATACCACTGATGACAGTTCAGCCGTCTCTTTCTCGTTGGCTGCCACCACATCCTTATTGTTGCTTTCGATCTCTACAATCTCGAAGCTCTTATGCTCCTTACCATCCGTGCCCATGAATGTGAAAGCCAGCAATGACTGTCCGGCATTGTTGCGGTTGGCGAGCCACTGGTTAATCTGGGTGTAGAGTTTATCGCGTATCTCAGCCTGTTTGTTGGCATCAGCCTGTGCTTTCTTAGCCACAAACAGTTGCTGCATGTAATCGTTATGCAGATAGATGACACGTCCAATAACATTGCTGTTACGCTTACGAGAGAGGCGGTCTGAGAATATCGTTGTGATGTATTCGTAGATATCACCACCAAAGATAGAGTACCAGGCAGGAGTCGGGTAATATGGGCGACCAGCGGTAGGATAGACCGTCGGCAAAACAAAGTGCGTCGGTCTGTTGTTGACAGATACATTTTTCTGGCGAGCCTCACGTACCTTCTCCTCCAGTGAAGCAAGAGGAGATGGCACATGGAGGGCAGGTATAGCATTGATAGGCGCGTTATTCTCTCCACCCTGTTCGATGAAGTATTTATCAAGCCATCTTGTAGAGCAGTACACGAAGTTAATCTTACCCATTTCATCCATACGCTCCATGCGGGTCGTATGGCATGAACGGTGGGCGATACCCGTCACGCGAGGAGTCCAAGTCTTCGTTTTGACAGGGTTTCCATTCTCGTCGAGGTCTTGCTGGTTCAGCAACAGTTCTGGGAACGAGATACCAAACAGTTCCTGATCGAGCACCAGCGAAAGCCATGTCTGAGCGATATTGTTATTATCGAGGAACTTCTGTACCTCCTCATCGGTAGTTTTCCACACCTTATGTGCCTCTTGTAATTCCTTTATCTGTTCGTTGATAGAATCCACAAGTGCATCGTACACCTCAGACTTTTTCGCGCCACGTCCCGTTACAGAGCCAACAGCAGCACCTACACCTTCGCCCGATGAAGAATCATCGGGAGTGGTGTTTTTCTGTTCGAGGTTCAGCAGCTGTGTCTGCAGGTCGATGATACGTCCGCGCAGCCATTGTCCTGCATCCTTATAGCGGATGAGTTTCTGCGTGATGTTACCACCCACATACTGCGTACAGTCGTACATCGGCTGAGGTCCGAGTCCAGCACAGAGATCCGTGTTGAATTTAAGACCTGCAGCCGTATATGGCAGCATGTGTGTGAGCAATGCCACGATGTTAGGCAGGTTGTTGCCATAGCCCCATTCTATCCATCCCAGATTAGGCGTACCAATCTTATCCACTCCCTGCTGACTTTCGTTTCCTGACGAGAAATAGAGCGTAGGTATAGACTTACGCTGAGACTTACCATTTTCGGTTGCACCGGCACGAAGCTGTGAGCCGATGAAGTCGCCCCAAGAAATATCGCTGCTGGGGCCATCCAAATTATAGTAAGAGCGGTCGCCTGGCAGGAGTACCGAGTAGTTACGGCGATGCAGGTCAGCAGCCTTTTTTATGAAGTTGCTGGCCTTTACGCGGGTGACGGGAGCAGAAGTCTTTTTTGCCATAATCTTATTTCCTTTTTATAGCCGCTAAGACATAGCGACATACAGAACTATTTTTATATTGCAAAGATACAGAATGCGAGTGACGAGGACGGGACAAAGTGATTTGAAGACCCAGCCGAGAACGGCTGGGCACGGTGACGAAGAAAACCCAGCGAAAAAGCGCTGGGTATGGTGGCTATTTACGGCGGGATTGTGCCCTCATTTTGCGGTTTGCAGCTTCTATCTCCTCGTTACGACGTGTGATGTCTTCGAGTTGCTGAAGGATGGTGGAGTAAGGTTCCCTTTCTATGTCCGTTGCAGTAGAGTGGAGGTACTTCTCCAGTGTTGCCGTTGTACGCGCATATAGCATGAGCGGGTTGACAGGTTTCTTGTTACCTTTCACCTTCTGTACCTTGAACACCTTGGGATAAGTCTGATGCAAATAGTGCATCATGCCCGCCCACCATAGGCACACCAGTTGCCAATCCTTATCATCGAAATTACGGAAGAAAGGACTGTTATCTGAATGCTGATTAGACTGGTAATGATAATCGGTGATAGTCTGTCCTGTTTCCTCGTTGACAAATGTTATCTTACGATTGAAGACAGTAGCCAGGAAAAGCGCCTTAGACAGATCCATGGCCTTTGTTGCTTTCAGCAAGTCCTTTGCCGACACCTTGCCAGACTGTTGCAGTTCGAGCAAATGGTTTTGCTGTTCGATATACATCTGCATATAGTCCTGAGCGAATCGGTAGCGTCGCCATGAGAAGCCATCCATAAACGTATTAGGTCCCTTGAATGTCACCTTACGAGAGCACTTACCAGAGCGACGACGGACAGACGGGAACGGGAAGCGCTGCAGGAAGCTCTTACTATCGCTATTCATCCAGTCGAGCATACCAGGCACCATGCGTCCTGTTGCCTGATCTTTGTGAGGAGTGAGCCAGTAATTGATTTGCCACACGTATAGCGAGAAAGTATCATCATGGCCGAGGACAGAGCGACGGAACCAAGCCTTAAAGTTGCGATATAATCGCAGCATACGGAACATAGGCGCTGCTTCCTCGTCAATGGTCCAGGGGCGCAGGCGGCATGTGTAATATTGCTCTTCGACCGCTACTCGCGGGTTGATTGGTTCCAGCACTTCGATATTCGTTAAACGTAGTAATACCCCCACCTTTACCTCCATCATGTCAAAAGGATGGAAACGATCGATACGTGCCGAGCAGTCAGTCAGCACGGCAGCAATAGCACGAAGCGCAGGTAGCGTACACTGGTTCCAGGAGCGGGGAAGGGACAATTCAATTTTAGGCATTTTTTATACGTTTTAGAGACCCGCTGACGGAATCAGCGGGCACTGTGATTATAGAACATAGAACTCCACTTCGAGTCCGTTAAGACCATCTTTTGCAGAGACGTTATAAGACAATTTGTTAATGAATCCAACCATGCCGTTGATGCGGAATCGACGCGTCCAATGGTTTGGCACGTCTGCCACCTGAGCAGCAGAGCACTCTATGCGGACGCGGTATTTACGACGTTTTAGGATGAAGTTCGCATATTCCGACATGAAGGTGTCAAAGAGGCCACGCGATTTGATTTTCTTCTCGATGTTTCCCTGACTATCCACCACGTCAGCATCCACCAGCGGAGCATTGGCCCATTCCGGCTGTACCCAGGAGCGAATCTTCAATGAGAAGCGTTCGCCACCACCGATGCCAGGAGATACACCGTTATAGTCGTATTCATTGCCCCACATATCGAGGCTATCAGACGTAAGCGCATAGAGACCAGCCACGGTGCGCCATTTCGAGTTACCAAAGCCATCGTAGTTGTGATCATACGTCTGTATGGTTGCATCCGTACCACCTCCACGCATGATAGCGATAGCCAGTCCCCAATCGACCGTCTGCAGCGGACTATTACCATCATCAGAGGATGACGGGTCATAGTTCTCTATCATGCCATCCAGCACCTCGTCGAAGTAGAACTCAGCCACGTTAGATGCCAGTGTCTGACGGATGCGTTGCTCCAGGAACTCATGTTCCATTTCCTCATCGACGAAAGCCGCAAGTATAGGCTGTTCCTGGTCAGCATTCAGGATGATCTGATAGCCATCCGACTTCATGGAGCCAGCAGCAGAATTGACCTCATTCTGATAGTTTACATCATTGAAGACCATCGGCACGAAGTCCGACTTTATCTCCTCTATGAAGTCCTCGTTAAGTTCTGAGCAGTCGCCCAGTTCCACGCCCTTATACTGTCCCACCTCAAAGAGCACTGGCTTCAGGTCCATAGCCGTTTCCGCATCGCTATTCACCTTGATACGGTACTTGTTACCCGTTGCCCTATCCACATAGACATTCGTGTTACCACTGGCATTATTCTGCTGAGGAGTACGGAATATCTCTTCATAGTGCTTATCCGTGATGGTAGCATTCTGGGGGTAGTCGATATAATCGTAGGACGTATCATAGTCCTTTTTGCCGGAGCGCACATTACCCTGTTGCTCCTTGCTGCTGCTTTCAGCCGAGTAGCACATGCGTACACCCGTAATCTTCTCAGCAATCTTGTGCATGGAGATTACCCGTCCAGGGAAGTCGATAGGATCCTGTGTATCACGGAACACCTCGCGGACGTAGTAAGCACGTACATGCTTTTTCTCGTAGTCATATTCAAAACGAATACCGAAAGAAGCCCATAGGCTATCCAGCACCGTTTTTACCGACTCTTCAGGGAAGTTCTCGCTGTTGGCATACATGCGCATGATATTACCCGATACAGAGCGGCTGTTGACGATAGACTCCACCATAATCGTGTTGACACCATCCTTACCCACCTCTGCATGGTGGCGAGTACCGTTAGAGTCGATATAGTCCACGTTGTTGACCATGCGGTTGCCACCGTCATGGAACTCGAAGTGAGCACCCGTGCCACGCGATGTCAGCCATGCGTTGATCTGTTCGATGGTGGTAAAATAAGGCACCTGGTTCGGGTACTTATATTCCTCATCGTACTTACAATGCGTTGTGAAGAAACACAGGTGACGCATATCCTCCACCTGGAGCAGTTCGCTGTTATCGAATGACACGCCCAGATAAGAGAAAAGACAATCGAGGAAGTACAGGACATAGAAGCAGATGCCAGACTGCTGACGGTCAGCATCCAGCACCCAGTATGGCCATTTATTCTCTGGTCCACCCCTTTTCGTGAGCGGATTGATTTTGTTAGAGGTCTTTTTGCCCTCCTCATCCAGTCCATAGTGATAGTAAGCCACTCGTGCATTGCAATACTTCGCGTTGGGGTACGGTTCACTAACATTTATAAAGCTCTGACGGATGGACGGCTTATTACGTTTTTTGCCATCGTCATAATTGATGACAGAAGCCACAATCGCTTCCTCCTTACTTCCTGTGGTGTTACACTCTGCAGGGCAGGAGAAACCCAGAGCCTGTGGTGTGAAGACCACCTCAGACGAATCCGTTGCCGACGGCCATGTGTCCGTGTCCGCTTTCTTACCATCCCATGTGATATGTACGTGATACTGGTAATTGATAGCAGCTGTGACAGCACCAATCTTTTCACCAATCAGGATTTTATCTTTCAGAGGGATGTCCTGACATTTCAGGTCGCCAATCAGATCGTCGATAGAATGGTCAGAAGCCGAAATATTCATAGTCAGCGCACCGTCTATCTCCTCATCCTCTGCTGTGACGAGCGTACCAGAACGGAACGGCTGGTTATCCACCACGATACGCATTTTCGTATGTTCGAGACCTACTGGGCGATCGATGTTCAGCGGGTCATCGATATTGCCCAGCAAGAAACGATTACCCTCCATAGGCATCCTACAGGGGTATGAGAACATTTCGTTATCGTTGAAGAGCGGATTTTGGTCGTCGATATCGATACTAAAATCATCCGGCAGATTGAGTGGAATCTGCTTGCCGTTCTTCTGAGCTGTTATGGCAATGTGGCTATTCATATACTAATTATTTGGCTGCGATAATATCGCAGCATACGGAACTATTCTATAACCAAGCGAGCCTGGTCGTTAAGTTTGATACGTCGAGAGGTGAAACTATTGATTACAGCATCGTTATAGGCGATGATGTCGAGGTGCCCTTTGTCGTGAAGGACACCACCAGAGACATATATCGTTGTGGAGTCGTAGCAGGTGATGTCACCTTTGCCGTTGACCACAGCACGGTCACGAGCGATAAGTGTACCCTGTTCGATGTTGGCACGAGCCGAGCCGGTGACGGTGACGTTGGCACGAGCGCTGTTGATATGTACGCTGCTGTTGTCGGTGACAGTCACGGGGAGGTTGCCGAGGACATAGACACGATTACGGCCATGAATTACGAGATCCGATGGAGAAGCTGTTTCACCCGATGGAGAATCATCGGGCATAGTGGCGGGAGCATCGCCGATGAGTATCATGGCGTTGGTGGTAGGACCCAACGGAGAAGCGCTGGGAACGGTGGCTGCATCAGAGGGCGAAATGGGAGATATAGGGTTTTCAGGATAGATGCCGACAGGCGGAGCCTCGTTATAATAGACACCGGCACGAATGATGTCATCACGATATACTGGGTAGAGGTCAGCAAAAGCCTTGATGACCTGTTCAGGTACTTCGTGGAGGACACCCGCCCAAAATCGCTGCCATGCTGTCACCAGTTCAGGAACAGAGCGAGCAGACTTGAACTGCTGTTGTGACTCCATGCAGTTGTCAGACTGAGCCAGGATGCCAATGCAGAGCTGCTGAAAGCGTAAGAAATATTCGTCTTGTTTCATATTCTTTTGTTTAGGACCCAGCCGAGAACGACTGAGCACGGTGGTTACATCTGGACTATATTTGGAATGGAGATACCATTATAGGATGCCGTGATGATGAAGTTGACGATAGGACCGTTACCCCATGACGGCGGCATGTCGTCGTTGTTGATGCGGATGGTGCGCGTCTGTGGTGTTGACGGCCAGTGAGCGTTAGGCCATCCCTGGTCAGCCTGACGGTCAGCAGGAGTACGAGTATCAATCTCTTCGCCATAGTTGCCCGTATAGCGTGACCATACCCAATCAGAAGCCGACAGTTCGTTAGTAATATCGAAGTTGCCACACAGCAGATGCGGATCGAGGAAGAGGTTGACGCTGCCAGGATATTGCACAGCCGATGTGATGCGCTGTCCGCTCTCATTGTAGAAAGCAATGGATAGGTCGTTAGCACCATATACCATGCCCCATGATGTACTGAGAGGATGTGGCTCTTCGCCCAGGCTTGTAGCCACCTTCAGATACCACTTACAGCCACCATGCGTGACGGTGGGGTACTGACGTGGTGTGCGCTCATATTCCGTTGTAGAGTCCCAAGGGCCGAGGAATGTTTCTTGTGGATAAGCACGAGAGAGCACGAATGATGCCGATGTCGTATAGGTGTCAGTGGTAGTGTCTGTTGTCACCTGACGTGAAGCAGCCACTACGAATACGGCACCTTTCTCCGGCACATCAGAGAACTGGAAATATAGCGCTGACGGTATGCCGGAAGGGTATCTCTGAGCAATAGCCGCATTCCATGCTGTATCTGCTGCAGCGTTACCCGACTGACGGGTGATCTGCAAGGTATAGTTGCCGGAGATAATGCTACCCTCCACGTCACGTAAGATGAAATCCGCCCGTTGCTGTTCACCATCGGCAATGGTGCCATCAGGTCGAGACAGTTGGATGTCGATACGGTCGGAGAAGCGCGTAAACATATCGACGACACCATAGATGTGTGCATCCTTGGTTACGAAGCCTTCGCCCGTAAACTCCTTGCGGGTGATTTGGCCGTCGTGGTCTTCCAGCATCGTGAAGCCCGTGAGGTCGCCCCAGCCACCCATAAAGGTATGTTCGCCCCATTCCCAGGTGTTGACACCCTCGAAACGAGCCATGTAGGACGTGGTATATACAAAGAACTTCTGACGTTCTGGATGATCCGTACCAAAGTAACCAGATACAGAGAGTACCGACCATTTCTCAGGAGCAGGCGAATAAGTAGCCGGCGACGTATTGAACTGACGCATCTGTACGGTTACGAGACCATTCTCCAGTATGCGGTCGCCCTGTTGTGGCACATATTCGCTATCCTGAGCGATATAGTAGGTCACATCATCCACCACACGTTCAATGACGTTGGCCACGGCAATGGCACGAGCATAAATAGACTGGAATCCCGCACGGTTGATGTTACCTCGGCGGTCGTCGCTGTTAGCAACCGCATTCTTGGTACCATCCATATTATGCCAGAAACCACGCAGGATGTCGTTGACGATGAACTCGCCAGGTTCGCCATCGTTCAGATCGAGCACAAACTGACAGGTGTGGTTCGTCTCATCATTCTCGATGACCTCTTTTACACGGCCTTTACCTGCAGAGTCCCATCGTGTGCCAGCCAGCACCTCAATAGAGTTGTATTTCAGCGTTGGCACAGACAGTTCCTGAGACAGTTCGAGAGAGCGGGCGATGATTGTTCCATCAGGAAGGATGCGCACACCCTCACGAGAGCCGATGCCTACCTGTATATCTTTTTCATAGTCGCCAATGGTCACGGTACGTTTCAGTATCGTTTCCCCTTTGACATGGATAGAATTATTGAAAGTGATGTCGCCATGCGCTACATCATCATGCGTAGAAGACAGCCAGTGGTCATCCGCATACTTAGGTGTTACCAGCGTGTCGTTAGAACTCTCCAACGTGTTTTCGCCTGCCACGCCATTGATGATGTGACCATGCAGCACCAACTGTGTGATGTTAGCCCATGAAGCCGTCAGTTTCTCGAAGATAGCCTCACTGATGGTCTTCAGGAACTTCACCATGTCGTTGGTAGCATTGTATTCCCACCACGAGCCTTCACCACCGGCAGCAATGGCTTCGTCGGAAGCCAGTTTACCACAATCAATCGTTTGCGTCCATGTGCGGTCCTGTGTGACACCACCTACACGCGAGGCACTGATGATACCCTGCGTAAAGATGTAGTAATAGTCGGTAGGGCCAATCTGTTGCCCCTGAGCATTACATCCGTAGATATCCAGTTCTTCGGACGGGAACACCAGTTGTGCGCGAACGTCAACAGCATCGGACTTTGGTATAGCGATATACACCCAGCGAGGGTCATCATCGTGGAATACCGTTGGTGATGAAACCAGCGTCCATCGGCGGTAGTTGTGTCCGTTGTCGTACCCCAGTCCGTTGATGCCCTTCATGTAGCACATGATCATAGATCCATCCGCGCAGTTTGCATGGATGAAGTTACGGTCGCCAGCAGCATTTAGTTGGATAAATATCGCGCTGGTAGAGAACCAATAATCAGATGGACGAGCTTGGGTCATATCTTAGAGTGGGAGAGCGGGTGTTACGAACATTACGGCATCATCGCTATTGTTTTGGAAGTTAGGTGTATAACCGCCAGAGGAAGAAGCATCGGAAGTAGCGGCGACACAGAGCGGTGACGTTTTCAATGCTTCGATAGCTGCCTCTGGTAAGGATTGCTGATGTGTCTGGATATACTCTGAGAGGTCGGTGGTAAGACGTACCGCCTCATTACGAGCAGCCTCACGTCGAGGGTCCGTAGTCTTCAGCTGCATGGTACGCGCTTCGAGGTGGTGAGCAACCGCCTTACGGAGTTTGTGGATGATGCGAGTGAGGAGTTTTTCGTCACCCTCGCTGGCAGAACCAGCGAGCACACTACGGTCAAGTACACGCGAGCGCTCAATGAGGTAGTCGAGGAAATCTTCTCCGATGATAGGTGCTATGATGTCCTCCTGGATATAGCGGAGGTCAGGAAGCATGGTGATGAACTTCTCGCGAGAGTCGTAGATATTAAGATATTCCTGCAGGACAGTTGCAGAGGGGATAGCGAGAGAAGCAGCCAGGTAGAAGTAGCGGGAATGGCCCCACAAGGATGCTATCTCTGCTTTCTCGGTGGAGGGGTCGGGGTCTTCCTCGGCAACCGAATCGCCGGACGCAGGAGCGTCGGGAGCGGGGGTATCACCCGATGGAGAATCATCGGGCACAGTGGCTTCATTCTCGGCGACCGAATCGCCGAGCACAGGAGAGGAGGGAGCGGGAACGAGTGGGTTTTCAGGGTTGGTGGGGGTTGCTTCTTTGTACCACTGTTCGAGCATGACGAGCAGTGCATTGATGGCTGCATGAGTCTCTTTGATGCAGGTGGACTTATACGCCTGGATAGCCTTATCATCCGCTTTGCCATAATCGTCGGCAGTGGAGATATTCACGCCAGAGCCATTGACACTCACGGCCTGAATGTCGATGGCACGTCCGAGTGCATCGAACGTGATGATACGCTGACATACGGTGAGCAGCTGTGCGTATGGCGGCATGTCTTCGCCATCGGTTACAGACTTGATGAACGTAGAGATACCATCCTCGCTGTTACGGAGGTCGCGGTAGTATTTTACCAATGCCTCATAGAGCGGAGTGCCCAGTTTTTCGAGCAGGGTGTCTTTTTCAGAGCTTGTGATGTAGCCCTGAATGGAGTCGATGTGGTCGATGGCGTTAGCCGGTGAGTAGAGACGCAGCTCTTCAGTTGTTGATATCAGCATAATTCTTTTCTTTTTAGGGCTGCGATAGTATCGCAGCATACGGAACATACTTTTTATGACACAAAGATACGAAGAAGAGGCGACGAGGGCGGGACAAAAAACCCAGCCGAGAACGGCTGGGCACGGTGGTTAATATTTCTGGCAGTATGATAGGAGCGCTTCGACATGCAAGCGTGTGATAGCCTGACGGCCTTCGTCGGAGAGGAGGAAGGCCACGTCGCGCCGATTGTCCTGGAAGAGATTTTCCGTGAGGACGGCAGGACAGGCAGAATGTCGGAGCACATAGAGGTCGGCCTCCAGGTCGCGGTCGCCATCCGTCTTATCCATACGGAACGGCACCTGCTTCTCTGTGTAGTCGCCACGTCGTTTTCCCTCGTCGATGATGCTAACATACGAGCGCAGGTTGGTGATGGCTGCATCATAGAAGCATTCCGCCAGCAGGTCAGCCTTTGTCTTACCACGAGACGTATAACAGCCCCATCCGCCAGCGCCATGCCATTTGCCGTCATCGCCAGCACCGTTGACGTGGATAGAGACGTAGAGGCAGTTTTCTACACCATACTTCTGGCAGATTTTGTTGACCTGCTGAGTGCGGTACACCAGTTCTGCTGACTGTTCAGCACTATACCCCTTACGTTTGCGAGCCTCCGTCCATGCAGGTAGCGGTTGCATAGACTCATAGTCCACGAAACAAGTGTAGCCATAAGTCTTTTCCATGATGGCTTTAAGGTCAGCGATAATCTCGCGTGAATAAACAGCCTCACGGAAAGCACCATCAGGCGAACATTTGCCTGGTGTGCTATCGAGGTGAGCTGTACCAAAGATGATAATTCTTTTCATTATTTTATGAATTTATGAATTTATGAAGTTATGTCAGAATCTCAAAGTCGAACTTGTTATAGATTATGAAATCCACTGAGCCATCATTTCGTGAGGAATCGTCGGACACATCTATATCGACATAAGTTGAAGAGATAGTACGAATAGAGCCTTTCAGTGGTGACTCTGCATTATATGCGAAACCACGTCCTGTAAGAATAATGCCGAGGTCTGTTGACGGCGAATTAAACCAGTTATTCGGGAAAGTCAGGCGATACCAGCCCTCTCCCTGACGAGAAACCGATAGTGTAGAACCATCGAACGTTCTATAATTGCTCAATGATGCGCCATAAGGACTACCAGATATAGTGCCATAGCCCAATGCTTTCAGGTTGTGACCATAACGACGAGAAGATGCCAGGTCGATACGATCAACGACAATCCAACCATAGAACGTACTACTGTCACCATAGCCGAGCAGTGTTATCAACTCACGAGACACCGTAAGAGCCGTTTTCAACAAACCATCCTCAAAGAAATACTTACCTGATGGTGCGCCAAATTCAGCACGGCCTTCAGCGGTCAAACTGCCCCACTTATAGTTGACGATATGAATGACACGGCCACTCTGCGAAGCGTCCCAAGGTACAGAGTAAGCGTCAATCCAACCGCCACCACTCGAAATGACGGCAATGTTGTCGTTGAAATCCGTATCAAACGAACCATTCACTACAGAGAAAGCATTGCGAAGCGAGCCACGCACAGCCACATTATAGAACGTACCACCACGAGCACTGATGTTATTGTACGTTCCACCATTAGCCGTGACGTTGCCATTTTCGTCGAGCGTGAATTTGCCGTTAGCGCCACGAATTTTCGAGACGGTGAGTTTGTCGGTGAAGATCTCTTCGGCAAACATGGCATCGACGATGGCGAATTTGAGGTTAGAAGCCTTTTCCCAGTGTTCGGTGTCGAGATAGGGCTGTGTGGTGGAGAGGTAGCCTTGCGATGTGGTGCGCTTCTTCATGCGGTACCACGTCTTATTCGTGTTAGAGGCACTGATGGCAGCCTGGATGACATCACGTTGACCATTGCAGTAGAAGTAACGCTCTCCTGAGCGCCACGAGCCACATGGGTTATGGTCACAGTGCATGTCATTGTCGCCCTCATGTTCGCACCAGGGCGTAGCCATGATACACTCTTCCAGTTTGGGGTTGCATATCTCCACGTAGGTATTGAATATGCGGAAGAGGATTTTTTGGTCGGCAGCCGTTATCTCAGACTTAGTAAGGAACGTGACAGAGTGGTGCGTCCAACCGAGGTTGTCTGCCAGGTCATCGTCATTGTCGAGATACCACTGTATGCCGGTATCACCAGGGAGGTTAGTTTTTACCACACCATCGACGAAGTAGGTAGTGCCACCAGCCACTGCAGACGGATAGCAGTAGGTATCGAGACGACTGTTGTTGGAGGTACAGAGGACACGCCACCAGTTGACTGTTACCGACTGTCCTGGGTCGCCAGCATGACCTTGCGTTTTGTATGCGTAGAAGCCTAACTTATAATAGCCAGCCTGTGAGACGGTGAGAACACTCGTAGTCACTGTACCATCAGATGTGGTGTCGATGGACGTTGACACAGAGCGGCTCCAGTCCTCCGTCTGTCCGTAGTCGCCAGAATACCATAGATAGCCACTCAGGTTCACCCCAGCATCCTTAGCAGCCTGAGAACAGTGTCCGTTGAACTGGAACTTATAAGAGCCAGCCTTCAGGTAGATGTTTCCGAAATAGAAGCCGTAGGTGTCGCCCGTGACATTGACATAGCGGCGTGTGCGGCTGTAGAATGACAGCGTGTAGTAGTTGGCAGGGCGTATCTTACCGACAGAGCCAGGACGATACACGAGCTGCTGGAGCATTTCGGAGTATGTGTTAGTACCAGGGAACCCCCCCCATGCGTTATGCTGTCCTCGCGCCTGTGGCACCACCTGTCCGTTGGCCGTCATCCACTTATTCATTACATCTTCAGAGTCGAATGCCGTCTGTTCGAGCAGATTAGGCTGGATGCCCATGTTATACACCTGTACCAGTTTGATGATGTTCTTATTCATCGACGTGTCCTCGGTGTATTCGATATGTTCGCACTGCCAGATGTAAGGTTTAGCATTGGTGGGAGCAGTAGGACATCCCGTAGTGCCCTGCTTATACCATCCGTTAGCCGTTGTGAGCGGTGTTGTCGGTGGGGTAGGTGTACCAGTGAGGCAATAGTAGAAATCATCGACGCTGATGCCATTGCCAGGATCACCTTCTCCTTCAGGACCACGCGCACCATCGGTGATGATAGGTATTGTCTCACGATCGAGGCGTACAGAGCCAGAGACGCTACGTGCGCCACGCCATAGTTCAAGTACCACTGACGTATAGCCATTGTTCGGGTACCACTGAGACACCGTAATACCAGACGTAGAGAGGATAGACGATGGCGATGCAGCCCCATTCCAGCCATAATAGATATAATAGCCAGAGAGAGAAGAGTAGTTCGTGGTGACGTTACCCTTAATCAGCTGTATTTGGCTTGTGAGCGTGTAAGAACGTGTGTTGATGTTGCCATTAGCGTTACGGTCAAAGGGTAGGGTAGTCTGAGAGGGCAGCAGTTGATACAGTTCTGCATCCTCTCCCTTGCCACCACTCTTAACCGCACAGACCGTGAAGACAGCCTCACGGGTGCCATAGGTAGCATGAACAGCCTTAAAGGTTATCTCAGAGATTTCAGCAGGTGTCGTATCAGCAGCAATCGTGATGACAGGGTTCAGCGGGTCGTCGAGGTTGACCGTGAACCCCGTCGGGATGTTTTCAGCCGTGATGGTGCATGACGAGCCAACGGGTGTTGTGCCATAGTATGCCTGCAATCCGAAAGTCAGCGTCTTCAGCGTTTCCACCTTACCCTGTTGATTGACGGGTATGGCAGCCATTTCATTGTCGATGTCGATAGAGAACGCATTGGTACCCGTGTTACCCTTCTGTCCGCTCTTGATGACAGGGATAGTCTCACGGTCGAGGATGAGCGCATCCGTGACATTGTTAGAGTTAGTGGTCTTAGCGATACAGAACTCATACGCTGTTGTCGTTGTTGACGAAGCAATAGAGAGTGTTGCCACGTATGCGTTCCATGCACTCCATGAGCCATTATTGAGATAGCGGTAGAAGATACGGTAAGTCGTATCAAATGCAGTTGTCTGATTAGCCTCCGTCGATATGGTGCCATTGTAGTTCTTAGAATAGCCACAATACAACGAATGAGTCGAAGGAGTCAGTACATCGCTGCTGTTTCGTGAGAATGCCAGCGAGTGCTGAGACGGCAATACCTTATAGATGGTTGGTGAAACACCAGGCGCACCAGAACGCAGTGCATTGAGCGTGAATGCCACCTGGTATGTCTTCTGATTGTAGGTGACAGGAATCGTAATGATATAACGCTCATCAGCGAGACTGGTGTTGGCTGCAAACTGCCACGAGAGAGACACCGTGCCCGATGACTGCGACACGGTAGGTGTGACACCCGCCAGTTTGACGGATGCAGCTGTTGGTGCTGTGATGCCCGATGTGATCTGCGTAGCACCCTTGTAGAGTTTTGCATTGACGACGATGGTAGTAGCCGTTGTCACCTTTCCCGTGCTGTCACATGGCAGGCTATCCATTTCGTTGTCGAGGTCGAGCACGATAGCATCGTCACCATCGCGTCCCCAGACGGTAGGACCAGACACCATGTATTCCGTTGTGGTGTTGTTATTACCATCTACATAGACGGTGCGCACACACTGGAAGAGGTAACGGTTCGTCTCAGAATACCCAGACTGCGAGAGAGCAGCCCAGGTATTCCATTCGTTGTCATTGGTAGGTGTAGTGGGCACTGTACCCGTCGTGTTTGCCTTAAAGCGTGTTGACTGGCTCTGTATGCCACGTCCCGTCAGTCCTTCGGCACCCTCTGCAATCACACGGATGTCATGTCTTTCCACCTCAATAGCGCCATAGAGCAATACAAAGGTGATAACCGACACGTTAGCCGTAGAGACATTGGTGCCGAGCGTATAAGCAGATGCCGTGGTGTCACGATATACCTGGATGCTGTAGCCAGCAGGCGGTGTAGTCTGACGTTCGGCAGAGCCATCCGCATTACGCTTGATGAGAGAGCATGAAACGTTAGCCGGTGTTACCGTATCATCTTGGGCCTTGATGATAGCCGAATGAGACGGCACCAAGTCGTAGTCATAGCCATTCTGTCCGAGAGAACCGCCAAACTCTATGACAGGATCGAGGTGCGAGCCATCCGTAAGGTACGTGATGCTCTTATGCCATAGATACGGAGCGGCGGACGTAGGCACAGGAGCCTGCTGACCCTCCGGCACAAACTGCCAGCGGGAGTCGTTAGCGGCAGGCTGTATGCCCGAAGCCTCGGTGATATAGTAATTATCGATATGGTCCACAGAGACCGTTGGTTTCTGTGCTGTAATGGCGAATGTCTGCGATATGACTGGTTTCATACTATTTCTTTTAGGACATTAGGAAGCTGTGACGATGCCGTTAATCTTATAGCCGTTAGCAGCTATGAAGTCGTAGGGCACAATCATGGTGGCACGGTTGTTAGCGATGGTCACTTCAGGCACGTTACCCGTGATCTCGTTCTGCTGTCCATCGTAGAGTACGACATTGAATGTGGTGTACTGCGTATTGATGGCCGTTGGGTCCTCCATGGTAGCCACCCACATTGTAACGGTACACTGTTCACCAGGAGCCAGTTGGCCGCTGAAATCCGAATTGGTGCCATTGAGCGAGATATACAGGAACTCAGGATCCTGCGTGTCATCGATAGAAGCGAATGCCGTGGCCACGCGGTTGGTAAATCCGCTATCCGAGAAGAAGTCACAACGGATGATGATGTTATCCGTCACGTCAGCCTCGTTGATAGACAGCGAGCGGACGTTACGTGCCGCCACGAACTCAGTGCCAGTACCGGCGTTAAACCATTTTGTGTACCAGGTGGCAGGCGATTGTCCGTCGTCGCCATAGAGAGAGGCAGCGATGGTTACAGTCTGTCCCTTATCAGTGATAATAGCCGACTCAGGCGAGAGCAATCCCAGGAAGCCCTGTGTGGTCATCTGAGCAATCTTCACATCGACAGCACACTGGAAGCCCATCTGTTTTCCAGCCACCTCTACTGAGCCTTCGTAGCCAATCACATCGAGGTCGATATTCGTTGGGCTTGCGAGGTTGCTGATGATGGTAAGACATGGCAGCTGATAGGAGTTACCACCCAGTGATGCCGTTGTGGTGCCCACCTGGAACAGCGGATCTCCGGCACCGTCGAGGAAGTTGGTAGATTTATTGTCCTGTCCGAATACGATTTGCACGTCGTTGTAGAGCCATTTACCATTGACGATGCCCGATGCCGAGATATACTGTACTCCCTTACGGATGACAGGGTATATCATGGGTCGAGTGGACGTGTCCGTTTTCCAGTCAGGAATGCAGCGCTGTGTGCCAGGATTGTAGTTCTGTGACAGTGTACCACTGATGCGAAGAGAGCCTTGCACGGTGACACCCTCCTGGAGAGCCGTCAGTGCGAAGTGGTTGGAAATATCATTCATATCTTATCTGTTTAGGACCCAGCCGAGAGCGGCTGGGCACGGTGGTTAGAACTAATGACAGAGTATGGCCGCAATAAGAGTGGTGTAGCAATACACTTCGAGGACAAAGATACCTTTGCCGTTGAGCCACTTAGGAAGCGGCGCAAACAGGAAGTATATGAGCGAGAACCAGAGCAACAGCCAGTAAGGGCTGATGATTAGCACACAGAGCTGAGAGAGCACTCCAGCGACGATAGCCAGTACCGAGTGGGCGGTGTTCGGATTGTTCCTGATGAGCGGCATGGCACCGATGAAAGCCAGTGACGCGATGAACAGGAAACCGACAAACTGGAATATTGAGCCTTCCATTGCATCGAGCAGAGCCGGTACGGTGCCAAAGGCTACAGACCAGATGAACAGCGTCCATAGGAACTGATAGTTACGCGGCAGATTGAACACCATGTGCGAGATTGATGCCGGCAGTTCCTTATGGATGTAGATCGTCGTGCCCACATAGAGGACTGTTATCAAGACCGAGATAAGAAGCAATGTTGTCATACTATTGGGAGTTAGGACCCAGCCGAGAACGGCTGGGCACGGTGATACGATTAGTTAAAGACCAACTTGGAAGGATAGCCAACGGTGAAGTCGTAGGCAATGACCGCATCAGACACCTCCATAGCAATGATGGAAGCATGGTGAGACGCTGTGCAGTCGTAGCACTCAGAAGCATACACTTCGAGGGCAGCGAGCATCTGCAGACCATCGTCGATATCGAGCGTGAAAGACTGGTTTTCGTACCAAAGCGTCGAGGTGGTCTTACCCATGGCCTTCTCAGCATTGAGACGTGCGATGAGACCATTGCGCGTGTCTTTGTCGAGCCACATATTGACACCCTTGTAGGTGAAGAGGTTGACCGCATCCGAGTTGTCGTAGGTTGCCAGCTGTGCCAGTTTCATCGTCTTAGCGATAGCGAGGCGGTCGCCTGTGAGGATGCCTGCATCCACGAGCATCAGCAATGCCTCTGCAGCAATGGCTTCAGCCACCGTGTCAGGCAGCACTTCGCCGTCATACTCATGTGTGAGCAATGCAGCTTTGATACGCTCAATGGTAAACGGGTTCTTCAGACGTACCACATAAGCACGGTAGAGAGTACGAGTTTCCGGCTCCTGACCAGAAGGAGTTTCCTCTTGTGGATTGACAGGCACCTGTTCCTCAGTCACGCCGAAAGAGATACGCAGGACATCGCCTTCGATGGTGGCGAGGTCGGGACGCTCAAAAAATTCTGACTTTTTCATAATTCTCAATTTTTAAAGGGTTATTATTTCTTTATTTCGATGAGCCAGCCGAAAACGGCTGAGAACTACTGTATGGCGTAGTCGGGTAGGCCAGAGGAGTTTGTGCGAACGATTGTGCCCTTGAACGGAAAGCCATCGTGAGCATTGATGTATGACAGTGCCTGTGTGAGTTTCTGGTTGTTGGTGAAGAACTTATATTTTTGTCCGTTCTCCTCCACCTGAATCACTGTTGCCGGCTTGTTGTACTTCGATTTCACGTCAAACTCCACGTCAGTAAACACCAGCTCGCGTCCACAAAGCATCGATGCCGATACCTTTGTTCCTTCGAGTATGCGTTTGCCCTCTGCGTCCTTTTTCTCGAATGTAGGTACATTTAGTTCCTTGTAAGATTTCATATTCATTACAGCACACCAGAGACTAAAACCATTGCAGTGCACGAGCCATCCTTTGTAACTTGCAGCGGCGCGATAGCGTTTCAGCGGGTCTTTGATGCGGTGCATCTTCCGCTTAAACTTCTTTTTCATCCGCTTGCGCAGCAGCGTGTGTTTGAAGAAAAACATGTAACCCACGAAATCGAGGCGGTGGCGTTCGTCGATGATCTGCATTCCGATGTTCTCATGCAGTGGCTGTTCCATAACATCCTCCGCATACTGCTGGATGAAATTTACCGCTTTCCACACCTCTTTCTTATCGGTACCAATGATGACCATATCATCGCAGTATATCTCCATCCACACGTCAAAGAGCATCATCACCAGTCGGCATAGCGGACATGTGTAGTAGTTGGCGATAGGCTGTATTGGGAACAATCCGATGCCCAGTCCCTTTTCACATGCTGTTACTATCTCACGGATGAGATAGCGTACACCCCGATCGCCAAACTTCTTTGCCAGGTGCTTATAAATCTTTTCCTGGTCAATATTATGGTAGAACTTCACGAAGTCCAGTTTGACGAAATAGATGCGGTCATTATGCTTGCGGTGGATATCGATGTATCGTTTGGTACGTCGTTCCGCAAAGTGCATACCCTTACCTTTGATAGATGCTGAGGAGTCGTAGTAATACGCCCGCATCATGGTAGGCATGATGACCTGCATCAGTGCATGGTTCTCGATGTGGTCAGGAAAGTATGGCAGCTTGTGAAGCACTCGATCCTTTCCGCATGGGCAGTGTCTGACACACTCATGCCCAGGAGAAGTATGATAGGTCTCAGTCTTCAGCCAATCATGCAGTAAAGAGAGATTGCCTTGTGGGTCTTTGTCGAAGAGACGTACCCCTTTATGAGCATCCTTACCACGTCGTGCCTCGATGTCGGCTTGACGTAGGTTCAGCGGGTCATAGACCATGCTGATGCGTAGTTTGCGGTTCTTTCCGCGCAGGCGTTTCTTTCGCTGATAAGCTAATTCTGCCATTGTTTCTCTTCATTGTGACACATGATATTCCAGGGAGGGCCTTCTACATTTCTCGGCTCACGGGTGTTCGGTATAGACGTACAACTGTCTTGCTTACTTGCGCGAGGGGACTCTGTTGCCCGACGATGTGATAGTGCATCTATATGTCAGGCTCATACCCAACGCCTTTTATCTTTGCTCTGTCGGGTAGAGAGGACAAAGCGGGGAAACCGCTTTGCACTCGCTAACCCTCCATCGAGACCGGCTCAATCGTGTGCTCATCCTCTTTGGCTTTCGCGAAGTCAGTGAGGACAAACAGTGGAAACATATCAGATAACTCTTTTTTGTTCAATGTAGATGTTCAGGCGAGCGCCGATGTTCGTGTTCGAGTTCGAGAAACCGTTATTCGAGTTCGCATACGAAAGACCGCATTGCGCACCGTTATTCGCGTTACCCCCGACGTTCAGCAGCTCCACGATATGTTGCCGTTTGCTCCGTTTCCCCGTTGAGCTGTAGAAGGCTCGAACAACCTATGTTGCTATTCTCTTTGGGGAAGGAGTCTATCAGTTTGTATGTTCAGGAAGTCAATCCCTGACATCAAGTGTCTCAGTAAGTCAATTTTTTATGGATGGTCACGCTCTTGTGACTTCACCTCTTGATGTGACTTTTTTTATTGTTAATACTATTTTGTTATTTCATTCTCGGCGGCGGAACCGCCGAGCACTTTACAAAGAGGTCGCGAGCCAGAGGCCGGCTGGCCTATGATGTAACGCTTACGCGTTAATCATGGCCACCAGCTCCGCACCGCTCACGATTTCCGGCTCTCCGTAGAAGGCCAGGCGAGCGCCGATGTGCGTGTGCGAGTCCGAGAAACCGTAATGCGAGCTCGCATACGAAAGACCGCATTGCGCACCGATACCCGCGTCACCCCCGACGTACAGCAGCTGTCCACCCGTAGCGAACCAATACCCGTCGCAGTAGTATGTATTAGAACCGGCACCAACAGCCTGGCATATCATATCCCAGTATTCGCCCAGTTCCATGCTCTTAGCATAAGTACCACTGCCACTCTGAGAAGAGAGAGCACAGATGAACTCACGTCCAGTAGCAGTATTGCTGACGACGTTGCCATCATAGACGATAGCATAGCGCACGTTATCGCGCATTTCAAAGCGGATGCCAGGACGGAACTCCCACAGCTTACCCCATAGATCCTCGAAACCGAAGAGTTTTACAGGATATTGGTCGCCAATGGTAGCATCGGTGTAGAACACCTTACCAGAGCCATCGCCCAGCGACTTACAGAGGCCCATAGGCACGTTACGAGCCGCCTCCCATGAACTTGTCTGGAATCCGGCACCAATGACCTCCTGCGAGTTCAGAGAGCCATAGCGAGCCTGGAAAAGCGCATTGATGAGACAGAAGAAACCATAGTTGGCCAATCCCCATTCCGTGCCGAGCAGCTGTGCGCAGTTCCAGAATGCACTCATCGTCTTAGAATGACCAGGAGCCACGTTCGGGCGTGAGTGTCCGGCACCGCCACCATCGACAGACATCAGGTAAGCACCTACCCAATGAGGTGAGCCAAAGATATGGCCACCATCGATAGGCACGAGACCGCCAAAGTTCAATGTTTTGTTCTCTCCGAGATAGTTACAGTCAGGCACATGGATCATCGTTTCACAGGCTGCTTCGATAGCAGCTGTGACAGGAGTCGCATCTGCGAACTTATCCCATGTAGAACCATTCAGTTTGGCAGCATACACTTTTCCGTCTTTACGGAAGAACATATAGCCACCCATCTGTGTCTGATAGAGTTCTGCAGCACCACGATTATTGACCGTGAATGCAGGGTTAGAGTTTTCTTCCAACGTGTGTTTGGAAGCGAGTGCACCGACCACCGTAGAGGGAATGGCCGCATTTGCAACCTCAGATGGCAGCGCCTCGTAGAAGTTGCTGGCACTGGTGACACACAACACGCGAGCGATGCCTTCACCAGGGTTGAGGGATGTCTTTGCTTTCTTCATTGTTGTTTTTATTTAAAGGGTTATTATGTACGAATGGCGATGGTGTTGCCGTCGGACAGCTGTATCAGTTCTCCGTCTTCATCAGCAAGCACATCATATACCGTGCGTAGAGATACATAGGGGTCAACGAGATATTTCACGCCGAGTGTGTTAAACAGGCGATAACCAGGCACCGTGACCTCCAATCCATATTCTCCGAGCATTTCAGGATCATCTGTTGACCCTTGCTGACGTATGCCCCAGTTAGGCATGAGCCAATGACGTTTCTGTTCAGGAGTCATGTCGTTATGTTTAGCCACATGCACCATCATGCCGAATGTCATCCATGCCGTCTCAGGGAATACACGATTGCCACCATAGGAGAATACCGTAGGCAGTATCTTTGGGAAGCGCCATGCGATAGAAGCCGTAGCCTCGTTGTGGATGTCAGGAGCAGCCGTTGAAGTGCCGTTGGTGACACCGATACGGCAGCGGACCAAAAGATCCTCTATGAAGTCCATATCGACCGCCAGTGTTGCACTGTTCTTACCATTGACATACCAGAGGCAATCATCCCCGATAGTCAGCCATGTAGAACCATTATTCAGCGAGTAGTCCCAGAACCATGCCACCTGAGCCGTCTTATCCACACCACCCAGTCGTGCTTCAGCCTCGAAAGTATAGATGGTGGAAGCAGCAGACAGCGGGAAGTGCTTACGTGTACGGTCACAGAGGATGTTGATACTCCACTGTTCGTCAGCCTGCAAGACTGCTGACAGCGAAAGCGTATCAGACATGATCTGAGGCGCAGAAGTACGCGTATCTACGAAGCGGCATTCACAATAGACCTTGACACCATTCTGATGTGTGAAGTTCTTACGGACATAGAGCAGATCACCCACCAGGTAATAGTCAGCCGTTGTATCAGTTGTCGTTACCTGAGTATCATTGATATACCAGTATATCTGAGGCACGATGCTCTGCACATCCAGGTTCTCATCCACATCATAGATGGTATATTCCGCTTTCAGTCGGAGTGTGCCATCCGTCTGTTGCCCATGTGCATCGATGACCGGCGCAACAGTATGGTCCGGCAGCCACTCCTGGGTAGTCTGTCTATAGAACTGGAGCGACGACATGCCTCCCAGTATCACGATTTTCATGGCCGTGTTTAGCGGTCGGAAAGTCGTAGAGACAGCAAACGGTTGTGAGTTTTGGAGTTGTTTCATACTTTTGCTTTTAAGACCCAGCCGATAGCGGCTGGGCACAGTGGCCATTACTTAGGAAGAGCGAGCACGTCGTATTCAGCCAGCGACTTGATGACGTAATCGACGATGACCGACGGATTGATAGATATAGCCTTTCCCTGGGCATTGATAGCCAGCAGACGCGTTACGTCAGCGCCACTGTTGGTAGCAGTAGCCGATAGTGGCACATAAGTAGTAGCAGCATCTGCAGACTTCAAGAATGGAGATAGGTCGATCTGTCCCACCATGGGGTCCCATAGAGTACCGTTCCACACGTAGTTCGTGCCAGCGGGAATGTCACCATTCGCATCCACCACGTTATACATGTGACCCTTCTTCATGCCCGATGCAGGCAGATGAGCAAAGTCCTCCACCTGTCCCTCGTAAGAGATAGCAGCACCCAGGGCGATAATCTTAGCCAGCAGCTCTGCGATAGCCGCCTGCACCTGAGTTGCCACCAGTCCGACGATAGCCGTCAGGTTCACGTCAGCCGCCTGTCCCGACTTACCAGCATCAGAAACCGTCTCATCAATGATTTCGCGTACCTTTTCTTCATCGACTTCGCCACCACCGCCTTCGATAGTCGTTACCGTAGCCGATGCAGGTTTCTTGAATACCGACAAACGATACTGTTTGCCCTCTTCAGCCTTGGTGAAGTCGTAGCTGATTTCTTTGTAAGTAAAGAACGAATCTTTACGGATCCAGGAGTTGTTTTCTTGCAGCTCATCAATAGACACCACGTAGTAGCCTTCCTTGCTGTAGGAGACAGCGATGGTGTTGTTACCCGTAAACTGGTCTGAGACGAATTTCGGGTGGACGTAGGAAAATTGCAGTTCAGTCATATACGGAAAGTTTTATTTTTAGGCAAAGATACGAAGAAGGGGTAACGAGGGTGGGACAAAAAATCCCAGCGGAGAGGCGCTGGGAGTGGTGGAAACCCAGCCGAAAACGGCTGGGCATAGTGACTAATCTCCAAGGGGAAGACACATGCCGGACATGTTGGCGAGGTGGTAGCGGCAACCGATATATAGCGAGTCGAAGGCATCCGTGCCGTCTGTACGGTATTCGAGACGTACAGAATCATCCTCGCTCTCAGAGAGTTTTTCACCCGCTTTCCATTTGCGGAAGCCACGATAGGACATCTGCACCTCGGCAGTGGTGAGTGCCACAATCAGCGCCTCGTTATTTTCACGATTGATGCGGATAGCCGGATAGATAGCCCCAGCCAAAGACTCGTTGATATCCTTATACTTCTGCTGATGTTCGACAGGCGCACCCATATCGATAGCACGGACGTTCCAGCCGTAGTTCGTCAGTTCAGATATTACAACATCCTTAAAGTCCTCGGCACCCTCCAAGGCATAGCCACGAAACTTAGCCGTTGCATCATAGAAAAATACTACCTCAGTATTTTTCTTCTGGTGAGGTTTATAGTAATGATGCCAGTCGGCCATCAGCTCACGCAACTTACGTTCGTACTTCACGTACATAGAAGACAGGACGTTAAGGCACTCCTGGTTGTCGCGTTTATACAGTTGGCCCGTAACTACCCAGTTGATGTTGGCATTGTAGTCGAGCGCGATATACAGCGGCAGCGCATCCACCACGTCACCATCGAGGGTGCAGTCCTTCAGGTTGCCCAATCCGTAGAAGTCAGGTGTCTCGTATTCCTCTTCAACGGCAGAACCGTTGAGCACACTCGTAGCCTTTTTCTTGGTGATGCTCTTATCGATGGCAGGGCAATCGTCGGGAATATAGCCATGAACATTCTCGATGTCGAGATTGGAGTAGAAGCCATCGTTAGACTTCTGTATCTTCTTATTAAGAATACTGATGGCGAACACGACCGGCGGAAGGTCACGCGCCATTCTCGCTATATAGGAATCACCAAGGATGTCTATATTATCGAGACTTGATGCCCTCCAAAAGCAGAAAGCATTACACTGCAATTCCCGTATTTTACGCTGGTAGGGTTTCGACTCCGATATCATCATCATGTCGAAATCCTGCTCAGGAGTAATGAGATACTTATGGCAGAACAGCAATTCCGCTTCATCAGGAGAAATCAGTTTATAGTTGACGGCCATTTCAAGCATGGCCTTATTGATGCGCTTGCCGTAGTTTGGAAGAATCTTAAACGGTCCCTCATGGTTGATCATCATCTTAGCCTTCGCCTGGATAGCAGCTATCTGTTCAGCCGGCAGGAGGATAGGTACACAGCCGTCACGCTTCGCGTTACGGAGCAGTTCGTTTGCCCACATGACACGTTCTGCATAGTCGGTGAGCATGGCTTGTATCTCACGATACGTTTTATTCGCATAGGGACCCGTTTCAGGGTGCATATCCAGTTTATCCTCCTCTTTCTCCAGCCAGTTACCCTTAGCCGTGAGCGAAGCATCAGAAGCGAAGAAAGTAGATTTAAAGAGCGGGTTAGAATCCGAGAAAGACGGGTCGCCCAACGGATGTACGATACCAGACAGTGCCGGCATGATTTCTCCGTCGATTTTTGCCTTAGACATAAACTTACACTCATCCGCCACGATGCTGTTGGCCGTAATAGAGTTGGCCGAACCCGTGACTGCGAGTGAGATTAGTTGCCAGATAGTGCCATTAGCGAACCAGATAACGTTATCCCAAGTCTTAGGAGTGATGACAGGTTTCTGTACCCATCGTGGCGGTTTACCCCATCCAAAGTGCCGTCCCTCCTGAATATTGAAAAAGCGCTCAATGGCCGCAATGGTGCCAGGGACAGTACGCGTATAGAGCTGTTTACGAGAGTTACCCAGCCACAGGTTAGTAGCACGAGGCATAGACTGACTGACACGGTAGATACGAGGTCCTATGGAGCCGTCCGTCTTACCGAATCGTCGGGCAGCCAGCAGGCGCACATCCCTCGCATTCGAGTAGTAGATGCGCTGCTGCATCGCGTTCATATATACATCACGTCTTTCTGTGGCCATCCTTATAAGTTCTCGTCAAAGATATCCTTTTCAGGTTCTGGTTCAGGTTCCTCATCCGGCATCTGCCATGTGCCGTCAGAGTTTTGTATCATGTTGACCACCTGTTTGTCCGTGAGACCATAGCGACGGGCAAACTTCTTTTTCTCCTCGTCGGTATAGTTTACACGGTCGCGCTTCACAACCGATACATCGCCTGTGATATTGATCTCAGCCTCCGGCATCTGTTCGGCAGCGTTCTCTTTCTCCTGGAAGTTGTTGTTGAGTTGCATCTTCAGGTCGGCACCCGACTTGACAGAACGCGGGTCGCCCATCTTCATTCCCTCACGTATGAGCCAGTCGGACGCATCCTGTACCTTAGCCTTCTCGATATTCTCCGTAGGCACGTCGAATCGTCCGATGATATGGTTAAAGAGCGCCACATCATTGGATATCTCAGTAGGAGTACGAGGCACACCAGGCCGGATATTCATGGCTTCGACATACTCTACTGCCCTGGCATCGCCATCTGCAGCCTTTTTGAGCAGGATAGGATATTCACGGGCAGCGATACGTCGCATGATGTCAGTGGCCCGTATCTGTTTGTCTTGCAGCCATATTTTGTACGCTTCGTAGGCGAGGAGCGCACGAAAACGCTGATCGGGTGACATTATCATCTTTTCGATGGTGATGCCACCTAACAGCCAGCGTTCCACTTTATCAAAGTATTTTTCTGAGGGTTTTGACATGATGAGAAGTGAGAAGTAAGAAGACCCAGCCGAGAACGGCTGGGCACTGTTGTTATGAGCGCATCTTAGCGTAGTGCTTACGCTTGCGCAAGTTCTGTTTATCCTTGCCTGTGCGCATGAGATATTCGCCATAGTCCTTTGGCGACATGCCATAGTTGCCCGCCATGAGGTGAGCACCGAAAGGGCCATAAGGATTGTTAGCAAACGTGCGTACCACCTTTGCAGGAGTGCGAGACGTAGCCTGCTGTCCCTGGTTGACAGAGCGCTGTGTGGCAGCTTTCTGTTCAATTTGAGGGCTATTAGCCTGAGCCGTCTGTTCGATGACTTGCTGACCAGCAGGAGAAGATATGAGACCGCCCATGACAGCGGCAGCGCCTGCTAACATTGCAGACAAAAGACCTTTCTTTTTCATTGTTATTTTGGTTTTTTAGGACCCAGCCGAGAACGGTTGGGCACGGTGGTTATTTACGACGGCGATGCAATCGCCTAATAATTAACGAAGCAGAGGACTAAGCCTTTTTTGAGGCATCCTTTTTGGCAGCCTTTTTTGCCGCTTTCTTTTCGGCTTTCTTAGCCTCGCGAGCCAGACGTTCAGCCTCCAATTTCGGTTTGATGTTCTTTTCGCAATCCTCCTTGGCCGCTTCGAGCACGGGGAGGTAAGCCTTTGCTTCCTCTTCTCCGATGAGTTCCACCAGTTCGTTATAACGAGCAGTCATGGTCTCGATGCGCTTAGGTGTATTATCCTTATCCTTACGCTGGAGGTACTTGACGATATCATCGACCGCCTTTTTCTTGGCTTCTGCCTTTTCGCGAGCCTCCTTTTGTACGGGGTCGGACTCCTTAATCATTTCGATAACCTTAGCCTTGAAAGCCTCCTGGTTCTCCACCTTATCCCAATAGGGGCGAAGCGTAGTGCGGAGCGCCTTTGGATCGACCTTCTGAGCCTCGATAGACGCACGGAAAGCCGTGTCCTCTTTGAGACGTACATATACCGTGGCCATTTCGTCATCTACCCGTTCGTAGATACCCTCTACCTGTTTGGTGAGACGTATAGCGTCCTCAGAATACGGTGCCACCTCCTGTTCAGGTTTGCCAGCGACAGCCAAAGCCTTAGCCGTAGCATTCGCATTCTCCTGGCGAGTACGCAGGTCACGTATAGTCTCAATGGCCTGTGCCAAATCAGGTGACATGAGCCACTTCAACTGATCGAGGTGCAACATGGTACCACCACCCATAGAACCAGCCACCGTCTCAGGAGCGGCAGCGTCGATAGTGGGGATGTCGGCCTTTTTGCCGAATAGCGTTTCTTCAGCCGCTTCTTTCTCCTGACGTTCTTTCTCTGCAGCGACGGCACGAGCAGCAGCTTCCTCCTTAGTAGGACGGCCTACATGCGGAACGAGAAGAGCAGGGTCGGTGAGATCCACGGCAGGCACCGATGTCTTCAAGTCAGCGGTAATCTTATCCGCATAGCGACGGATGAGTTTTCTACGACCAGCATAGTCTTTGAAGCGCAGGGCCTCGTTGACAAAAGAGCGGAACAAAGGGAAAGCCGCAATAAGGTTCAATCCCTTCTCAATTTTCTCACGTATGCCTGACGTGATAACCCCCGCCTTTTCGATGGCAGGCAGATCTTCGGCATACCAGTTCTGGTAATCAGCGAGCCACGCTTTACGTTCCTCTGCTGACATCTGAGTGAAATTTTTTGTTATCATAATACTTTTGTTTTTAAGGCAGCGGCACATCCACTGCATACGGAATTAAGTTGATGCAAAAATAGGGGAAAATTTTTTGGAGGTGGGGACAAAAAAAAGCCCTACCGATTGAGGCAGGACCTTTTTATGAGGGGAAATCCTTAGATTATCCTGGATTTGCAGGAGTAGCAGAAGCCAGGAGTGAATCCCAACCATCTTCAGGAGCAGTGACATAGAGGTTGTCATACAATACACCATTGAGGTGGAACTCCAGTGTAGTCTGACGGTCATCAGAAGTAGCAGCGCCGGTGTCGGACTTAATACCACCCTGTTCAGCCTTTACGCGGCGGTTAGGATCGTACATAATCTGCGTGTCGCCGGTGTTGCCATCAGGAACGATGATACCGATATTCAGATTGTTCAACGCACGAGACAGCTCAGAGGTCTTCTTATTGACTGCCTCGATAATAGCGTTATAGGTGAGGTTATAGCCACCGTTGGGACCCTGGCTCTCACCTTGGATCTGCTGGCTCTCATCCTTCAGGTCGAACTTATAGAGACCCTTACCTGACTTGAACGTAGGCACAGAGTAAGTATTACCCGTCAATTTGAGTGGTGTGAGGAGGTCAGACTTCACGAAGTAGTAAGCCACCGCAGAGGTACCACCGATATTCTCCAGGCAATTTTCCTCGTTCAAATAGTTGTCGAGGTTAGGGCATGTTACTGTATCAGCCATAATCTTGAAATTTTAATATTTGACGTTTAGTGTTTATAAGTACCCAGCCGAGAGCGGCTGGGCACTATGAGAGAGGAGATTACTCGTTAGGAGCGAAGAATGCGGTGATAGCCATCGGCATACCTGTTGCTGTGATAGAAATCTCAGTGTCGGTCTTGCCGTTGCTCCAAGAGACAAACTTCTGGTTGTTACCAGGAATAGCCTTCAGCGTTACGATAGCGTTAGGAGCGAACTCCAGCGGCGTATCATAAGCCTCGTTATTCACCTTAACGGTACCAGTACCGTCGATATTCACGACGAGCTTAGAGTTCTCGTAATCACCATTGATGACGTTCTCGGCAATCGAACCATCGCTGATAACGAATGCAGAAGCCAATGGGTTGAAGATACGAGTACCCTGGATAGACTGAATCTGGAAGATTACATCCTGAGCATCGTCGTCAGAACCGAACTGTACCTTTACGAAGGTCTGGTTGTTCTCAGAATCCACGCCATACTGGAGGTTGTTAGGAATAGTCGCCATGAGACGAGTACCAACACCCCAAGCGTCAGAAGGACAGAACTCAACACGAGGCATCTCAGGCACGGTGAAGTTGCCGTTAGGCAAATAATTCACCTTAGCATTGCCGTGATACTTGTTAGTGTAACCCTGGGCGATATAGATACCGCGCAGAATGTCACAATGGAGCTTGATTACCTTCTGAGAGCGCAGACGAGCATCCCACTTGGTGTACCACTCCAGAACGGTGTCGAAAGGAGTAGAGTCGTGAGCGTCTTCAGGAACTCCGATAGCATCACAAGGAATGAGGTTGCCGTTGGTCTCGCTGATGATACCATCTGCGATGTCGTGAGCAATGTCGGTGTGGAAACCATCGTAGAGAGAGAGCTTCTGCTTTGCCTCGTCATTCTCTTCCTCATACTCCATGTTACCGAAGAAGAGGTTAGACTTCAAATCCTCGGCATACGACTTCAGGATGGCCTCACATGCGACCGTAGAGAGAGGATAGTCGCCACCGGCCTTACCGTCGGTACCGAAGACCGTCTCAACATAGTTGTCGATATTGTCACGGTAACGGTTCCAGGTCAGCTTTGCGACCAGGGTGCGCTCCTTCAAGAAACCAATCTTGTTCTCCACAGGTGTACCTACCTTCTTACGACGGGTAGTGCCACCCTTGCGGACGAGCAGATGGTCAGTTTTCTTGTACTGAACGCCAGAAATTACCTGAATGCCGAGGCGGTCGAGCAACTCAGGATCTTCGTAGGCAGGACCCATAACGATCTGCTTACCTACTTGCTCGGCTACGTGAGTCAGTGCCTCACGTCCGATGAACTCAGGTGCGTTGTTGTTGTTAGGCATAACTTTGATTTTTTAAAGGGTTAATAACTTGAAATTCATTTTTAGCCGCTGATCTTAGCCATGTACTCCTTACGGATGCGCTGGTTCTCCAGAGGCGACTTGGTGTGGTCGTATGCAGGCATACCACCCTCTACCTTCTGCTCCTGAGCACCCTGACCATTGTTAGCGGGAGAGCCGGCAGGTACAGCGGCAGCAGCCGTTGTCAGTTGCTCAATCTGTCCCTTCTGGTCGGTGATGGTCTGGTTAGCAGTAGCCAGTTGGTCTTTCACCTCTTTCAGTTCCTTCTCAGCCTTCTCGCGAGCAGCAATCTCTGCATTGAGTGCAGTGGTGTGCTCCTCTTTGAGCGTGTTGATGGCTTGCTCGTGTGCATCGTTCAATTCCTTCTCACGAGCAGAGACGGCATCGTTCTTAGTAGTCTCAGCCTGGCCGACCTGTGTCTTCAGGCTCTGGATCAACGTCTGAGCATCAGCCTTTTCCTTGGCATTTGTCTCAAGTGTCTGGTTAAGTGCTTCGAGCATGTCGGGCACGAAGTGAGCACCCTCGGCGTTCACTACCAGCTCATCTACGCCACATGCGGTGGCAATCTTTTCGTACTGTTTCATATTCTCGTTGTTTAAAGGGTTATTCTTTTCTCCCTCGGTGGCAGAACCACCGAGCACAGTGGCACCCGTGGCAGGAGTGGCAGCGGTGGCAGCTTCGGCTGCTGGTGCAGGGTCCTGTTCGGGTACATCATCTTCAGGAGCGACGGGAGCCACACGTTCGATAGGCTGTGCGGTACCGTTGGCTACCTCGAAAGCACGGGTAATAACCTCTCCGAGTGTCATCTGGCCATCACAGAGGATGCCCTTGACCTTTTCAGCCTCGAAGACCTTACCATGGATATGCTCTTCCTTAGCAGCAGGGAACGCCTTTTGAATGTCGGCACGGAACTGAATACCATCCTCTTTCAGTTCGGCGATGAGCACCTTATCATTCTTCGGGTCATCGGCGAGGTCGCGGTACCACTTATTCTTGTCGTAGGACTCTGGGTCGTAGAGTTCGTGGAACGTCTCGTTGGTGTACTTGTTGGTCGTACCGTTCTTTTCGGTGTAGAACACAGCCATGACACCGATAGAGCCAAACATGTCTTTAGGGTGCATGTAATAAACCTCGTCACACTGAGAAGCCAGGTACATGGCAGCAGAAGCACAGAGACCATCGACGAAAGCATACACCTTCTGCCCACGTTCGTGTGCATAGTCGATAGCCTGTTTGAAGTCGTTGATAGCCCAAGCAGAACCACCAGGCGAGTTGATAACGAATACGTGCGCCTTGCAGAACTCGTTATTTGCAGCCTCCATGAGCCAGTCGCGGAGATCCATCGAGCCATAGGAGCAAGCACCACCTTCACGGGTGATAGGACCTGCCACCGGCATGACGTTTACGAAAGGCGCATCCATGTCTTCCATCCACCAGCGGCTTTCCACCTTACCTTGCTCTGTTACCTGATACTCCTTGATTTCGGGAGCAGCATCCTCAGAAGCCTTGGTGAGCTGCATGGCGTATGGCTTTTTCTTTTTGTCAAACTCCAAAGCGATATGACCATTGAGGTTCTGTTCCCACATGGTGCGAGAGCCATGCACGTACTCCGGCATGATCATCCACTTCTTCGTTGACAGAATTTCGAGTAGTCCATTCATACTTTTGCGAATTTTAATTCTACGGCAAAGGTATTGAATGCGTGTGATGAGATTGGGGGCGTTTTTCGATGTGAAATGAGCGTTTAGGGGGAGGGATGGCTGCTAAAACATAGCAGCATACAGCACAAAAAAGCCCAACCGAGAACGGCTGGGCTGAGTGGTAGGAGCGGAGAGACACCAGCGACTGAATCGCTGGGCACCCTATACATTATATATATATTAGGAGGCGGAGAGTATGACTGGATGCGACATGGAAGCCACCTTCACTTTGACGATGACAGACGAATTGGATGACAGCTGTTCGTCGATGTCTATGGCGCTGGCATTAGGAAGTGCGTAGGACATATCTCTGGCACCGTCAGCATGAGTATAGACACAATGAAAATCGTGTCCCTGCAATGCGTCAACAGCCCTTTCTGCAAGGGTTTTGTCGTTTTTCAGCGGGATTTGCAAATCATGCTTATAGACCGTTCCTGCCTGTTGGCGACCTGTTGAAACCTTCAGTGTTGGAGCGTCCGTCATTTCGCCCTCAGTCTCTTCCGACACAGAGAGCGCCACCGACAAAGCCGGTGTACCAGAGAAAAAGTTGTTTTCCACCAAAGACTGAATGCTGATGGTTGGCGGCACAGGGATGGAGCATTGGGAAGCCGGATAGATATCGATGCGAACGATATCATCCAAACGGGACTCACGGCAATTCAAATCGTTCATAATTGTACTTTTTTTATGGGGTTATTTAAATTCTGCAACAGAACGTGACACACTGTCAACATAAAAAACACGAAAATACAGTTGTTTTTAATCTTTTTTGTTGTTTGATTTTGAACTTTTTTACATTGAAAATTCTTATTTCTCATCATCATATTTAGGTAGGCCACCATAGCGCTCGTGTTTATCGATGCGCGTAATCAAATCGTTGCCGATAATGGTAGGATCTTTGACCAGTTGGCGAGCCTCCTGTTTCCATCGATAGGAGAGGCGACGCAATCCCTCTCGTTCGTTCTGATTGTGCGACACAGGTATGTCGTATTCCATGAGGAAGCGCTCCAGTATTTCCACGTTAGAGCGTTCGATATGATTAGCCTTTGCAAAGATCTCGTTTTTCTCCACGAAATCCATATAACGACGAATGAAGTTATTGCGTAGTATCTGGCGCAGTTGGTTGGCCGCACGGGTATCGAGCGTATATGACTTGCTGATGCGTTGCACCCGTCCGTCGATGAAGACCTCACGAGGAACGGCTATACACAGGAACTCGTAAGCCTCCGTCTTTGTTTTGTTGGGCAATCGTTCCAGCGTACATATCTCAGCATAGGTGAGATAGTCATCAGGATTGCGATTGATGATAGGTTTGCCACCATTGGGTAGGCGGCCACGGAGCATATTCTGCCAGGAAGACTGCGAATAGCATGATGCCCGATGCTGTTGCGCTTCAGGAATGATACGCAGTCCGTTGGTGAGCACCACATATTCCTCTGTATATTGTGAGAACTCGATAGGTGTAGTCATTGGCAGCGACTGACCATCGCCGATGGCTCGCATGAAAGCAGCCACATATTTGGAAGTACGCAGATAGATGTTAGCCATAATCAATATTCTTAATGCAAAGGTAATACCCGCTGGGCGAACCAGCGGGCACCCTATTCATCTTCGGTTTTCAATTTCAGTTCTTCGTTAGTGATATATTCGTTGCAGACAGCAGCAGGGAGGTAGGTATGCACCGTGAATGGGTTAGCAGCCACGATAACCAGAGTCTCACGGTTGTTACTGCCTACTTCTGTCTCTGTATCTTTCTTGATCCATGCGGTGACGATGGAACGGGCATCCTTGATGTCGTGTGCCCAGCAGACAAACTTACGTTTCTTAACCCAGGCTTCCTTGTTGTTGGTACCATCCACCCACATGTCGGCACGGGCATAGGTGGCCTGTACCTTGAACGGCATCTTGACAGGTGCTTCCTTATCCTTTTCCAGCGCCTCCTTTTCAGCCTGGATGTCAGCAGCTGTGCGTCCGATAAAGGTGAGGTTGTCGAGCATTTCCACATCGAGGATATGGAATGATGACGCATGTTCACCAAAGACCTCTTCTGTGGCACCCTCGGTGTAGTCTGTTGCGAGGTCGATAGCCTGGCGCATAGACTCAGCACGGCAGATGACCACGCCCATCTTAGAGCCGGAAGACTTCATGGTGACTTTGACATGTACGAGACGGTAGAACTGGCGCAGTTCCTCGGCACGTCCTGGTGTGTTGGTCACAACAATCTCCGTGATACCATACTCCTCGATGTCTTTAACCATCTTAGAGTCCACTGCCTCGTCACGGTCGAAGAGGATCTGATTACGTTCGATACTGACGATTTCCTGCGTATCTTCATCCACAAAATCCTCATTCCATTTTTTACAGACACGTTCTGCGAGGAACATGCCGATGCCGTCCTTTGGTGCGACGGTCTTTTTCAGGTAGTCTTTTCTGAGCATAACTTTTTTATTTAGGACCAGCGGAAAAACGCTGGGCACGGTTACTGTTTAGACGGGTCACGATGGCAGAATGCCTCACACCACATACGGCGGTTGACTGTTTCGCCCGTTGTGGGACAGAAGTAGCCACGAGGTGTTTTCTGCTGACTGTTAGCACAAGTGGTGCAGTTAGTTTCTTCGGACCATCCTTTGATGATTGTTTCATTCAAAGAGGCGAATACCCTACCCAAATCGGCGACAGCCTTTATAACCCCTGTGATTGGTTTCTCGCTGTCAGAACCAGCGAGCACAGTGTGCATCTGCAGGAAGTCGGCCACGGCCTTTTCGAGTCGTGCGCCTCTGGATGCTTCGTGGTCTTTCATCAGATAGATAGCCTTGCAGAAGATGGCGAGTACCATGCAATCGACGAAGACCTGGAAGCGATAGGGGCAAATGGAAAACAACGGTTGCAGCCAGCCAAACATTGTGGTAGGATTGACTGGCTTAAAGCCCATACACTGAACAATAAAGGCTGCTTCCTCGAAGCGCTCTTTATAGTCGGTAGTGCCAGTGATAGGGCCTGAGAGATAAATGCGGGGACGTTTCATATATTTATTATTTATATATCCAACAGGTCATGGATGGCTTGGTCGCGAACCGTTTTGTATAAGAAACGCTGTCCGCATCGGGAGCACTCGTAACGGTAACGAGTCTTTTTGCCATCTGCATAATGAATTTCTACCAGATGCAGCTTGTGTCCGAGGATGCTGCAGAGGATGCGATGCCAAATCATATCCATGTATGTCCGTTAAAAGTTCGAGTATATAAGTGAACAGAAAACCAAATTTATTTGGCTATTTCCAATCCGTATGCGTAGCGAGTATCATCAAACTTGTTTGAATAGTCGAGGTGCTATTGGGGAAGGCGAAGCTTATTCAAATAACAACTCTAATTCCTCTGCAATTATTCTTTTTTCTGTATGTTCAACAGCATTCATGCCATTGCTATTCATCTCCTTTGATAAACTTTGGTAAAGAGAGTTTGCAATATGCCACATTAATACAGGAGGAACAGCATTCCCTATGGCCTTATATTTCCTTCCATCTGAAACGGTTCCTAAACTATAACTATCAGGAAATGACTGTATTCTTGCGCATTCCAAAGGTGTAAACCTTCTATATCGTCCATTAATTAAGAGCACAGGATCGGTAGAATTAATACTAACCTTTGCCAAATGGGAACTTATAGTGTTACATGGTTCATCCAAGTTCTGAACCCTTCCTTTGTTCATCTTATCTTTAACAGCCATCATTCCATCAACAGCTTTTTGGCTGAAATACCATTTCTCCTCAGTGTTGGCCTTAGAATCTAAAACAGTACTAAGAGCAATCTTCTTGTTTTTGGTAGTTGCTTTAGGAAAAGCGAACTTGAAGAAATCTTCCTGTTCTCTGAATCCAACAATTATAATTCGTTCTCTTTTTTGTGGTATTCCATAATCTGACGAGTTAAACAATCGCCATTTTATATGATAACCAGCATTCCTAAACTCAGTTAGTATCATTGGAAAAGCCTTCTTCCCATTGGCAGATAATAGTCCTTTAACGTTTTCTGCGATAAAGAATTTTGGTTTTCTTTCTTTCAGTACCTTTACCATTTCAAAAAACAACATTCCTCTTTCGTCCTTAAATCCTAAACGAGGTGGATTTTGTGCCGAAATAGAAAAGGACTGGCATGGGAATCCGCCTATAAGCATATCGAAATCTGGTAGCTCGTTGTAGTTCAAATCCTTGACATCCTTGATGATACATTGATGTTCGAAGTTTTGATTATAAATTTGAGTACAATAGGGGTCATTATCAATGGCAAAAACAATATCGTAAGGTAACTTGGCATAGTCATGTCCAAGGTATTGAAAACCACCTAATAGCCCAAGGTCCATTCCCCCACAACCACAGAAGAACGATGCAACTTTTATTCTTTCCATAGTTTTAAAGAGGATTTTATACAATTGGTGGCGCTGAATGTTACCATATTCAATAAGTTGTTTAAAATAAAGTTTGTTGCGATAATTCTAATTTGATATTCTTTTCAGCCAGTGCATAATACTCAGGATGAAGTTCAAAGCCTATATAATGACTTTTCTCTTTGATAGCTGCTACTGCTGTAGTGCCGCTTCCAAGAAAAGGGTCGAGAATTACCCCCCCCATTGGCATGAAATAGTGGATGAGCGTCTGAGGTAAGAGGGTAGGGAATGCTGCCCGATGACCTCCTTTGTGGTTCTTTCCAATTCTCAACACATTGGAAAGTTTACCACGTTCAGCGTTCAACAGAGGGAACTGGCGGCCTTTACAGTCGTGCTTATCGAAAGCAATGATAAATTCATACTCACAGTTGAGCACTCCTGAGTGCATGGCCGGTTCAGACGATTTCTTATCCCAAATAAGGATATCGCGGATGCGTTCAGCATAATGGCCCATCATCTTCATCAGAGCCACCTTATTTCCTGTTATCATCATTATGTTATAGAAGACAGGTCCTTTGCTGACACGTAACATTTCGTCGATGCACTGACATTGCCAGTTGAAGTAGTCATCCATTGACATTGCATCATTCACACGGTTGTCGTAACGATTGGCCGGAAGACCTGTATATCCAAACGTTTCTCCTTTCGTCCATTTGGTATATTTACCAGAATGAATGCGTAGGCCGAAGTTATAAGGCGGTGAAGTGATAACAGCATCTACGCTGTTATCCTCCATCTGCCTCATACCTTCGAGACAATCCATGTTATATATGGTGTCAATGTTCATCATATTACTTCTGCTCTTCAGGAATTGGTTTGAAGACCAGGGCCGACCATAGCGCAGCGAATTGGCGACCAGCGTATTTCGCGAGTTCGCTCGATTTGAAGGCCAGGCGAGCGCCGACGGCCGTGTGCGAGCGCGAGAAACCGTAATACGAGGTCGCATACGAAAGACCGCAGCGCGCACCGATATTCGCGTTACCCCCGACGAGCAGCAGCAGTGCCTTATCATCCTCACTCATTTCGTCTATCTCCTTCTGGGTATAGAGGTAGAAGTAAGGATAGTAGCGATATTCATCCTCTGTGAACTGTGGCACCCATCCTTCATTGAGGGCATAGGTGATGATGCGCAGTTGGATGTAAGCAAGCAGGTCGGGTGTACGTGGCGAGTTAAACTGGAGGTCGGTCATCAGATCGTTAGCCAGTTTGTCGCCAGCCTGAGCACGACGATTGAGGTCATCGCAAGCATCCTCAAAGGTCTTGATGCGCTCTGTGACGGGGCGAGGGTCGGGGACGTACTCTTCAGCAGGAGTCAGACAGTTCCAATCCTCTGCCAAAATATCCTCCCATGAGGGAATGTAGTAGGTGGCAGATGCCGGTGTTTTACCGTCGTCTGTGAAGGTAATCATAATCACCTGGTCGTGGTAGGATATTTCGCCACTTCCAACGGTGCTAATCTTTGGTTTGATAGCTGCTGGCAGGGATGTCATCTTTGGCACCACATCCTTTGCTATACACTGGGGGATCTGCATGACGATTTCCTGATTGTCATGCCACGTAGAACGGGAGGCATGGCCACCCTTTTTCAGACATTCAATAACTGCTGTAAAATTCATATTGTGATGAGTTTAGGACCCAGCCGAGAGCGGCTGGGCACGATGGTTAATCTTTTGTCTCGGCGACGGAATCACCGAGCACTGGGTTACATAAATCTGGGCAGATAGACCAATCACGGCAGAAACGGCGGATAGACTCTTTCCAGAGGATGCGGAAGTTGTGCTCTTTGGAGAGGCGCTGCACTTCACGGATGAAGCGCTCACACTGGGCGGAGTCATAGCGTTTCTTGCTGTAGGGAGAGAGCAGGCCAATACGGAACTCCTGACAGTCGGAGGCAATGGTGCGGATGATTGCCAGTGAGGAAACGAAGTCGATGACCGGCTCCATGCTGGCAAAGGTGCGGAACTGCATCTTTGAGAGGTAGATAAGTGCCGTCTGACGCGATACGTTAGCCGGAGCGCCAGGTTCGAGTTCGTCGTGGCCGGTGAGTGTGAAGCCGATGGTGAGGAGGTCACGGTGTGCATAGAGTGTGCCAATTACCCAATCCTCACGTACCCACCATGTAGCTTTGGTGAGGATGATGACGGGCACTTGTTGGCTGAAGGCATATTCAATGCAGCGCATGGTGAGGTTGATTTCCTCACGCAGCATCGGGTCTGTTGAGAAAGAAAAGAACAGCCCGCCATCGGCGGTAATCTGGTCACGATATTTATCAAGTTCTTGGCAGAAAAGATGATACGCTTTCTTAGGATCACCACCGAGTAGGGCCTTAATCTCTGGCACATCCTTACCGAGAGTATGGCCAAACACACCACGCTTACAGTAGCAGTAGGTACAGGAATGAGAGCAGCCGTTGTAGAGGTTGCAAGCCCATGTGCTGTATTCTGCAGCAGCACCGTTAGGGCGGTAGATGGCGAGGTTCTTTGTCTTGCTCATAGTCTATTTATCATAACAGTTATTTTGTTACGTTGTTTCCTTTGCTTTTTCGCAGACGAAAATCAGTGCTTGTTTGAGGACACCTGTTGCTGTTTCCCACTGACGTTGCAGTGCGTTGATGGCCACTTTTTTCTCGTGTTTGAGGTCATAGATTTTCTTCTGCGTATTGATGTCATTGAGTTGCATCTGATGATCGAGGTTGTGCATTTCCTGACGCAGAGCCAATGCTTTTTCGCGCTCATCGGGTGTGCCACCAGAGGGCAGTTGTGACCGTTTGAGGTCGATAAGGCAGATGATGCGGTTGCGTTCTACCTGCTGTTCGGTACGGACGTTGAACACGTCATTGTCGCACTTGGTACGGATCTGCATGATAGCTTCATCACGGTAGGTATTGACTTTACCAAACCATGCTCGTACTTCTTCCTCGGAGAGCTGTTTCAGGTCTTCCAGGGGGGGGTAATTTACGAATTTTTGTTCCATTGTTGTAGATATTAAGAAATTGATACTATTGTAACCCAGCCGAGAGCGGCTGAGAATGCTATACGAGCGTAGCTGCTTCACCTGCATAGATGCGCATAGCCGGAAGGATGGCATCGTGGATGAGTTGAGCAGCGATGTGGGCGTTAGGATGCGGTTTGCCTGTCTCTCCAGTAAGACGGAGGCGCATGATGTTGCGCCACTCGAAGACGTTGTAGGTGTAGGCGACGCGTGTTCCAGCGTCGAGTACCAGGAATCCTCGTGCATCCTGAGCAGGAAGACCGAGTAAAAGGGCGAGTTTATAGGCCCATTCGCTACACTTCCACATGACACGGGCCAACAGTCGCTTAGACCAGTGTGCGCACTGGAACCAATGAGGCAGACAGATGGTGATGCCACCCTTTTTGCCAAAGTTGACGTAGCGGGTAGATTGTTCTGCGATGTTGTTGGGCGACGTGCGGTTTAGTTCGCGGCTGGTAGATATCTGCGTAGTAACACAAACCGTATAACGCACCAGGTTCATAGCTGCTGGGAAATTATCAGACGTAGCGTGACCGATGAACTGCTGGAGTGTCACCTCGTAGGGACGCAGCATTTCTTCGATGCTGGGACTATCCATGAGATACTGGATATTGGTGCTAATATAATAGCAGCGTGTCTTTGCCTTTTTATCCTTATGGTAACGGATGCCTACATAGGGTGTGTTTGTGAGGACCGTAAAGAGCCAAAGCGGTGGTTGAGAGGACGCTTTCTTACCACCCTTGCTGGGTGTAGCGTTAGTCAGTTCTGAAGGAACGACATCAGGGATAATGAAGTAACGTGATCCATGTCTGAACATCGACAGGTGGTTACGTTTCTTCAGCATTTCACAGAACTCTTCTGCGGTTTTCTTGCCGCCTTCAGAGGCATAGCAGAGACGGGCAGCCCGTGCTACCTGTTCGTGCCAGTCTTCAGGAGCCGGCCAAAGTTCGACTGATGGTTTGATGAGATACATATTATATTTATCTGAGAGTTATGCCCACTTCCTTACACCTGGCAAAGAAATAGTTGATGGTGATGGTCGTGGGATTGTTATTGTAATCGAATTTGCGCTGACAGTCGGTAGCGTTGTACTTCTGACTGATGGCAGATACACGATGAAAGAACTTGCTACCCCATGGTTCTGGGAGCGTAGCCAAAGACATGCCGATACGAATCCACACATCGTAGTCGTTGGTGATATCGGTGTGCGTGAGTTCCAGTTTCTGCACCAGGCGCTCCACCTTTGTAATCAGTTCGTCATCGGTCTCGATGCGCTGGGTATATACGGCTGCCTTGGGAGCCAACATCTGTTCGCCAAGGTCCACCCCTGAATAGGGAATGGCGTTGGCGTTGATGTATGGCTTATCGTCGTAGGATGCGAAACGGATGCGTGTTACATCGGCACACTTACGATCGAGTGTGATGCCCAGGGCACCATACTCACGGATGAGCGCTGCAAACTGTTGACGGTGGTACTGAGGGTATGCCAGCGGTATGAGTGCGAAGTAACCCGTTCCTGAGCATGACTTCATCAGTAGTGCCACCTCTGGTCGATGGCGGAGAGTGCGCAGGATGACCTTCATATCAGCGAGTGACTGGTTATCCTGATGATCAATATCTATACAGAGGAAGCCGGTGTGCTGTAACAGGTGAGCCTGACGGCGCGACACATTCTCATAGCGTTGGTATTTCTCATTCCACACCTCGCGAAGTTCAAAGAGGCCGGACAGCGTTGCTCCTGGGAGGAGCGTTTTCGTCTGGCGGTAATCATCCCGTGCCTTTGCCTCTTTCTCTCCATACTGAGCCACCATAGCCCGCAGCTGTTCTACTACGGGTTTCCAGCGCTCCGTCAGACAGAACTCGCGAATTGTCATCTGCTGGATGATTTCGCCAGTTTCCATGTCAACAAAGCGCCCGTAGTTGTCGTGGGCATCGGTATAAACAGAACAGAGAACGTCGAACGGATCAGTCATACCTTATTTATTATTATAATAGCGATGGGTAGCAGCCCAGAACCATTCGACCGTGATATTGAGGAACCAGGCTCCGAATAAGCCTGTACCAATGAGCCAGAATGATCTGAAGAACATGAGTGAGAGTCCGAATGCGGTAGCCGTCAACAACAACTGTACGCAGAACTCGATGCGATAGTCTTTACCGAAGTAGCTATGTCGCCAGCGCCATTCCTTCTCGTTGGACGGGTCCTTAGCGAACTGGACGGTAACAAGACCAACTGTTGAGAATGCCCCCATGAGGAAGCCGACCAAGAAAGCCCAACCAGCGATGAGCGGGTGTTGCCACTGGCAGATGCCTATGATAGCGGCGATGAATACCCAGTTGAGTAGAATAAGATAGGTTTTCATATAAACTGAGATTATATTTGTTATTTTGCCGCAAAATTAAAGATAAACTTTGATTTTACAAAATAAAATACCAATTATTTTCTAATTTGATATAAGTTTTAACACTTTCGAGGGAGATTTTTCCCTGAATGGGGAGATTTTCTTCCTTGAACTTTCAAAATAACTTTTTGCAGCCCCATCCATCGGAACATGCAAGGTGAAAATTCTGGGTAAAAGTTGTGGAGAGTTGGAAAAAGTTATCAAAAAGACGTTTTTGTTTTCGTGTAAGTCGTTGATACTCATTACATTATCATAGTAAAAAGTTATTTTTACCCATTTCTCTACAAACTTTAGCGCATACAGGAGAAAAATAGAAATTCAGAAATTACACTGAAAAGTAGCAAAACGCACCGCTTAACTGCTTACCCCGTTCCCCCACAACTCGTTGATACTCAAAGGAGAAAGCGGAGCTTTCGCTTTATTGCTCAATCACTTTTAGGGTACGGGATTTTATCATTTCTTCAAAAGAATTTTTCGCAAAATTAGGATGAGGTATGCCAAAATAACGTCATTTTTACTTTTTGGAGGGTAAAAATGAGGGAGAGGCGCGGTAAATAGGGGAAAGAGAGGGAGAAAGATGCCATCCTCGAAATTACTTTTGCCATCACTGAGGGGCGCGGGGTAGATAGATATGCCCAGCCAAGAACGGCTGGGAGTGGAAGAGGAGTCCTGGTCGCTATGACATAGCGACATGCAGAACGGGAGCGGGAAAATAATTAGAAAATAGTGGCGAAAAAGTTTGGTGATGTCGCGGAAAATGATTACCTTTGCACCATGTATTAAATTGGGGTAATATGCGCCTATTTGCGCTATATAGAGGACAGCGGCGTTGCCGCTGTGAATGATACCACCGTAGGTGCCCCAGCCAATGACACTGACGCTGACACAGCGCCTTGCGGCGCTGGATATTACCGATGAGCGCGGAGGAGGCGATACAATCGCCACACAATAGACGAAGACAGATACAGGCCCAGCCGATAACGGCTGGGCTTTTTGATTAGTAACGAGCGATGGAGAGGATGATAGAAAGGCGGTGGCCGTGCTTCACAGCACAGCCACCGAAAGAAGACATTACCGACAGAGCGGTAGTACAAGAATAGTTAGCGAAGCCCAGCGGAGAGGCGCTGGGCACGGTGATTAGCCAGCGCGAGAGATTACCAGGCTACTGTTGGTGCCACCGAAACCGAAGGCGTTGCAGAGAACGGTGGTTAGCGTGGTGACGGTGGGCGCTGTTGGAATGCGTAGCGTAGCTGCTGCTGGGTCGATGGTGCGGAGGTTGATGTTTGGTGCTATGAAACCACCTTGCATCTGTATGAGCGCATAGACGATCTGAGAGACACCCGACATCCAGCACTCGTGACCTGTGAGCGCCTTGGTGCTGATGACGAAAGGATGAGAAAGACCTTTATCAAGACAGAAGCGGTGGATGGCTTCTGCCTCGGCACGGTCGCCATCGGGCGTGGAGGTGGCGTGAGCCATGATAGCGGAGATACCAGGACCCAGCGAAGAACCGCTGGGCACAGTGGCGGCAGACAGGGCGGCGGTCATGGACTGGTAAATAGCATCGGCAGAGGGAGAAACGAGGTCGGGACTGGTGGAGAAGCCATAGCCATCGACCGTGGCCAAGGGTTTTCTGTTTCCCATGGCGGCATGTCCGGCTGTTTCGAGGATAACGCAGGCAGCGCCACCAGAGGGCACGAGGCCGTCGCGCTCTGTGTCGAATGGTCGTGAGGCAGCTGCTGGGTTGTCGGTACGCTTGCTGAAGAGACCGAGTGCATCAAAGGATGTATAGGCATGTAGTCCTACCTCCTGAGCGCCTACCACAATGCAGCAGTCCAGTTGACCGGACTGAATGAGCGAATGAGCGAGACCGATAGCGTGGCCACCACCGGCGCAGGCAGCAGAGACGGAGAGTGTGAGGCCACCGATGCCAAAGATGGAAGCCAGCGACATAGATACTGAGCTATTGAGGGTGCGGAACACCATGCCGGCACCCAGTCGTCGGCTGTCATGGTATTCCGCCATGATAGCCTCTGTCTCAGCAAGAGCGCCAGCGGTGCTGTCATTGCTAACGATAAGGCCACAGCGATAGAGGTCGCTGACGGGAGCCATCGTCAGCGCCTCTTTCATGGCCATGTAGCCATATTCGCCAGGTTCTGAGAGTGTGATGCGCTGAGAGCGTCGCAATCCCTGAGCCTTGATGTCGGGGCGCGGCACGATGCCGGTAAGCGGCGACTGGTAGCCGTAGGCTGTGCGTTCAGTATCGATGCCGATGCCACTCTTGCCGAGACGCAGGGACTGTTCGGCCTCCTGAACGGACCGACCGATGCAGGACCAAATGCCTATGCCTGTGATTACTGTGCGTCGCATAGGCTGGGCTTTACTTCGATGATAGAGCGGATGAGGTCGCGCAGGGTGTGCGTGTTCTTCGCATCTGTCATGTCGAGTTTAATGTTGAAGTTCGTTTCACACATCATAATGAAGTCCACAATGTCGATAGAATCGAGATTGAGGTCTTCATGCAGATTGTCGTCGAGGTGGATGTCCTCGGCTGCAGGCATGTTGTCGAAGTGGGCTGTGAGGAGCGCCACGATACGAGCGAAAAGTTTTTCTTCCATAATTTGATGAATTGATAATTTAATGAATTGATGAATTTATGAGAACCCAGCCGAGAACGGCTGGGCACGGTGACTAACCTTTCCAGAGACGGTCGCCGGAGTTACGACGCATGAAATTAGCGCCATCCTGAGACTCCTGAGCGATGCCACCACGTCCGTACTTGTTGACATGGAGGCCGTTGCGCTTGATAGACAGCATAACCGCTGTAAACTCAGAGAGAGAAGAGCGGAGTCCGTCGATATCCTCTTTGGTGAGAGTGCCTTCACCCGATGGAGAGCCATCGGGCACGGTGGCGAAGTCGGAGAGGTTGCCTTCGTCATAGGTGCGATAGGCATGGCCATTGGAGTAGTTCTTATCAAACTTCACGATAGCCGCGAGGAGATCGGGACGTGCCATTTGCATTGCTGCTGTTGTCTCGCGTCCAATCACCATTTCAGGACCACGTTCACCCACCAATGACGGTTGACCGTTGACCATGGTGGCGATAGGTGACGTTACGAGACCCGTCTGCAGTTGTGGCACCTGGCGAGCCTGATAGACATAGCCATCAGAACCGAGGACAGGCGTTCTATCCCCGCCGGCAGCACCGACGGGCGCACTGGAGCCCGCTGGTGAAGCAGCGGGAGTAGTGGAAGATGGAGAGTAGCCAGATTGAGAGGGACTTCCGGCGGGAGAACCGCCGGACACACTTTGGACGTTACCACTGTCATAGGTGAGCATACCCGTGGCGAGTTTGACGTTAGGGCCAGAATCGGAAGAAGAAGCATCGCTACCACCACCGCCAAAGGCAGCATCTATAGCCCATGAGAGCAGTCCCATCAGCAAGGCGGTGATGACACCGATAAGCGGAATACCCCAGAAGCCCAGGGTGCCGATGATCTTAGCTGCACCACCGGCAATACCGAGGGGCACCTTCTTCGCCGTATTACCAGCTTCCTCCGTCAATTCAACCGTATTAGCGGCAGAGTGTTGTGTGAGACGTGCTGCATCGCCAGTAGTCTGAGCTGTCAACATCAGCGACTGGTAGAGCTGCTGTATTTGCAGCATGGTCTGCTGGTGCATTGTCTCATCCATTTCCTCCTGACGGTAGTAGAGTTGCTTAGTGACACGGCGCGTGAGATCCTGAGCGATGAGTTGCAGGGACATCTTCACATACGACTTCAGCATGTCTTTCAGCAAGTCTTTCATCTTGACATCCGACTGTTCGGTGTCGTAGATCATGTTACCCAGCGACTCCCCTACCCCTTCGGCAAAGGTGTTCAGCGGTTCGGAGAAGTTTTGGAGCAGAGATACCCGCTCATGGAACTTACGAGCCACCTGGTCGGCCATGTTAGACTGAGCCTCCATCATCTGACGTTTAGCATCCGTCAGCTGCTGTTCAGAGATCTTATCCTGTTCACGCAGACGCGCCATATCCTCATAGTAGAGACGGGCACGTTCAGCCAGCAGGCGATAGCGCAGGATTTCGGGGTCAGAATCGATGTTCCAGGACATACCCATCTGCTGTCCGATGTTCTTATCAGACTCGAAGCGCTGCTGGTCGCTGTTGATGGTTGACAGCTGCTGTGTTGACTGGTCGATACTCTGAATGGTAGGATTGTTATTAAAGATGAAATCCGCCCGACGTTTTGCCTCGTCGTAGGCTTTCTTCTGAGCATCAGTATAGGCATCAGAGTATTCGATGAGTTTCTGGTAGAACACCTTGAACTGGTCAGCAGACATATCGAGCAATGACGAGAGGCCCGTGCCGGCGAGATAAGACTTGTAATCCTTACCGAAGAGGATAGTGAGCACCTTATCAGGTGCATCCTCACTGTTGGCATCGACAGAGAGCAGGTCAACGACATTCTTACGGGCCGATGCAAACGCCTTTTGCCACTGTTCGGTACGGTCATCGAGGAACTGTTGGATAGCCTCGTTGTTACCCTTCTGCGACCACCCCATCATCTGAGCAATCTGTTCAGAGGTCAGTTCGGCGACACCAAACTGTTCCATCTGGTTCTCGTAGTCGAGGTTTACCTTGCCCGTATAGTTCTTTTCCAGAAGCACCTTCTGGCGGTCCTGGTAAGCCTTATTCTGTTGGTTAGCGTTTTTCAGTTCATTCTCAGTAGCCTTACGCCATATCTGATCGAGAAGCACAGAACCATTCTGTCCCAGTTCTTTCGAGAGTACCGTAATCATTTCCTTCAGTTTGTCGATATCATTATGGATGATGTTATCGAGCAACTGTGTGGACTGGTTAGTACCATCCTCAGACAGCGGTTCGTAGAGGTCGTTAATCATCGACTGGCGGAAGTCAGCCCAATCGTTCTCAGTGCCAGCGATAGCCTGACGGACATTAGCCAGTGCATTATTCATTCGGACGGTCATACCATCAACGAGTTTCTTCTGGAGTTCAGAATCCATGCCCGTCTTAGTAGCCATTTCCGTAATGGCAGCAATCTGACGCTCGTAGTAGTTCTTGACATTATCGACGATAGCCTGAGCCTTAGCCTGTTCCTCCTTCATTTCCGCACGGAGCGCCTTGCGTCGAGCCGCTTCCTCAGCCTTGCGGCGACGTTCTGCCTCTTTATCGGGTGCATCGTTATCAAGAGCACCAGGAGACTCGTCTTCGGTGGCGGTGACGAGATCATCTTCAAACGGCTTCCACTTTTTATTGACGCGGTTCATGGCATTGGTAGCCGAGTAAGCCTGCGAAGCATAACGGGTGGCAGCATAAAGCATCTGTTCAGCCTGGGTAAGGGCGCGGGTGTTGTTGGCACGGATCTCGTTTGGTGTGAGTGTGCTTTCAGGACCGCTATTCATTCGCATGTCACGAACATAGCCATGCACATCGAACCATTCCGTCGGTGACTTGCTGGAACGAGACTTGTAAGCATCAGCGGCTATTTCGCCATTGACACCCAGTTTTCTTGCCAGGTCTTTGTTGATTTCTTCGACAGACTTGCCGGCTTTCTGCATATCATCGACATAGGCTTTGAGCCATGTGCCGTTGTAGGCAGAGCCACCCGCCACGTTGTCGTATTCCGTGAGGCGGTCGGCAGACCATCCGACACGAGGAGACACCTGACTGGTGATGTCCTTTTCCTTCATCTGGAGGGCAATCTTCGCACGGAGTTGCTTTACCACCTCCTTATAGGCTTTGGCGATATCATCAGCCGTAGATTTCTCGGTGAGCATCTTCGAGAGATACTGGCCATACTCCTTGTTAAAGTTACGAATAGCAGCCGCACGTTGACGTGAGCCGTTGGCCGCTTCGTCGATAGCCTTCTTAAAGCGCTTCAGGCGGTCGTCAGCAATAGCAAACTCACGGTTAAAGTCGGACATGGTGCTATTGAAGCCCTGCATCCACGTTGTTGCCTCGTTGCCTTTCTTGATGACAGAAGCGATGGCGATAGCGAGACCCGTGAGAAGAGAGATACAGAGGCCGATGACGTTCATCTTCTGGGCCGTATTCAGGGCGTGCCATGCAGCCACCAATCCCTTTGTCTGCAGGGTGGCGAGTACCGCATTCTTACCCATGAGTCCGATAGACGATGCGAGGCCGATGATAGCGACAGAGGCACCCTTGAAGAGCAAACCTGTGAGGATTGCCGGCAGGAGTGCGAGGAGTATCTTCAATTCAGCAGCAATCAGTCCGAGGAGGTTTTTCATTATCCACATGGAAGCCTCGTTGGAAGTCATCGACTTCGAGAGGTCGTACCATGCCTGAGCCATCTGCTTGACCATATCCACCCCTTCAGGGTTGGTGAAAGCCTTTGCCCAGAGGTTGTTACCCTTTTCGAGAATGGCATTGGCTGTGTCCTGTTTCAGAGCATACTCATTAGTAAGAGACGTAGCTTCCTCAAAGGCGACGTTAGACTCTTCGACATGAGCACGAACGGTATCGACATTCTTAGACATGGTAGCCATGACACCTATCAGGCGCTGTCCCTCAGAACCGAGGTCTTTCCAGATGTTGCCAAGGGCATTCATATTACCCTTTTCGCGCATCTTCTCCATGATCTGAAGAATAGCCTCCATCGCCTTACCCTGTGAGAAGAGGTTATTGATGGTGCCCTTCTCCATGTTCAGCTGCTGTTCAATCAGGTTGTGGTTGGTTTGCAGCGACGTGAAGAGTTTACCGAAAGCCGTGGCCGCCACTTCAGGAGCCTGCCCAAGTGCATCGGCAGCAGAGCCGAGTGCCAGCAGTTCGGGCGTAGTGATGCCCGTGATGCGGGAGAGACCCGTGAGGCGCTTCGCGAAGTCCACGATATGCGTTCCTGATGCCGTAGAAGTGGCCGAAAGCTGGTTGATGGATGAGCCGACAGCAAGCATGGAGCGTTCGACACCAAGTTTGGGTATCAGTCCCATGGTATCGACGAGCTTAGAGATCTGCAAGAGGCTGTCATCGCCAAGGTCATCAGACAGTGCCACCTTTACCTGGTCGGCAGCACGGACGAATGCGCTCATGCCTTCTACACCGTACTTTCCGAATCCCATCTTACCGCCTTGATAAGCGAGGTCGGCCAAATCCTGTACCGTAGAGCGCGTGTTGAGTGTTGCCAGGCTGTCAGATAGTTCGTTGACCTCCTTTGTGGCGAGACCCGTCACCTTGCGGATGTCGGCGAGTTGGTCAGAATAAGCCAGGTTGCTTTGCAGCATCCCCTGGAGTTTCTGCTGTGCGATAGAGAACAGTTGGAACACACCAAAGTACATGGAGATATTACGGAAGGTTGTCTTCCATGCAGACCCCTGCCTATTGATAGCCCCAGTGGTGCGTTCTATCTCGCCACGGATAGCGGCGAGTTGTTTTTGCTTATCGATATACTGCTGTTGGTCGCGGTTGAGCTTTGCCATTTCATTCTCCAACTGCTTTGCAGCCTTTTGGAGCGTTTCGAGTGGTGCTTTGCGGAGGTTGCCAGGCTTCAAGAGGTCCCCGATATTCACCAGTTCGTGATCGACACCATCGAGAATGTTTTTCAGCTGCTTCATCTGTTCGTTGAGTTTCTTACGAACAGTATCATTCGTGCCGAGGTTGTTCAACTTCTTCTGAATCTCATCGATGGCAGCCTTTATCTCCTTTGGCGAGAATTTCTTGGGGTCGAGGATGATATTATCAGCCTTTTGCTGGAGTTGGTCGGTGGTCAATTCAATCTGTTTCTCCTTGCCAGCGATAGCGTCCAGTTGGTCATCACACTTTTTCAGTTCGGCATTGATGCGCTCGATCTCAGTAACCACATTGCCCGATGCCGGCAGGATGCCACCCTTACCCAGTTGGTCACGATAAGAAACCAGGTTAGCACGAGCGGTGCGGAGTGCATCGGCAGAAGCCCCACCATCGCTGATGGTAGAGACGGCACGACGCGCCTGTTCGTTTTGGAGCTGATGTAGGATGTTGACCTGTCCCTGATAGGCGCTACTCGTCTTCTGCGTGGACTCCACCAGCTGTTTCTGCTGATTGATGGCACGTTGCAGCCAGGAATCCGTCTGCGTGGAGAGTTCGCCCATGTGCTTTTTGATGTTAATCATTTCGCCATTCATCACCTTAATCTGGTCGGTAATAGCCTTGTATTTCTGGCGTAACTCTTCCAGTTTCGGGCTGGACTCACTGGTGCGCGAGATTTCCTTCTTCACCTGACGGAGCGCCTGGTTCAGTTGAGACAGCGACGCATTAGAGAGGTTGGTAATGACCTTCTCCACCTTTTTCATGTCCGCCTCCTGCTGTTTGATGAGCGCACGGAGGTCGGCCATTTCCTTTTGCAGTTTCTGGGCACGTTGAGCGCCAGTAGCTGTGGACGTGTTGATGGCATCATACGCCTTCTGCAAGCGCGACAGTTCGTTGCGCATGGCTTTTACGGCTGCTACTGGTTGTGCTGAATCCGCACTGATTTTGATGTATATCTGTTTATCGGCCATAATTGGTAGATATTAGAATTGGAACACGAGTGGTGGCAGGTCTTCGATATCACGGAACACCTCTACAGACAGTTCGCGTCCGTAGAAGTCTTCGTAATAGCGCTGCATACGAGAGGCTACATGTCGAGCCTCCATCATTATCGATGGTCGGGCGCTTTCGCCCATGACGGCAATCCACTGGCGGACATAGCGGCGGTTATGGCGGGCCTTACGGTCACGGCGCACCACGTCGAGCGGTCGGCCACCGACAGTACCCATATCGACGAAACGCAGATAGTCGCGGAAACCGAGGCTGATAGCTTCATGCCCAGGAGTGGCATCGATGCGGGAAGTAAAAGAGCGGGCACCTTTACCTGTTGCATACCATGAGCCATGTCTGTGACGATACTCGTTGACCTGACGGAAGCCTGGGTAGATCTCCGTCGGGAACACATGCTGTGTCTGCATGTTCGCCTGAAGTGCTTGCACGGCATCCATCGCGAAGCGGCGCAGGACCACATTCGGGCGACGCATTGGTTTTTCGAGTTGTGCTGCCATTGTTCTTATTTTGCACAAAGATACGAAGAAGCGGCAGCGAGGACGGGACAAAAAGACCCAGCGGAGAGGCTCTGGGAGGAAAAGAAAAACCCAGCCGAGAACGGCTGGGAGTGGTGGAGAATGTCGCTATGGCATAGCGACAGACGGAACGAGGAAGAATGATATTATACTGCTATACGATTTTCTTTTGCCAGACGAGCACATAATGCCTCACAAAGCACTCGGCTCATATTCACCTCTACAGCATTACCGATAAATTTCTTTTGCTCTGCCTGAGTTCCTATAAGCACGTAATCTTCTGGGAAACCCATAATCTTTTTCAATTCAGTAATTTTAAGCATACGCATCTTTATATCAACGATGCCATACATAGCCATAAACTCTTTAACCTTTTTAGTCATAGGGCTGTCATCTTCATAAATAGCGATACCAATACCTTTTTCGGTACTAATTAAATATGGTGGCATCTTATCCATCCGTGCTATCAAAGTAAAACAAGGGTTATCAATACTACTACCAGCACTGAAAAACTGAGGATTTACCAAATAATGTCTTACCCTTGTCGTTAAAGTAGTACATGGTACATTTATACTATGATTATGATCTTTCCCCCCGTAGTATTCCGTGAGGTACTTTGCTGATACAATTTTTTGCTTAGGAGTTGTTAGTACAGCCGGACACGGTTTATCTAAATCCGAAAGTTGGCCACCACCACTATATTCATTTGCCATGAACACACTTTTAACGATACCAAATCTATCAGCCGTTGTTATCGTTGGAGCTGGTTCTTCTATTGAATGATTGTAGCCATTACCGTAATAAGCAGTAATGAAAGCATGATGGTCCCTGGTAGTAATAGCACCAGAGGGGCCATCAACAGAAATATTCTTTCCTTCAGGACTTCCACCAAACTGCTTCGACAGAAAATTACATTTTACCAATCCCAACCGATTTTGCACAGCTACAGTAGGACACGGCTCATCAATAGACGGTGCCACATGATGATGGTTCTGGTTCATAGAATTATATTTCAATATCCATGCCTCATGTTGCTTCTTACCTCCTGCAACAAACTTCACAAGACCTGCATAGATGCGTTCAAGAGTGCGCTCACACAAAGGTTTTTTCTTCCCGAAAATACTGGTACCCTCATCATTCAAATCTAATACCTCTTTAACAGGTTTCCATTTGTCATAATCATGGAATAAGCCTCCATCATCCACTACTTTAGTATGAGTTTGTATAGGGAAAACGATAGGAAGTCCATGAAGAGCAAACTGACCAAAGAAACGCTTTCGTGAAGTATAAGCACCAAAATCTGCAGCATTCAGGATGCGCCAGTCGAAGTCATAGCCATAACTGCAAACATTGCGCACCCATCGAAGATACGAAGTACCCTTATGTTTGCTGACAGGTTTTCCATGCTCATCGAGTTCACCCCAACACATAAACTCCTCTACATTTTCAATCTGGATATAGTCAGGTCTAATGGCTTCAATATATCGAAACAAATGCTCCGCTAAAGTACGTGAATCAGCGTCACGAGGCTGCCCACCTTTTGCCCTGCTGAAATTCGTACATTCCAGACTGGCCCATAATACCACATGGGCACCAGGATATAGCGCTTTCATTTTATCCAGGTGTGCCACCAACGGGGATAGTTCCAAAGTACGAATATCCTCTGTAAAATGAAGTGTATCAGGATGGTTAGCCTGGTGGGATAAAATAGCGTTAGCATCGTGGTTTACACAAGCGATTACACGCGCACATTTCTCTCCATAAACTCGCGCATATTCTACTCCTGTAGAAGTGCCTCCTGCACCACAAAACAAATCTATATATAGTAACTTAATATTTTCTTTCATATAGGAATTAAAACAAGAATTACGATTATCAAAGCCGTAATAATTGGACGGCGGCGGGGACGGATGTCACCACGGATGTAGGACTTTGTGGAAGTTCTGGATGGTGAAGGGAGTGGGCGCTTAATGTCGTATGGATCGATGCGCTCCAGCCGTCGTGGATCGTGGTTCTTTTTCTTCTGATGCTTCATTCGCGGTTAGACTGGGTGGCGGACCATTTGAGGTTAGAGAAATGATTATTGGTGCGGTTGCCATCGATGTGGATGACGTGGGGAAGGTTGTCGGGGTTAGGGACAAAGGCTTCTGCCACGAGGCGATGCACCTTGAAGTTCTTACCAGCGAGACGGACACGGCGATAGCCTTTGCCGTTGAAGGATGCTATCTCCTTACAGAGAGCGCCAGGACTCGATGGAGAACCATCGAGCAAGGTGGCTGTAGGAGCTGATAGGACACGGCCATCTTTCGCAATGAAATAGGATGTGCGGCCATGCCGGAAGAAGCAGGCCACCTCTATACGGTGAGTAACACCAGGACAGTTGGTGGCACAGCCCTCATCAGCAACAAGTGACTTTGCGATAAAATCACAGTTATACATATTATCCATTACTTTGTGCCGGTATGTCCGTAACCGCCATCGCCACGTTCGGTATCGTCGAGGACTGTCACGGGGTTCCACTCTGCCTGTTCGTAAGAAGCAATCACCAGTTGGGCGATGCGTTCGCCATCGGTGATCTCGAAGGGGATGTTGCTGAGATTGATGAGCAACACACCGATTTCGCCACGGTAGTCAGCATCGATGGTGCCTGGTGCATTGAGCACGGTGACACCATGTTTCAGAGCGAGTCCTGAGCGTGGGCGCACCTGAACCTCGTAGCCTGCGGGGAGTGCGATATGCAGGCCGGTGGGGACTAATACACGCTCCATGGGTTGCAGAACGATAGGCTCTGTGAGGTTAGCACGGAGATCCATGCCTGCAGACTGAGCTGTGGCATATTCTGGGAGCGCGTGGAGGGAATCGTTGATGATATCTATTTTCATTATTCTTCGAGTTTCATTGGCATACACAATTCGGTGAGGACGGAGTTTTCCGCATCCTCTTTAATCAGCATAGCATGAGCAGGGTCAGAGAGTTCGATACGCACATTGTCGGTACTGATGTTATCCAGCAGTTTCAGGAGCGTAACCGCCTTGAAGCCGATGGCGAAAGCGTCTGGCAGCGTCAGCGGCTTATCCACCTCGGCGAGTGTCAGGTTCTCAGAGGCAGACTTCGAGAAATCGATGTCGGCAGCGGAGAGGTTGACAAACATACCATCCTTAGAGAGCTTGACCATATTAGAGGCATCGGAGGCCATCAGCTGCACACGTTTGAGGGCACCGAGAAGTGATGCCACCGGCAGTATCACATGATAAGGATTGCTCTTTGGAATGACGCTGTTGTAGTTGGGATATTTCTTTTCGATGTCACGAATGGTGAAAGAGATATCGCCAGCACGGAGGCATACATGCTTACCGTCGTACAGCACTTCGATAGCTTCTACACCGAGGAATGGTGTCTGGAGTGATCCTACGATGGTGTTAGGAATGAGGATGACCGTCTTTTCGCCTGACAGGAACGGCGCACCATGGAAATACTCATACTTATAGAGGCTATGGCCGTCGGTACCCACAAAGATAACCTGTTCATCTTTCACGTCGAGGGCTACTGCAGACATCTGCGGACGCAGGGTGTCATCGACAGCCGTACAGCCGTTGGCAGCCTTGACAGCAGGGAAGAATATATTGGCAGGAACGGTGAAAGCCGTTTTAGGTGTGGCCACATCAGCCACCTTGGGATATTCGGCAGAGTCTTCGATAGGTACAGACACCTGTCCGCTCTGATAGATGACACGAGCGATATGTGCGGTCATGTCGATATCGAACGTCACGGGCTGTTCAGGCAGAGAGCCAAGTAGCGGGATGATGTCGGCAGCAGGCAGGCAGAACGGCTGGAATGTGTCGCCAGCATCCATGAGGATGCCCACCGGCATGGTGAGGGCGTTCTCCAGTGACGAGCCAGTGATGAAGAACTTATCGCCTACCTGCGTAAAGAGGTGGCTGGTCAGGATGGGAAGGCTGCATTTGCGTTGGATGACTGCGCCGGTGGCCTTCAGAACACGGAGCAGTTCGCGGGATGATACGTTGAATTTCATTGTTAATGCTTTTTTAGGGACCCAGCCGAGAACGGCTGGGCACAGGGGTTAGAATGGGAGGTCGTCGTTGGCTTCGCCACCGCCAAACGGGTCGTATTCAGAAGAGGCAGGCTGAGTATAGCCGGCTATACCCTGAGCGACAGGTGCGGAACTGTTACGTGGCTGCTGCGTGTTCTGGTCTTCCACCAGGTAGGAGTCGCCCATCTGATAGGGAACCAGCATAGAGATAGCGCGTGAGAGGTCGGTTCCCTGAGTATCGGACTGGTCTTTCCATTCAGGATGATCAGCGATGACACGCGCTTTGAGAGCTGCACGAATCTTGTTACGCTTCTCTTCGGGCAGGGTGTAGGCCACCTGATAGGCAGGGACGTTGTAAAGTGTAATCTCTTCACCCTTACGCATGAGCGACTGCTTGACCGCATCGATGTACTTACCATTGCAAGAGCGCTGGAGGAAGTTCAGGAATGCACGGAAGCCGGAGGCGTTGCGCTTACCCTCATCGCGAGTGTCCTGTTGTATCTCTATGCCATTGATGCCGGCAGGGATGAAGATGCCAGGAATGGGTTTGCCACCCTCTGTGAGCGTGAGATTTAAAAACCTTGCACCGATAAAGGTGCCGATGTCGATAGAAAATCTGTAACGTGCCATAATTTTACTTTTAAGTTAATTTTTTATTGTTATTACGTTGTTTCCTTAGTGAGACCCAGCCGAGAACGGCTGGGCACAGGGACTTAGAAGGGGAGGTCATCTTCTGGCGGTGCGGTAGAGGCAGGTGTGGCGGTTGCTGCTGTTGGCGTGGCAGGAGCAGCGCCAGAAGCCCTTTTGCGCTGACGGCCATCGAGGTAAGAGCGCCAGCGCTGCTGTTCCTCTTCGGTGAGTGTAACCACGTTGCCGTTGTCGTCGGTGATTGGTGCTGGGTCTGGCTGTGCCAGGAATGCCTCGTAAGCCTTCATCAGTTCATCGTTGTTAGCGGGTATGGTATCTTTGCCGGAGCGATAGAAATATACCGCATGTTCAGTGCGTACCAATTCGCGGATCTGCTTAGGTGCAATCGTTGCATCCTCTTCCCACTCACGGCCCTCGAAGTAACGACGCGTACACCAAGCCTGGTGTGCGAAGTAGTTGGTCTGTTCCGCCTTTTTGAGCACCTTACCATCCGCTTTCTTGAAGAGTTGTGGCGGGTTCATCAGGATGCCGGCAGTCTCGCAGTAATCGAGGATGCGGCGTTTGAATGCCTTGGGAGAGAATGAGTCAGTCTTATTTTTCGATGCCTCTGCGAAGTCGGACTTATATTCTTCCAGCATAGAGTCGAGATCGACGGGAACACCATAGACATGTTCCTGAGCGAAGAACACACGAGCAAAACGCAGGAATGCTTCGCCAAGCGACTGCGTAAGAGTACGCTGTTCCATGTACTTCTTCTGAGCATCCACCTTTTCGTCGTAGCGCATGACAAACTGCACAGCGAGGGCGCATATCATGGCAATCTGATTGCGTGAGGTGGCGGACAGTTTTTCAGGAGAAACGGCGTTGAAGTCTGGCATGATGTCCGAAATATAGCGAGCCGCTTTGTTCTTCATTATATTTTGGCCACAGAAGCGATGAGAGAAACCACCCAGACAGACACGGCGCATGGTAGAGTCGTCGAGGTCGTGGAGCGGATAGTTAGACGTGACCACATGGCCAGGACCCTCAGACAATGGGATGGTAATACGATCCTTATACATATAGCGGACGGAGAAATCACCCGTTGTGAGGTTGTAGAGCTTACCAAAGTCAAGACTGGCATCCACATCCTCCCAGTGTACGATGCGGTGTTTGTGGTGCTGGTACTCAGCCAGGTTAGCCGAGAACTCCTTATTACTAATAAGGTCGCGTCCGTTGATGTTCAGGATATGCGCTGCACATCCGGCAAAGATACGCACGAATGTAGATTTACCTGAGCCACCTTCAGCACGATTGGCTGCAGACACCACGTTTTCGATGAGATAAGAGATACAATTAGACTTCGAGTCACGGTAGCGCCAGAGCATACGTCCCAAACAGAATATCAGGTTAGCAAAACGACAATCCAGTTCCATCTGTTCCTCAGAAGAGAACTGTTTGCCGTCGTGAATCAGGCGCTGTTCCTGTTCCCACTCCTCATTCGCAAAGCCACGAATGACGCGGAGCGTGGGCCACATTTCATCCTCATGCTTACCCTTCCAATCGACGAGCCAGCGATGAGACTGTGCCCATAGAGCCAGGTCGTTTTTATCCTGTTCCAGTTGAGACAGCGTATATAGCGGTTTGCCGTTGTCATCCTTTTCAGCCTCTTTAGCCTTGATAGCCTCCAAACGACGACGATATTCGGGGTTCTCTGAAATCTCGAACGGCAGTTCTTTGAGCGGCGTGATGTTCCAATGCAGTTTCTCGCCACGTTCCACGTTGAAGTCTATCTGGTCGTAGGGGAGCAAAGTTATCTCGTTGTCGGTGATGCGGAGGGCACCATTCTCGTAGAAGAAATGTTCGATGTGGCGACCATAGCCCTCGTTATAGTTCATCTTAACAGCAGGCAGCGAGGCAATCGTCTTCTCGTTGATCTCCTTATTCGCACGAAGTACAGACTGCACCATCAGCTCATATTCATCGGGAAGACCAGGGCGAGCGTCGTTGAGTTGACGTGCATACGCCTTCAGGTGTTCGATGGTAGCCTGCACCATAGACTGCGGTTCCAGTTCGTCGGCAAAGGGACCATCGATATGCACATAGCGTCCAATCTTATCCGGCTCATCGGGTCGCACGTCGCGAGCATAACCCGCACTGGCCATAAACTCCCAAAGCGTAGCCGGATTGATGGTATAGTACACCTCTTTCACCATGCCATTCTTATCCCTTTTCTCTTTGCGCTCGAAGGGGTCGCTGCTGAGAGCCGACGTGATACATGAAGAAAAGAGGCGGTTGATGTCCTCATCGTTCTGGAACGCCTCACGCGGCAGCATGTGGTAAGCCAGGAAGAAGTCGCGTACCGTCTGTGAGGGGTGGCAGAAGAGACGAGGGAAATACAGGTGTGCCCTATCAGTCATTGTCTCTGGCAGTTGGGCACGTAGCACGTCACGATAGCGGCAGCTGATGTCACGGGCACGGAGTGTCTGTTTCGTGTCAGAGGCGAAGAGGGTGTAGATGTTATCCGCAAAGCGGTGCATCTTATTATAATGAATATTCGAGAAAGGCACATCGCCATAGGGGAAGCACACATGATACCAACGGTTGCCGAACTGCTTGGGGTATGTGTGTCGCAGTGCCTTCAGGTGGTAGTAGGTAGCAATGGCATCCTGAGCCGAGGTGCAATAGATGACAGCACGAGCCTTGATATCCTTATCGCGGATGGGCACGTCTATCAGTTCCATTTTCGGGTTGCCGTTCTTATCGGAAGACTCCTGCCATTCCTGTTTTACCTCAGTCACCCGTTCCTCTGGGTCGAGTTCCTGAATGGCCTTGCGTACACCCGTCGTGTCGGATGTGCGCAGTTCGACGGCGCGTAAGAAGACCTTATCGCCCGCCAGCCAACGGCTTACCTTGGTGGTGGTATGCTCCTCGGTTGTAGAGAACACCATAGGGGGCTGTTCCTCGATGGCCGGACGGAAGATAGAGCCACAATCCTCGTTCTCATCATCGGCGAGCGCGACAAAGATAGGGTTCCAAGGCGTAGATACCAGCACCTCAGACTGAGGTTCGCCCTGGCGAGAGACAGCAGGCAGCGTCACCTTACCAACCGCATAAACGTGGAAGTCCTTTTGAATCATGGACGGGTGGAAATGCCAGTCAGCCTCTTTGTTGGCCGTATCGAAGCCATACTGTTCGATGCCATCGCGTGAGAGCCATGTGGTGCATCCGAGTGCTGCGAGATCCTGCGGTGTGAAGTCCGTCTTAGGCTCGAATGTCAGCACCTCTTGTGGTCGCACGGCAGTCTCTCGGTAGTCGCGAGCCAGCAGCTGTGGCCACTTCTCTTTGATTTCCTCACGGGTATGTCCCATCTTCTCGGCCAATCCGAGGCAGGCATGTCGCAGGTCCTCTCCCACACAGATGAATGTCTGCGGAGCGTGTGCATCCTTACGCCACCAATAGCCCAGCCCCATCATTGCAGCATACAGTTCGATGGCTCCATAGCCACCCCGTCGCGTCTTGGTACAGAACCAATATTCGACAGGTTTACCATAGAGGCCACCACGACGGCGGTGGTAGATGATGAAATGCGGGGTGCTTTTCCCGCCGGCAGAACCAGCGGACGCACTGGCATTACCCTTACAGAACGGACACCAACATGCCGTCTGTCCCTCTTCTGTCTGCTGGTCGGCAGGTTGTATGAGGAGGTTCAGCGGTAATGCTGCAAGTTCGTCTATGAGTGGGTCGTAGATCATACCAAATATTATGCAGGGTCAGGGAGAAGAGAGAAGCACTGCCATACAGACCAGGAGGTGCGGAGGCAGTCGTAAACGGCATTATGGACGTTGCCATCGCCCGTATATTTAGGCAGGGCCTCGTAGATCTTAGCATGGTCGGCCAATGCCTCTTCGTTGGCAGCGAAATGGCTACCTATCTCGGCAATGAATGTACGAGCATCGCGATAGTTATGGTACGGCACAGGGAAGCGCTCTTCGAGGTTGTAGGTGCGCAGTATGGTGCGCAAAACGCTGATGTCGAAGTCAGAGCCTTGTGCCCAGAGGCAGAGCATGTCAGACTGTGTGGCCGTTTTTACCTCGTTGAGCCATTCGATGAAGTTAGCGAATACCTCCTGCAGCGGATAGCAATCGCCAGAGAGCACTTCGGCCTTTACCTCTTCCGGCTTTTCAGCCCACCACTTCACGGTAGATGGTGAGAAGTCGAACCCGTCGGCTACGCAAGATCGGATATCCACCTTGCACTCGAACGGCGGGATATTGATGGGAAACAACTCGTCAGCAGAGGACGCATGACGATTGAAAACAACAGCAGCTATCTGTACGATGGCAGCATTAGAAGCCAGCGATAGGCTTTCAAGGTCGAATGTAATATCAATCAGTTTCATATTTTTGCTTTTAGTACCCAGCCGAGAACGGCTGGGACGGTTGCTATACGTTTAGGAACTTATCAATGGTGAGCCAATGGACTGAGCAGGGATGATGACGATGGAACGCTGCATCGATGAGTATGCGCATATCGTCCAGGCTGCAGAAGTGGTAGTTTGGTTCACAGAGTTTCACTGCCATGCGCCAATACCCCTTACCATTACGTTTGATAGTGTCATGCTCTTCGGTGATGACCACCTGACGAGCGATACCATTACCATTGCCGATGAGAAAACGGAACACATCAGATAGCAGACGATGCGAGGCACCGCGAAAGAGGAAGAAGAGTTGATCTTCATCGGGTCCTCGAAAGTCTGTTGTAGCCGCTATAAGAAGATGTCTGCGACGGTCTTTCAGCGGTCTTCCTGGTTTTCTTCGACATGGCTGTCTCATTATGTTTCGCTTAGAGCTGCAGCCTCACGTTCAAACTCCTGTAAGATGGTGAGTATTCCCACCTTTTCGTAGTCCGCCCAATCATCGTTGGAGAACTTATTGATAACGGAGTTGGAACCCATACCGAGTGTGTTCATGTGTTCCATGAACAGTTTTTTCATACCGATGGTCATGCCGAGCATACGGTAGAACACGCCTTTGCCACTAACCATGTCGTCGGATGTAGGCTGCGACATATCCAGGTTAGGCGGAAAAATCTCCTCCTGATGTTGAGAGAGGAAGTCGCGTTTGATCTGGTCGATGCCTTTCAATTCCCATTCTTTGAATCCAAATCGGAAGAAACGGTTGTAGGCCAGTCCCCACTTCATTTCGTGGCGAAGCATGACCTCTGCCAACAATTTTTTCTGATTTGGAGTCAGATCATCACACTGGAGGTGTACCTCTGGCTGTTGTAACTTCTCAATAATCATGTTGATATATAAAAATATTTTTGTAATTTTGTGCAAAGATATGAATTTTAATTTGAAAAATCAAAGATTATATTAGTTTTTGTTGGAAATTTAACATTTAGATAAAATTTAATGTCAGATTTTGGCGTTTAATAATTAAAGATAATATAAGGTGGAAACTATGCGATATACAACCTTTATTGTTAAATATATATAAATAATTAGTTATGGACTACAGTTTCAATTATGGTTTTCTGCGAGAGTTCAAAGAGGCCAACAAGTTATCGAAGAAAGACCTGTTAGAGGCGTTAGGGAGTTCAGATTATACTGGCATTAACCGTTGGCTGGACGGGAAGACCCCCATCCATGTCACGGCTATGCTAAGGTTGTGTAACTACTATAACATACCGATGAGCGGTTTCTTCTTCGACGGTGACGGTAAGAGTACGCTGACTATCGAAAGACCCACTGAAGACAGTCAGACCATGCCAACGGACGGTTACGGCATCGGCAATGGTGCCGGAAAGAGCATCATCGAGACACAGGTTAGGGAGCGCCAGGTGAGCAGCAGGGCACAGGCAGCAGCGGTGACGGCAGGACTGGAACGCAAGGAACAGCTGTTGAAGATGCGCGATGCCGAGGAGGAAGCGGCGGCAAAGGATCGGGATATTACCCAGCCGAAAACGGCTGGGAGTGGTGGCAACATTCCCAGCGGAGAAACCACTGTGCACACGGACAGACCCATTGAGGCAGTCGGAGGGGAATGTGAGAGTGAAACTATACTGCGATTGCGGTTGGAGCACACAAAGGAGATTATCAAACTGGAGCGTGAGCACCATGAGCGCGAGGACCACATCAGGCGAGACTGTCAGGCAGGATTTGATGCGGAGCGCAATCGGCTAATGGATATCATTGAGCGGCAGAATGCCGAGTTGACGAAGTTCTACCAGCGGAGCCAGCGTGGTTCGTTCATGTCAGGAATAGCTGCTGACGACGGGCCAGAAGAGACGTAGGAAAAACCGCCTGCTGTGTCATCGCGACAGGGCAGGCGGCAACCTTAAAATCTAATACCATGAATTACATTCGATATTTAACCTTATGTCACAAAGTCACACTTGACGATGTTGCGGTCCAAACTACTAATCTACTAAAACAAATCATTACTTTATAACTATTTTTAATCGTATGAGGTCTAATTGTTGCGCTGACGTTTAGCGGCATTCATGTTGCAGATGAAATTGCCCTCGGTGGTGGGGTGCAATCCCTCTGCATGGCATGGGTACTCAGTACCGATGAAAAATGTCTCTCCACAAAGGAAGAACTGCGGCGTGACATTGAGCGTGACGCTGCGACCTGTGGTGGATGGACGCATATCGAGCATCGCCATGAGCGGATAGATCTCGACAACGGGGAGTGCCTGGCGGTCTTTCTCAGCACGGATGGCTTTGCGGAGCCATTGGGGGCAGTCGGGCGCATTCTTGCCACTGGCAGCAGCACGAGCACGAGCAGCTGCTGTGCGACCGGCGGCACGTCCCTGCGGGAAACGGCTACCCGATGGAGAAGCATCAGGCACGGTGGCAGCTTCGTCGCCATAGAAATGGAGGAAGGTGACGAATGTATAGCGAGACATCAGTTGATCGAGCGCCTTCATGTCGGCCTCACGGTCATCAGTCCGTTTCAGTTTGGCAATGGCAGCCCACTGGTCAAAGGTCTTCAGCTGTTTAGCATCCTTCCAGGCGAGGTGTTCCTTGGAGTATGTCTTATCCCATGTGTCGGAGGGATGGAAGCGGTCATCAGGCATGACGAGCACATCGGAGCGATACATGCAGTTAGGCTCGTAGAGGTCGGTGCCCTCGGCATCTGTAATTTTCTTACGCCACACTTTGAGGTCGGGCGTGTGGTCGAAAATGAGGTAATCTACCCCACCCTCGAAGTATTGTACTGGGGCTTCGTAGCTGGAAGCGCCATACTTACGGGCATAGTCATCGGCACGGGATGCGGCACGGATAATGCAGTCCCAATATTTTTGGAGCTGCTTGCCGATGGTGCTATACATGTCGCACTGGTAGTAATGTTTGATTTTAGACATCATCTTAGTTTTTAGGTCCTGCGATTATATCGCAGGAGGGAGTGGAACGAGATTATTTTATCGATTTCGGGGGCAAAGTTACATAAAATATTCGAGAAAAACTGATTTTATATTTGGGATTTTCATAAAAATTACAAAATAAATCTTAGTTTTAATTTGTAATTATAAAATTATTTGTACCTTTGCCAAAGATAAACTATAATTTTTACGGTCATGGGTCATAAAAAGAAAGACGTTTTTGAGGAAGCCAAAGAAGAGGGCGCGTCGCTGGAGGATTTCGTTATTCCCCAGAAGATAGATGCGTTCGTAGATGCCTTCCAACCAGTAGAGGGAGAATCGGCAGCGACCTTGTTTTTCGACGAGACGAAGTTGCGCACATTCTTCAAGGCATATCCCACGAAGTTGGGCGATCCTCTGACGATATACCTGAGCAGACTTGAAGATAAGGGCTTTGTGATGAAGGTTGGCATGATGAATGAGCCTGCCATCTTTGTGACGGAGCGAGCTGTGGGTGGCATGACACTCATTGACTCTATATAATATATAATAAGGTGTAGAGACCCAGCCGAGAACGGCTGGGCACAGTAAAGAAGACAGATGGTAGTACACAGATTTATGAGCGCAGAAGAGTGGCGGCGGCTGCAAGCCGGTCAGCTGCTGGTGAACGAGAGTAAGCATAGAGGCTTTCGTTCTGAGAGTCGCGGTTTTTGTTTTACGACTGATGATCCGAAAGAGGCCATCCATTACCTGAGTGGCAATGTAGATACTGATGTCTGTGTAACGATGGAGGTGCCGGAGGGAATGCTTCGCAAGACGAAGGCCATCTATCGGGACCATAAGAGTGATAAGGAGATTAACTTATTGCCTACCAGTCTTGATGAAGTTCCCCATATCACGAAAACGGAATATTGTTGTACCCGCTATTCATTGGCCAAGGTGAAGGTGATTGCATCGACCACCGAATTTTCGATGGTTCCAGGCATCAAGGAAACAGCCGCTATGATGCGGGCGCTGGGGTATAAAAGAAATAGATAAAGCATATAAGGATGGCGATGCAATCGCCTGACAAAGAAAGAAGCAAAAAGATGACACTGAAAGAAGCATACGAAAAATGGGGTAAGCAGAAACAGAGGCAGACGCTATATATCAAGACGCGCAGTGCCTTTATGCAGGTGTGGAGGAAGTTGGACTTTGACACTCCCTGCAAAATGCTGACGCTATCGGTGTTGACAGAGGCGATGAAAAAGCGTGGCCCTGTGTTCGTGGAGGATAAGACACGCGCTGCCAGTGTGATGGTGCATGTGCTGAACTTTGCGCATGATGAAGCGCCAGAGGAATGCCCGATGCCGACGTTTGACTACAGAGCCATCCTGGATGGTGCAGAGGCGATGCCTCTGCCTGCGGAAAAGGAGCAGAAAGAACGGAAAGTGTTAAAATTGGAACGGAAGGAGCAGAAAGAACGGAAAGTGTTAAAATTGGAACGGAAAGAGCCGAAATTGGAACGAAAAGTGTTAAAATCAGAACAAAATACGCCAGTTATGGAACAAAGGAAGCAAACACGAGTGACACCGAAAAATCCCTATCAGGGTGAACGGGACACGTTGGGAAGAAGTAAGAACCGAGCCAAGCGCAAGGTGGCACAAATAGACCCCTCGACGCTGAAGGTTGTCAGGGTGTGGGAGTCGATGGGTGCAGCCGAACATGGGTTGGGCATTAAGAACATCAGCAGGGCCATCGATAAGAAACGGTTGGCTGGTGGTTTCTACTGGTGTGATGAGAAAGATCTTTCCTCTTTTGAACCACGAGAGAGCCGACAGGGAAGAAAAGGCTTAGTGCCTAAAATACCCGTTGGAGAAACAGCGGGCACAGTGGAGAGACCCAGCGGAGATACGTTGGGAGTTGTGGAAGAACCCAGCCAAGAACGGCAGGGCACGGTGGCGGAAGAAGAGGAGCAAGAGGAAAACAACCATGCCCCTACTGAAGAGGAGCTGAATGAGCATATAGAAAGAGGCATAGATGACTTTATCGGTGGCTTTGGTCATGGCCAAGTGCAACCAGGAAAGACCGCTGTGCCAACTACTCTTGAATACTTCACGGATAAGGAGCTGATAGACGAGATACAGAGGCGTGGCTGGCGAGGCGGCGTGGTACTGACTATCGATAATGTAGAAGTAAAAATTACACTATAACTATGAATAAGACTATTGAGCAACAGATCATCACTCTGCATCAAGAGGGATGGCAGATACAGAACATTGCCAGCATTGCTAAGGTAAAGCCGGCACGAGTGAAAAGTATATTGAGAGAGAAAAACCTTTTGATGTGATGGGCGAGAAGAAAGACTGGGTAGGTGGCAGGGCATCGGTGTTTAAGACGCTGGGTGCCAGTAACCATACCGACCATGAGCGGGCTTGGGGTGACTACTATGCCACTGAGCCAAAGGCTACGGAGTGGCTGCTACGTCTGGAAAAGTTTGACGGTCCCATCCTGGAACCTGCCTGTGGCGAGGGCCACATCAGTAAGGTGCTTATTAGGGGGGGGTATTCCGTTACTTCGCGAGATATCATCGATCGAGGTTATGGAGAAGTGGCCGACTTTCTGGCTATCGACAATCTGCAATGGGACGGGGACATCATTACAAACCCGCCTTATGCCTATGCACAAGAGTTTGTGGAGAAAGCGCTACAGATTATCCCAGAGGGAAAAAAGGTTTGTATGTTCCTCAAACTTACCTTTTTGGAAGGGCGAGGGAGAAAGCACCTTTTCAGGACACAGCCTCCGGCACGAGTATGGGTCAGTTCATCGAGACTGCTATGTGCCATGAATGGTGAATTTGACAAAATCAGCGGCAGCGCGACGGCCTATGCCTGGTTTGTGTGGGTGAAAGGCTATCAGGGCGAGACGGTGATTAAGTGGTTTAACTGAGGACGGCGATGCAATCGCCTTACAATGAACGAAACATTAAGAGCTATGGAAAAACATTTGATGTTACTCTGTCATGGGGAGCGCTGTCTGTTGAAGCAGAGCTGTGAGCGCTTCCAGCAGACGACAGCATTCTGTCCGCAAAGAGCTAAGGGCGATGAGCCGATAATCATTGACCACTGCGACGAAGAGGAGCGGGAGTTATATTTGACAAAATAAGGCGGTTAAAAACTGCTTAATTTGCCATTTAAACAGAAAATAAGAGAAAAAGTCACGAAAAAGGGGCATATTTTTTCGGAATATTGGAAATAAGAGACATATAATGAAGATAAACATGACATTGGCACAAGCGTATGGAAGAGCCAGCAAACGGCTACGCAGGAAGATGGAATACTCCATCAGCCTACTGCGTAAGGCTGAGAAGTTGGCACTGGCCTACGATACGAGGGGGGGGGTATTACCTTGCTTTCAGCGGAGGCAAAGACAGTCAAGCGCTCATCCATATTGCACAGTTGGCCGGCGTACAATTCGAGGGACACATGAATTTGACTTCTGTGGACCCGCCAGAGGTGATCCGTTTTGTGAAACGGGAATATCCAGAAGTGGAACTCATCAAACCCAAGGATAGCATCTACCATGTTGCTCTGAGAAAGCAGCTGCTACCGACCAAAAAAGTAAGATGGTGCTGCGAAGAGTTCAAGGAGAAAGCCGGTGCGGGCAAAGTGACGCTCATCGGCATCAGACACCAGGAGAGTCGGAACAGAGCCAAACGTAATGAGGTGGAGATTAGCAACTACTCATTCAGCGGTGATCTGAAAGCCTTTGAGAAGTTCAGAAAAGAAAAGCTATCGGCGACCAAATCGCCGAGCACACGAAAGAAGGGAGAGGTGAATATCACCAATGCCAAAGAAGAGAAGACCATAGGCTGCATCAGTGGTAAAGAAACACTGTTGATATCGCCTATCATCCACTGGACTGAAAGGGATGTATGGGAATTTCTGAATAAGGTGGTACAGGTGCCACACTGCGAACTCTACGACCAAGGATTTACCCGCATAGGTTGCATCTGCTGTCCGATGTCGCCACCCAGACAGAAAACGGTTGAAAACGAGCGATGGCCTCACGTAAGAAGAAACTGGATAAAGGCTATCATAGCCATCCGTTCGGGGGGGGGTATTGCAAAGAACGCTTACCACAACAAACCCTGTGGTACGGTATTGGAAAAGACTGGAAGCCGATACGCTGGGGAAAAGACCGACGGTTACGGGTTCATCCAACACCCAGACCCGAAC